>Ga0315294_10005247_pt1 | contig 14203 bp, 11 predicted proteins | sample YL17G13_40_MG_FD_203626 | JGI IMG/M metagenome (GOLD analysis project Ga0315294, IMG submission 203626) | Sediment microbial communities from Yellowstone Lake, YNP, Wyoming, USA - YL17G13_40 | ecosystem: Environmental > Aquatic > Freshwater > Lake > Sediment | place: USA: Wyoming | collected... | reverse complement strand
CGGCCGAGGAGCTGGTAAGGGCCCGGCTTCTCCACCGCCCCGAGCACGGAGACCCGCTTGCTCTGATATTCCCGGATGAAAACCGTCACCTGGGGGTTCTGGACGTATTTCTGCCCAAGAAGCTGTCCCAGCTTCTTCTCCACTTCGGACTTCGTCAGTCCGTCCACGAGGACTTCGCCCAAAAGGGGCAGTGTGACCTTCCCGTCCTCGGACACGCGGACCGTCCGGCTCAGCTCGTCGGCGCCGAAGACGCTGATCTCGAGGAGGTCCTTGGGGCCGATCCGGTACTCCTGGGTGAACTTCTCCTGGGGGACCGCAAGAAACGGCGACAAGATAAACAGAAGGGCCATGACGACTCGCTTCGCTAATTTGACGTTCATTCGAGACTCCTTTGTCATTCGCGCACCGGATATCGGGGATCAGAAATCCTGCGTCAGGCTGATCCCGACGAAGTTCCTCTTTATGTTGAACCCGGGAGCGTTGGACTTCCGGTCAAAGATATTATAGCTCAGCTGGATCCCCGTCCTCTTGACGACTGCGATCGTCACCCCGATCGAATACATCCGGTGGACGTCCTTCCTTAAGATCTCCAAGAACGGCTGAACGGACCCGGAGACCTTGAACGGCTCGGGATACTTGAGTTCTCCGTACTGGAAATCGTAATTGATCCTGAAAAACTTGGTTAAATACAGGGACAGGCCGGCATCTCCCTTGTTCTCAACGTAAAAGAAGGTCTCTTCGAGGTAGGAAAAATAGTTGTCGCGTCCGAGGCCGAAACGAAGCCCTATTCGTCCCAACCGGAAATTGAGGTTGGTGTCGGCGATCAGGCCCGAAAAGCTCTTCCGGCCCGCCGCCTCCGGTATGAACTTTTTGTAGCCCAAGGACAACATCCCCCTCGCCCTTCCCATGAAAGGGAAACGAATGCCGGAGGACATCTGGAAGGAACGGGAATTCCGCCACCGGGAAGAGGGGTGCTCGAATTCATACGTCGTGGAACCGACCTTGGTAAAAAAGTAACTCTCGGAAAAAACCCGGTAATACAGTTCGAAATTGCTGGTTTTCTCCCTCCGGTTGAGGCTCCTGGAAAAACGGGCCTCATAATCGGGGAGAACAATATCTTCATACAGGAACCTGTCGGAGGTGCCGGAAAACCCGATGGACGTCCCCCGCGGCGTTTCATAAAAAAAGCCCGCCGTCGTTCCTTTGACGGTATCGGTGACCAGCCTCGAAAGTTCGCTGAACGCCCTTCTCGTGTGTTTTCGAAAATGGTATTCTCCGGACAGGACGAAGCGGTTGAAAAGCCTTAGACGCCCCCCCGGGACGAAGCTGTTCGTGAAGGTCCTCAAGCGGTCTTCTTTTGCATAATACAGGTATTCGGGATTATCGGCGAACGACAGGATCAGCGACCTCCCGGCCAGGAGATAGACCTTGATCTCGGGGGAAGCGGTGCCCGTGTAATCCCCGACGGGTTTCTTCTCCGCCGTCCTATAATAAACGTTGTCATCGAATCCGAGGTTGCTCAGCCGGAGCACCGGAAGGACGCGGAACGGCCCGAATTTTAGTTTGACCCGGTCTCGGACCTCGGTCAGCTCATCCTGAAAATTCCTGTAGCTCTGGCCGAACGCGGCGATACAGGAGCCGGATATCCACGCGATGACAAATAAAGTCCGGAGCTTTCTCATTTGACGATTTGCTTTGCCAGAAGATACGCCGCGGCGATGAGGGTAAGCCATGGCCAGACACTCTTCCAAATTATAAAAGCGGCTTTTTTCATCGGTCGGGCGCCCAAGAGGCGACGGTCAGGAAAAGTCCGCCGGCCCCGGGTCCGCGGAAAACCCACTGAACACGTTCATAAAAGACAGCCTCTTGACCAGCGCCAGGATCAGGTCCCCATGCCAGTCGAAGTCTCCCTTTTCCCGGATAATGGGAATGACGCCGTCGGTTTGGGCAAGGTGGAAAATTCGTTCCATCTGGAGATCGCTCAAGCGGGAACACATCCGCCTAGCCATACGCCCCAGGACGATCTCCCTCTGAACGGCGGTTTTCCAGGCGTTCTCATACCTGGAGAGGGCCCGGGCCGTAAAATCGTTCTTCGCAAAGCTCCGGCGGATAATCCCGGCAGCAATGTCCGCTCCGAGCAATCCGAAGGCGACGCCGCCTCCGGTCGTCGTTTTGACCTGTCCGGCGGCCTCGCCGACGGCCAGGACACGTTCGCCGAAGGTCCTCGAGAACAATCCCTGGGCGATGACCTTGACCTTGATCCCGGCCATGGCCGCCTCAGCCGACAGGTCCGGAAAGGGCGTCTTCATCAGCTGCGAAAGATGGGTTTTAGGATCGCGCCGGGTCAGCATCCCTACCCGGAAGCGTTTCCGTCCGGAGGGGACCATCCAGGCGAAACCGCCGGGGGCGACATCCCTGCCCACGAAGATCGTCGCCGGAACATCGATGTCCGCCTCGATTTCCATCTGCGCCCCGTTCATGTATTCCTTCGGCGTGCCGAGGCCGATTTTCTTGTGAAGGCCATAGTCGATCCCGGACGCGACGACCGTAAGCCGCGAGGAATAGGAGCGCATCTCTCCGTCTCCCGTCCTGGCCAAGATCTTGACGCCATCCTCCGAAATCCGGATATCCTCCGCCTTGGTGTCAAGCTCGATGACAGCGCCCTTCTCCATGGCTTCTTTAGCCAAGTTCCTGTCGAACGTCCCACGGTCCACGACATAGGCGAAAGCCTTGGGATGGTTGTAAACGATGGATGTCCCAAAAGGCGAAATGATTCGGACCGCCTGGAGTTCGCCGAGGGCGGAGTCCTTGTTCAGCCCGAAATCGTCGAAGACCTCTTTCCCGATGATCCCGGTGCAGACAATGTTGGAACCGATCTCTTCCTTTTTCTCGAGAAGCCGGACGTGGATCCCGGACTCCGCCAATCGTGCGGCCAGACAAAGTCCGCTCGGCCCTCCCCCGACAATGAGAACATCCGAGCATTTCATCATGATCAAATCTATTTTTCCAAAACGTTTTATCTCTATTTAAGTGATTAATTCGAGACTTGTCAACAAAGTCTTCCGAGCAGGCTCAGACTTTATTTGCCCTGGACTCCCATTTTCCCCTGAAGGTGATCCAAAAGGAGAGGACGATGAGCTTCAGGTCCAGCCAGAAGCTCCGCTTCCGGATATAGAGGAGGTCGTAGCGGAACTTTTTCCGCCTGGGCGTGTCCCCAGAAAGAAAGACCTGTGTCAATCCTGTCAAACCCGGTTTCACCGCATGTCTTTCCCTGTACCCGGGGATCTCCTCGATGGCCCTCTCGTCCGGGTTCCCATGAACCTCTTTTTCGTTCGGCCGAAGGGCCCTGGGGCCGACAAAGCTCATGTCCCCCTTGAAGATGTTCCAGAGCTGGGGAAGCTCGTCCATGGCCGTAGCCCTCAAGATCCTGCCGATCTTCGTCACCCGGGGGTCGTTCTCGGCTGCCTGGACGGCCCCCCTCCCCTTTTCGGCATTCACGATCATGGAGCGGAATTTCAGCGCCTTGAAAATGCGGCCGTCCTTCCCTACCCGTTCCTGAGCATAAAAAATAGGCCCGCGGTCTTGAATCCATACGAGCAGCGAGAAAAGAAGCCAGAACGGCGAGGACAGGACCAAGCCGATGAAGGACAGCGCGATATCGAACGGCCGCTTGAGGAAGAGCGCCCCGGCCCACGACCCCGGCCGCGAGCCGTTCCGCCTCAGGAATTTCGTCCCCAGAACCGCCGCGATGCCGGCCGTATCGACGCCCCAGTCGATGGGGCTCCCGTTCCGGTTCGGGACGAAGCTCTGGAGGTATTCGTCCAGGAAGCCGTAGGCGACGGAGACGAGCCCCGCCCGGAGCGCCCAGCCCAGCTCCCATTTCCGTCCGTCGAGGCCCCGGAAAGCACGGTAAAGGAGATAGGCGAGAATCCCATATTCAATAAAATGGAGAGATTTACGGAAGGCGATGTAGAACACGCCCACGACCGCTTCCGAAGCATGCGGGAACAGCCAGCGGAACACGGCCGTCGAGATCTCGTAAGTGATGCTGCTCGCCAGGGCACGATTTCCGACCGGAAAAAAGATCGCCATCCAGAGGACCGGCGGAAGCCAATACTTGAAGAACCGTCTTGTTTGGCTCATGACGCGTCCCCGCCCCCGGTCACGGTCGCCAACAGGGCTTCATAGCGGTCCATGATCATCTTCCGGGCGAAATTATCGACAACATATCGACGGGCATTCGAAGCCATGTCCCGGCGCGCGGCGGGATCCCCTTTCATCTGGAGGGCCATCTCTCTGATCCCCGCTACATCGTCGGGCGGGACGACATCGCCGCTCCGAGTCCCGCGGATGAGCGCGGCGACCTCGGAATCGGGAGGCGCCAACCCCAGGACCGGCCGTCCCGCGGCCAGGAAATTGTAGAGCTTCGACGGGACTGACATCCGCGACTTTTCCTTGTCCAGGGGGACGAGGAGGACATCGCTCGAAGCGAGAAGATGGGGCAGGTCCCCGTAGGGTTGGAACGGAAGGAACCGGACATTGTCCGTCCCGAGCTCGCGGGCCTTCTTTTGCAGTTCCGCCTTTTTCAGGCCTTCGCCGACGATCACGAAGATGACGTCCTTGTTGTCCCTCAACGTCGCGGCCGCTTCGAGGACGTGTTCCAGGGCCCGGTTGCTGCTGATGCTGATCGTCCCCGAATACATCACGATGAATTTGTCGTGAAGACCATATTTCCGGGAGATCGGGTTGTCCTTTGGAAAGGGTTTGAGGAAATCGGTATCCACCCAATTCGGGATCACGCTCAACTTATCCCGGGGAACCCCTTTATCCAGGAGATTCTTCAGGAAGCCGTCGCCGATGACGACGATATGGTCGGAGATCCCATAGACCCATTTTTCGAGGCCTTGGGCGAAGCGGATCGCCCCGCGATTCCTGAGAATCCCGGATTCGATGGACAGGTCGGGATGGATGTCCTGGACGTTGAGCACGACGCGGACGCCCCTGAGCTTCGCGGCGAGGAATCCCGTGAGGCCGAGCTGGAGGGGCGGCGTGCGCAGGAAGAGGATGTCCCCCTTCCAAAGCATCAGGGCGTTGAGGATCGTCCCCGCCGTGTAGATGTTCCAGGCGATGAGCCTCCCGATAGGGTGGGGCGTGGCGTTGGTCCAGAGCCGCTTGACGACGAAACCGTTCATCTTTCGGCGCGAGAACAGGAGCCCTTTGAGATCCGTCGTCCTGTGCCGCGGGATCGTCGTCACGACCTCGACGTCATGCCCCCGCGCGGCCATGTCGGAGGCCAGCTCATTAATGAGGATCGGAGCACTGCCGAAATCCGGCAGGAAGTACATGGTATGGATGGAGATCTTCATGTCAGGGCCATCGGTCTCGCACGGTTGTCGACGGGGCGGCGACGACCGGAATGCCGATCGGCACCGCGACGCGATCCACGGACTCCGCGGGATTCTCTTGGATCCACACCCACACATAGGCCATGGCCGGGACAAGGAGCAGAAGGTCCACTCCGTAAAACGCCGCCGTCGATTCGAAGAAGCTCCGGCCGGTCAGGAATCCGATGACCAAGACGGACTGCATCAGCAACGGGAGGTCGGGCCCCTCGACCCGGCGGATCCTCTTCATGAGACCGGACCTCAAGATCAGGATCCAGACGGCGACGATCGCCGCCAGGAACAGCCCGGCCCCGAACACGCCGGCGTGGATGGCCGAGTGAAGGTAGGAATTGTGCATGTGCTCGGAGTTGAGCATCAGCCGATCGGCATGAAATCCCCAGCCCAAGAAGGGCGAATGCTCGATCTGGACCAGCCCCTTGCGCCAGGTATAATCCCGTCCCGTCAGGAACATGATCTTTTCGACGTGGCCGTGGAGGCGCCACTTGATCCCGGACAAATAGACGAGGTAAGTCGCCGCGGGGCCGATGAGAAGGAACCTGAGATCGGTCCCCAGGATCAGGACCAGCAGGACGCCGGAAATTGCCAGCCCCAAAAGGGACGTCCGGGACCGCGTCTGGGCCAGCATGAAAAGGGCCGGCATGAGTAGGACCCCCCAAATGATCTTCCGTTTCCCTCTTCGGCAGATAAGATACGTAAAGGCGATGATGATCGTCACCAGCGCAAAACGCCCGACGCCGTTGGCGCGCATCTCACCCAGGTTGAAGGGGAGCCGGTAGAACTGGGAAAAGCGCTCGTCCGAGCCTCCGACACGGAGCACGTCGGGGAAAATGGCGGCGAAGATGATGACGACGACGACGTTGTTCAAGTAGAGGATCTTCCTGAGCCCTTCGAGCGGGTCCGACATCTCCATGGCAACCCAAACGACGAACAGCGGCGCGACGTACTCGCATGCCCAATACAAGGCCGTCACCCGGTTCGGGGACAGAAATACGGAAGAGACGGCGCCGACCGCAAAATAGGCGAACAGGAAGCCCGCGGGCATCCGCAGGAAGGAGAACCCGGGCCTCTTGACCAGCATCCACATCAGACAAAGGTAGACCGCGATCAGGGGGAAAACAGCCCTCGTCCCCTGAACAAAGGCAAGAGGACTTGAGAACAGTTTTCCCATGCTGGCATTGGAGAGATCGGAGAACATGCCTCCCCATGTCAATAGCCACAGGAAATTCACAAAGAACATATCTGGTCGCTATTGCGTCTGGACATCTTCGGAGGACGTAATGGTCACGTCGGCATAGATCCTGTTCAATTTCTCGCCGAGCCTTTCCCATAAGTAATATTCTTCAGCGCGGGCTATCGCAGCATAGCGCATTCGTTCCCGGCGATCCGGATCCAAATACAGCGTTTCTAAGGCCCGAGATAGGTCCTTCACGACCGAGTCAGGCTTCGTGGGCGGCACCTTTATACCCCATTCCTGAAGCACATGAAATCCTGGCCCCCCCGTGTTCAAGCAGATAACGGGAGTGCCGGAGGCCATGGATTCGACGACAACCGCGCCTCCTCCGTCTCTAAGACTCGGGAATAAGAACACGTCCGCCGCGGCGAGCTTCTTCATCAATTCGTGTCTCGGAAGCCACGCGCTGAATAGGACATTCTGTTCCAATCCGAGCTCATCGGCCAAGCGCCTCATGGCACCGTCCTCGGGTCCGGATCCAATAATCTCGAACCGGGAATTTGGATGCTTCCGGGAAAAAGCCGCAAAAGCTCGAATCCCGAACTCAACTCCTTTGATCGGGTCCAGGCGACCGGCGAACAAGACCTTAAAGACCGCTCGGCCGTGGTCGGCCCGGGGCTTGATAGAAGATATTTCTGATTTAGAAATGCCATTAACGGGGAAAAAACAGGTTCTTGGGGTTAGGCGTCGGATCATTCTTTCGGTTTCTCCGTTGCAGACCAGAATGGCTGCGGCTTTGCGCACGCACATTCTCCGGAAAACCGTTCTTCTCCAAAAGGACTGTCCCGCCAATCTGGCATGTTCGAGCATTCGGCTCTTCAAGGACAGCGATTTCATGAACGACGCCGGAACCCTTTGCCCCCCTCCCATCGGTCCCCAAACAAAGGGGACATCCGAAAAAGCCCCGATGAAACTGGGCATCCAATCGTTGTTGAATGTCATATGATGGAATATATCAAAATGGACCTTCGTACGCAGGGTCTTGGAGAACGCATAGGCCTTGATCTGCCAGAGCAGATAATAGATCCGGAATCCAAAAAAGTTCCCGAGAAGCAACTGAAAAGGCTTGGGCAATGAGATGTAGTGAAAATGGAGATTCCGCAGGTTCTCTTTCTTGACAGCCTCTTGGATCGCCTCCCGGTTGTAGGCCCTTGTGAGGACGTGGATTTCGTGAAACCTGCCGGCTTGCCGGACCAGATTCCAACCGAGAATTGCCTCCCCAGGAAAAGAGCCCTGGGTCGCCAGCGGATGGCATGCATATGCGGAAATCAAGATTTTCATCGTCCTCAGCCTCTGGACCTAATTCCATCGAAAATATCGCTCAGGATGGCGCGGAGGTTTGTCTTGTAGGATTCGAACGAAAAGAGCTCCAGAAATCGAGCCCTAGCCACCGTCCCCATCCGATCTCTCAGGATGGGATTCTCGATGAGCCGCAGGATCCTGTCCGCGAACATCGAGGCGTCGTCGGGCAGAACGACAAAGCCGCAGCTCCCGTCGACGACGACATCCGCCATTTCTCCGATACGGGACGTGATCACCGGCATCCCAGCGCGCATGGCCTCCAGGACAACGAGACTCATCTCTTCGCGCGGATAATGACTGGGGAAAACAAAAATGTCGCAAGAAGAGAAGAGGGCTTCTTTTCTTTTATCTAGTGCGGGGCCTATAAATTCGACATGCTCCATCAGGTCCCTAGAACGAACGACTTCTATGGCTCTGGCCTTGATCATCTCGTCCTGCCAGGGCCCTGCAACGATAAAACGCACTTCGGGATGCTTTCGGACAATCGGGAGCATGGATTCAAGGAATGTCAGGATTCCTTTGTCCTCCGTAATATTCGATAAAAACAGAATCTTTAATGGAGACGTTCGCGCGCGGACGTCCGGAGTGATGTCCTCCGCCAGACAATTGGCCAAAACATATATCTTCCCTCGAAAAAAAAGACCTGTTTCCTTCTGAAGATTTCGTCCCAGGACAAGACACCCCCGGGATCCGTCGAACGTTCTGCGAACGACGACACCGAGGAAATGTCTTTTCTCCTGGATATAGTTGTAGCCGGGCGTATGGAGGTAGAGAACATAAGGAATACAAAAGATCTTCGCTAGAAACATCAACACGCTTTCTGCCAGTATCGCCAGGGGGCTCACCGATGTCAGGAAGACGATCAAGCCCGGCCTGAATTTCAGGATGTCCCGGGAATATTTGAAAAGATATCGGCTATATCTGGCCGCTTTGATGATGTTGATTCTATTCACCTCGGAAATGGCACGGGAAAAATCTTTTTCGGATAACAATGCCCGATATCCAATATCCCTCAGAGATTCAAGAAAAATCCGTGTCATAACATTGGATCCATGATAAGGAGGTGGGTTTTGCCCATAAACAAGGATCTTCCCGGAACGTCCCTTTTTTTCCTTGGTCCACAAAGGATTCAATCCTCTCGCGCCTTTCTGGCGATATATCTTAGACCCCCATCCATCTGGACAGTTTGAAGAAGACCTTGAAGTCGGTCCCTCATCGAGGAATGGTGGGCGGTTTCCTGAAAATCCAGCCTCCAGCGGCACCTTTGGATGCTTGAATAGCCGGTTTCCAGCAAGAGTCGGGTGATCGAATGGGCGTTGAAAAAGAAAAAATGCGCAGATTTCAAGTACTCTCGCCAGCGACCTCTATGGATCAACGCATTCGCCCCTCTATTATTCGGAGTGGAGATATAGATCACCCCCTCCGGCTTGAGCAACCTCCGAAGGTCCTCCAATGCCTGCCAGGGAGACCTCAGGTGTTCCAGGACTTCGACACAGAGGACCAGATCGAAGGACTCGTTCCTGAGTCCGTTCAGGGTCGGCTGAGCCTGAATTCCTCTTGCCGACAGGTTTTTCAAAGCGAATTCGTTGTTCTCGACCGCAGTGACATCTGCGCCGGCCTTCCTAAGGGCTTCGGAGACATTCCCGGGACCGGCGCCATAGTCCAGCACCCTGGCCTTTGCCAAATCGATCCCAAGCTCATGGACGATATTATCGACATATCTTTCCGCGAGGTATAGGCGGCTTTCCATATGAATCGCTTGATCTTTACGAAGTTCCAAACATTCATACTCCCTATCATAAAGGACTTGAAGTTTGTCCTTCGATAGAGCTTCCTTGAATTCCAATCGACAATCTTGACATCGATAAATCTGATGAATCTCGGTCATTCGGAAAGGCTTCCTGATTTTCTGGGAAGAACAGAACGGGCATCTCCTGAAGACCTCAGGAATTTTCGCACTCGTCATGGGTCCCTCCCAGCCCTCGGTCATCCTATGTCAACTTTCGACCGGCCCCGGCAGGTTCACCGAGACCTCATGGAAATTGCCCTCCTCTTTCCTACACCGTGGCTTTCTCGATCAAGTTTCCTCGAAGACCTGCCTTCTTCTTAGTGACTATTTTCACGAGTGTTGCCCCAAACTCCCGTGCGATGACATCCCAGTCATAACGCGAACGGACGAGCTCGCGGCCGCGCCCGCCCAGTTCCGCGGACCGGGCCGGGTCGGCTAGCAGACCCAGAATGGCCCGGGCTGTTTCTTCGGGTTTTTCGGCCTGGACGAGGTGTAGCCCGTCCTCCGCTTCGAGACCCTCGGCACCCTTGGCCGTCGAGACCACGGGCTTGCCCGCAGCCATGTACTCGAGTATTTTCAAGCGGGTTCCGGACCCGGAAAATATGGGCGCAACGCAGACATCGCTCGAGGCTAGGACGGCCGGGATCTCCCGGAAAGGGATGTTCCCGGGCGCGCTCAGCCACGGTTCCGAGAAGGCCGTCGGCCCACCGATAACTGCCAGCCGGGCGGAAGGATGTTGGCGCAAAACATGCGGGAAAACCGCTTTGACGAGGAACTCGATCGCTTCCGCGTTGGGCCGGTAGGTCGTCAGTCCCATAAACAGGACAAGTGGACTGCCTAGCAAATATTTTTCCCGGACCCGGACGATTTCGTCCGGGGTGACCCGCTCGAACAGCTCGGCGTCGACCGCGTTGGACAGGATGATCGGACGGACGCCGTAGAGGATTGCGAATTGACCGCGATCCACTTCGGAAACGGCCGTACACAGATCAACCCAGCGGACGACCCGGCCTTCGGCCCATCGGGTGAGGCCCGCGACCAAGCAGCGCTGTTTTTGCTTCCTGAGCAAATATTCGACGTTGTGGGCGTGATAGACGATCGTGGGATTCGGGGTCAATCTCCGGAGCCGGCGCAGCAGGCAGTCGAAGTAGAGGGCCCAAGAGGCTCCTTCCAGAATCACGATGTCAGCCGCCTCCTTTCGAACGGCCTCGGAAAGCCGGCCGAGCCGGAGAAAAAGGCGGGCCACCCTGGTCAGCCGCCCGGCCGGGGGGACGGCGACGCTGACGACGGCGAGATCGCCGAGACGCTCCGGCGGACGCTCCTCGCCGGTCACCTGGATTAGGGTTTTTTCTCCGGCCAAGTGCCGGGAGAGATGGAAGGTCACGGAGGCGGCCCCCGAGGCCGGCGGGAAGGCCTCATAAAGGGACACGACCACGGTTTTCATCAACCTTCGCTCCGATGGGACTCCAGGAATTCCCAGACAACCCTTCGCGTCTCAGACATAAAACGGCCGGAGGAATACAGTTCGGCCTTCCCCATGAGATGGTGGAGGAGGGCCGATTGCCGTTCCTCATTCCCGAGCACGCGGAGGATCTTTTGGGCGGCGTCATTGACGCTCTCATAAATCAAGTCTTCATGGCCGACAATCTCGACCTGCCCCCCGCCGTTCGGGACCCAGACGATTGAGCCGGCCTTGACCATTTCGGCCACGGCGATGCCGAACGGTTCGTTCCAGCGTGCCGAGATCCCGAAGCGATGGCGGCCGACGAACGCCGCTTTCTCTTCTCCCGCCATCTGCCCTTCCAAGAACGCCCAGGCCGCATTCTGCAAACACAGGGCCCTGATCCTGTTCATATACCCGGGATCGTTCGCGTCCCCGACGATGTGGAGGTGGATTTCGAATCCGCCCTCCCGGACCGCTTTCAGGATCCCGATGATGGACTCGATGTCCTTTTCCGGGGAGATCCTTCCAAGGTAGACGAATCCCGGTTCCCGTTCGTCCCAGGGGATGCCCGGGGGCATTTCGACGACCGGAGGATAGATTCGGCGGGTCTCTATCCCGAAGGCTTCCCGAAGGGTCCGGGCGGTCCAATCCGAATTGGCGATGGTTAGGTTCCTTTTCCATCCGTCCCTGGACGTCCGCGAAAGCATCCTGGCCAGGGAGAGGTACGGTCCCCGGATGATCCGGCTCCGATGAAAGGCGTGGACAAGAGTCCTCGGATCGTTCCTTTCCGTTTCGCGGAGGACGTCGTCAAAGGAAAAATCGGCGATGAACTGGATGCCCTTCACGCCGAAATCCATGAAGTTGTAGGTCGAGATCATGAGATCGAATCGAGAGGCATTCGCCCGGCAATATCGCGATACCCGGTAGGACCTCAGGGCGTCGAAATGGTTCCTCGCGAAGACCGGGATGGGAAACGAGACGATGGCGATCCGATCCGCGCTCAGATGCGTCCCATAGTATCTGTTGAGCCGCCCGAGATCGGGACGCCCCATCGTGATGAGGGTCACGTCGTGATCCCCTTCGAGCGCCTCGGCGGCATGCAAGGCCCTCGCTTCGGACCCGCCGGCCTCGATGAGATGGGGATGGATGATGGCGATCCTTGGCTTTTCCGTCATTTTATCGCGCTCATCGGGACCGGGGGCCGGCGAATTCGCTCAGAACCCATCCGGCCAGGCGTTTACGCATCGGATTCATCCATGCCGGGACAAAGATGGCCGCTCCGGAAAGGAGGATCGGGAGGATCTCTGCTTTCGGAGCGTCAAAGCCAGCTCGAAAGACCGCTCGCGCCGACAGCATCAGGACGCACGTCCCCAGGCAGAACCAGCTGAGGGTCCGTTGTTCTCTCGTAATGAAGAACCTGACGGGCATTCGGATCCTTTTGAACAGGGACAGGTAGATCACGGTGCTCCCGATCATCAGGGCCAGGGACCTGGCTATGGCCACGCCCATGCCGGAGAACAGGATCCCGAGGGAGAATCCCAATGCCGTATTGAAAAAGGCGACCAGCACATGCCCGACAAGGACCCAATTAAGCTCGCCGATGCCCAGATAGGTGACATGGGCGGGGATGCTCAGCGTATTGACCAGCCAGCCGGCGGAGAGCACGAGACAGAAGACCACGAATGGTCTTTCATAATGCCCTATCCACAGCCATGAAATGGCGGGTGCCATGATGACGATCAGCGAATACAGCGGCAAGGACAGATACAGGATCAATTCCCGGGAGACCAGATACACGGATTTGATCCTTTCGGGCGTCCTCTCCTGAAGGTGGGCGATCGCCGGGACGAGGGTCTGATTGGCCGAGTTGATGAGCTCTCTCAGCTTGTAGATCATCTTACTCGCCATCTCGTAATAGCCGACCAGAGAAAGCCCCCCGTACCTGCTCATCAACGCCTTGGTCAAGGGGTCGTAGAACATCGACAGGAAGGAAATAAGCTGGAATTTCATCCCGTAGGCGATGATCTCCTTGAAAAGGTCCCGGTCCCAGTGACAGGGAACAAGGGGAAGGGCGGGAAGCCGCTTTCTGATGAAGGCCCAGCTGGCCAGGAAAACGACGAGATTCTGCACGACGCTCGCGTAAGCGACTCCCAGAAGGCCGTGTTTCGGGGCCAAGAGCATGCAGGAGGACAGCTGGATGAGCGCCCCAACCATCAGGAGGGAGCTCCTGAGATCGATCCGCTGGAATCCGTCCAGCCCCGCCTGGAAGATGCCCGTCAGCATCATGATCCAGAATGAAACGAACGCGTACGGCAGGATCGAATAAGCCATGTTCAACGATTGCGGGGGGAGGATCATCGTCAGGACCCATCGGACGACCGGATAGCCGGCCGCGAGCAGCACGCCCGTGAAGAGACCGACCGAAAGCGCGGCGGTCTGGACCAGCAGGGAGACCTTCGCGGTCTCTTCGCGGGCCACGTACTTGGCCACGTACTTGACGATGCTCCCCGAAAGGCCGAAGGTCGCGATCTGGGAGACGGAGGCCGTCGCCAGGATGAGCGACCAGATCCCCAGCTGTTCGATGCCGATCACCCTCAACAGGAATCGGTACAAAAAGAACAGGGTCAGGCCCGAAACGACCGTTTGCAGGACGGTCATGACGGCGTTCACGAGGACGCGTTTTTTTTCCATGCTCTAGGCCGGGATGGCGGGAAAGGGATTTTGACAGGCTACCGCCGTTGGCAAAATCCGTCTATCTCGGTTTTGAAGAAATACTAAGCTTTTGCGAAGACGACAAACCAGGTGCCCCTGATTATATCCGAAGCCGGGTGCGAAATCGAAGGGTTTGTCATCTTCGTCATCCGGGCGAATCTTAATCCTGTCTTCCCAGGGGTCGCAATCGTCGGGGGGGATGAATCCCGGGGTGAAATTTCTCCATCGCCCCTCACCCATAGAGGGGAGGGGCCGAACGGGCCGGGCCGCCCCCGTTTTCCCGGGGGATCGCGGGCTTTGACAAACAACGGGGATTCGGG
>Ga0315294_10005245_pt1 | contig 14207 bp, 30 predicted proteins | sample YL17G13_40_MG_FD_203626 | JGI IMG/M metagenome (GOLD analysis project Ga0315294, IMG submission 203626) | Sediment microbial communities from Yellowstone Lake, YNP, Wyoming, USA - YL17G13_40 | ecosystem: Environmental > Aquatic > Freshwater > Lake > Sediment | place: USA: Wyoming | collected... | reverse complement strand
AAGAATAACCATGGCGGCAGCGTCACACCCACTGGAGGCGGGTGAAACGTGGTCTAGCTGTAGTAGATCAATTGTTCGTGCTGCCCGATAGAGTTGATTCATAGCCCAATTTAATATTTCCGTATTGTCAAGATTTTCATTGTTTTTGATTACTTGTCTGACGAGATCTTTCCTATCTTTCGGGAACAGGCTCAAATAATTACTCATAAATCACGCGACCTCCTAATGGTTCCTATTGCGAAGATTTTTCCTGATTTCCGCAAGATCGACAGTAATGAACCAAACAGCGACGACCAAGCCAACAGCAACAGCCAACGTAGCACTTTGTCCGAGAACGTAACGCACAGCCAGCATGTCAATGGCCACGAAAAAGGCCGTGATCGTTCCCATGATGATACCAAATGCGCTCATGGCTTCTTTCTCCTACTTTTCAAAGGGCAAGACCATGTCCCATTGGGCAAAGGCTGCGATGTTCTTCTTCCTGCCGTTCCTCTCGACTTCCACGACCAGAAGAACGCCATCTTTGACGTTCCATTGATATTTGTCAGAGAATACCTTTCTGACTGGGACCATTGAGTTGTCTGCTCTCTCTACCCACTTCTCCTGTGGCGCAGATATACATCGTTGAAAATGGACGACAAACCCCATGGCACACCTCCCATTATGGACGCCAGATCAATCAAGCAGGACTCGACAGGAGCGGACACCCGTTCTTGTTTCGGCGACTTCCCGCACATCAATTAATAATGCCCTTTACCAAACAATATCCTCCGTTTTCAACTTCTTGTTCTGCGCCAGCAATGGCTACCCTAATTTTGTATGAAACGTCCCCGAAGGCTATGGAACTGGCAATCCACTTAATCAAGGGTTCTACTTTGGGATCATTCATTCCTTGCAACTTTGCAATAATCTCTAACTTTGACCAATTCCTAAAATCAATCTTGTCAATAGTCTCTGCCATTGCTTTACCCCTTTAAAAAAACCTAAACCTATCTCTTAATAGTACAGGACGCCACAAGAGTGGACGCCAGTACAGCCTATTTTCGCCACCTATTAAATTCGCCCTTTTGAATAAATGGCTTCTAAATCAGTCTTTTTGACATGAATTTTATTATTAATCATTTAGTTTTTCTATTCTTTCCGAATTCATGTCCTGTTTTCATCTGCCACTTCCACCCACTTTGCCCCACCAAGTTATGTTCAATTTTGTATAACAATTCACATTTTTTATACGCCAAAAACACTCCTTTTTTCCCGCGTGGAACTGCTTACCCCCGTTAAATCAACTATTCGGGGTAAAAACCTCATTTTCAGAGCAATTTTGAGGTTTCGGTGTTCCAAAAGCACGTTTTCGAGGTCGCTTTCTTGCCTTTTCACCCCCTTTCGCTCTTTATTGTGCCGGGTTAACCCCTAAATGGAAACTTTTCTTATATAAATCAGAAAAGTGGGGATTTGAACCCCACTTTTCCTTACTACAAAACCTTTATTAATAAGTTTTAACGATCAAGGATAGTAATTTACTGTGCTTAGCGCATTGTGGCGCACCCCCTTGTGCTTTTTTATACCTTGTGCATACCTTTCAAGGCAATGTTGTGCCCTCTGTAGTATTTTTTATCCGCTGGCGTCACCACCTCCTCGCCTCTATAGGGCTAAAAGTGTGTTTCCCTTTAGGATCTTATTGTGCCGAATTAAGGGGCAAGTGGAAACAAAAATTAAATATCACCGAGGTTAGTTCAATTATGAAAAAACAAATAGAAAGGATTAATTAATTAATGTTTCCCCTGTATCGTGCCGATATTAATTACACCAATTAAGGAAAAGGGAATGGACATGCTAAAAGATTCGGTCGGCGCGATTGTTTTTATTTTAATACTTAGTGCCTTATGGTTTCTTTTGTAAGTTAGGCGCGGCGGGAGGGTTCAATGAATTTAATAAAAAAGATTAATTCACCGCGCTACAGGGAAAACAATTCCGATTAATTGCTTTTAATGCGGCGGGGTGGGTTCAATAGATATAATAAAACGTGATTAATCGGTCAGCGGAACTAAGTTCCGTTTTGGTTGGTTCAAGGGATTTAATAAAATAATTAATTGGTGCTTATTGCCGCGCTACTCCACCCGGAGAAGTTCAGTTAATTGTGATCGCTTCCCCTTTACGGTGATCCATATGGGGGAGAAGTTCCCGATAATTCGGACGTCGCCCATTCTGACAATTAGCCCGCCGGTCTGACGGTCGGCAACCATAACGGGAGCGCAGCCGCGATATTCACTATACCATTTCATCTCACCGACGCGGATGGAGTAGCGATATCCGTCGTGCCACTGACCCCACCCAGTGTTCCACCCGTGTTTTATCATTTTGGAATCCCTAGCGGAACTTAGTTCCGGTCTGCCGATGTTAGTGCCGGTTATTAAATTTATTTAACTCTTCAGGAAAATAGTTTACTAGCACAAGATATCCGCGAGGCACAAGCGGACAGCCTGCTTTGCCATGTAAGAGCACTTAAAGTCGGCATCAACGGGAGGATTTTTCCCATCAATCAAAAACGTCTTGTAGGCAAGGGCATAGCGTCGTTTCTCAGTGTTATGAATCTTGCGCACATAGTCCAAAGCGAGTTTATCTTGTCCAGGTTTTATCATTTGGAATTCCTATGTATTATAGTTTTCGGCGCACGAGTCACAGCAGCAAATCTGGTGCTTTTCCTCGGGCGTGAATTTCTCGCCGCACCACTTGCAGAGATAGGTTTTCGTCTTCCACATATCGGGGCAGCCCGATTCGTGACAGTATACTCCGTTGATCATAAGGGCTTCGCAAGAGTCACAGCGCGGAGCGGGTTTACGCAAAGCCTTCATGTTACACCCCTTTGATATCTTTATTGTGTCTTATTAAATCTTTAATAAAATAATATTACGGGGACGCTCTAGCGGTTTAGGTCCGGCGCATGCCGCCCGGGCTGTTGCGTTCTACCGCGCAAATGGTGCGAAGAATCCGCCCCACCAAAGTAGGGCGGCCTCAAAAGCAACGGAGGCAATGACAGTCCAGAAGTTGTATTTTCCCTGTTTCGGGTCGCCGTGTTTCATCGCCGTCATGCCAACACTCATAGACCAGAGGACGATCAGAATGAGTTGCGGAGCCATGCCGTTCCCTCCGAAAAGTTGGATGCAATCTTGACAATGTACTTCTTTGATATCTTTATTGTGGGCTTAATATTATTAAGTCCCCACAAAATCGCTTACCCTCAAATCAAGTTCATCGCGCCGAGGCGAGTCCCGCCAAGCAATTTGAGCGGGAGTGTAATCCTTGAAGTAATCGGCGTCCACCCCGTCCTTACCCATTGCGAGAAAGCCGAGCAAGCCGTAAACGCACTCGATGCTATCAAGGGCATGGAGAGGGGAACAGCCGTACTCGGACCCCTCGAAAATCGTCGCGCTACCGTCCTTAAAAACGTAGCGCAAAATCTCCTGTCCCGTGTTCTTCCGCCTGCCCGTTTGGAAAAGCCAAAGGGTAAAGCCATTCCAGTTCCATCGCTTTATGAAGTCGCCCCGGTCCTGCATCTTCATGGTATCCTTTCTAAGCGGAACTTAGTTCCGTTTATTAAATTTATTTAACTCTTCTTCAGGGAGTCCCGTATCTCCTGCTTCCGCTTGTCGAAGGCTTCGATCTGTTCCTTGCCCCGGTTCATCGCGTCGCCCCGGTTGTGCGCGCAAATGCCGATGATGGGTCCATACAATTCGCACGGAAGGAAGTCCTTCCAGTTTGTCGCGCTCCCCGTGCCGTCCGGTTCGCACAGAATGACGCGGAAGGCTTTGCCGGTCGGCGTCGGCACCCGATAAACCGCATACTGTTTTATCATGGTGATTTCCTTTAACGTTCTTATTGTGTGTTCAATAAAGATAAGTAAAACATTTTATCCAGCAAGAATCCAATTCGGCCTATAATCCCTGCCCCATCCCTTACACTCCAAGTGAAGGCCAGCATGAATCCGCCGACGAATCCATTTTGCGATTCGGGGAAAACGGGGATCATTGATATCGAGCCCGCCCCGCCGATCAAAGGCTTGGGCTTTCGCATTATACAAAACCGTCACAAACGGACGCCTTCGAGACAATTCTTTTTGAGCCTCTTCGTGTGTCATGATTTGCCCCCTACGCTTTTATTGTGTGTTTAATAAAGATAGATGGAAATAAAAACCCCCGCCAAGCCTTGTCACGGGTTTGCACGGGGGGTTGTAAATCCCTTCCGCGTCGTCCAGTACGCTTTCGCGTAGGTGCGGATGCGGCGGGGAGAGCGTTTAGAATTCGCCTCGCTTCCTTTCTTCGGGTGGCGCAGGGTCGAACAGTTCATCGACGGTGGATCGGTTGACAACCTGCCCGGTGGGAACCCATCCGTCAGTGGCCGAGACATAGGCCCGCCCGTCTTTGAGGTCCGTCACGAAGTATCGACGTCCCGTTGTCTTGTGAATCACCCTCATGGCGTTCTCCTTGTTAATCTACCCGCGCACGGTCTGCGCGGCAATGACCGCCTCGTCGGTTGTCTCGGGCTTTTTGCTCATTCTTTTATTTCCTTTGATGCCTTTATTGTGCGTTACTAAATGCTTAATAAAATAATATTACACGGCGATAAGTGTCGGCTTGGGCCCGATTTGTCTCTGATACTTGGTTGCCAGTTTGACCACCGCCGCCCACATTTTGTCAGTCAACCCGTTTTCCGCCAAGATTTTTTCCGCCATGTCGTGCCCAAAGTCGCCGTCATAGCGAGAGAAGCCCACGCCGTTCAGTTCGCGGGCGTGGTCGGGGTCGAGTCCCGCCACCCTGACAAGCCCTGCCGCCGCCCACTCCTCCACCGTGTCTTTTGCAATGCGGTACACGGGGCGCAAGGACTGCACCGACAGGCAAGCCGCGTGTACATATTTCCCCATGGCGTTGCGCTCGATGAGGTCTCCAGCGTTGATTGCGTTTCCGCATACGCAAGTTCCGGGTAAGCGTGACACAAAACTCATTCGTATCTCCTTTAATACTGTTATTGTGTGTTATTAAATCCTAAGTAAAACGATTTGATTTAGTTTTATTTAATACACAATAAAGGTAACAATGAAAGGGGTTTATATGGGTCGCGGACTTTACGGGAAGAACGAGGGATGGGAGTCGAGGACGTCCGCCGCCTTGCTGTCCGAGCGCATCATGGATAATCAGGTTGTGGAGGGGGATCACGTTGCCAACCTCCGGGGCATGGCGCAGGGATGTGACTGGAAGGGCTATGAGGCGTATGTCGCCGTCCTTCGGGCGGACGGGTGGAGTCAGAACCGCATTGACAGCATGACGCGGCGGGCAACGTTCGGGCTCTTCTAAACTTCATGGGGAAGGGGCGGGGCATCAGCACCCCGCCCCTTTTTCTTTTTATTTATTATTTTTACAGGCACAATAAAGGTATTGAAAGGGAACGGATGAAGCGCAGCGAGCCAAAGTTGAAGTGTGACCATTGTCGAGCGGAGTTGGAGCCGTGCGACGTGTACCACGTCGAGGGAGACCCCGGAACTTATTGCGAGGGGTGCGGGGAGGACGTTCGGGACTGCGCTCTGGCGATGGAAACCGACGACATATTCAGCGCGTCGGATTATCCGAATTAAATAAAAGGCGGCTGGCAAAATTTGCCGGTCGCTTTTTTATTTATTTGTTTATTTTTTATAATAATAGTTTCCCTTGGCGTTGTCTGACTTCCGCATCCCCTTCGGGTTGTGCGAGTTTCGCGGTTTTTAACGAGGTTCCGCTTCTCCCTCGCGTCCTTGTTATGCTTTTATTGTGTTAAATTAATTCGTTAATCAAACTTTCCTACCATGTAGAAACAGCAAGACACGGATGGCGGTTGAGTATGTGCCCACATTCCTCAAACCATGCGGCTCAAAGTCTTCGGGCTCGCCTTGCCCACATCCGTGCTTGCTGCTCTTGTATTGTGCAGGATTAATTCTTAAATAAAATAAAAGCGGTGGGCTGCGGGTTAATTCCCGCTTTGGGTACCCGTTATGGGATGTCCGTGGACGTTAACGCCCACCCGGTTAATTCCGGTCGTCTTCCCCTTATCGTTTCGGGAAAGCCAGCCCCTTGTTATGCTTTTATTGTGTGAAATTTATTTGCAAATGGAAATATATGCATCGAATAACAATTCTTCGACCCACAAAAAATCTCGATTGTGTCTTCCTATAAGCCCTTTTTCCATTCTGACCACATGGTGGGCTAACTCGTGCAGCAAAACTCTAACAGAACAAGATTCCTGGCGAAGTCGGCCACTTGAGTAGGGAGTAAGCACAACTATGTAAATTGTTCTTTCCCCGCCCATATAGTGGTCAAATACTCCTGAAATATTTCGCTTTACATATTTGAGCCGCCGAACGTGCAACATATCACATAGAGTATTGCAAAGCGTTATCGTGGCATCGAATTTGATCCACCGGTTTGCATAACTTTGGTTCTTCCAGAATTGATTTTCTATCTTATCGCTATGCTCGTATTCGGCGGCCACGGCTTCTCGTGCGGCCTTTCTTTCGTAATGCCCGAGGGGGAGTCTTTGGGATATTATTAGCCTGTCGCACACGTTGATGTGTTTCATTCTAATATCACTTTCTTCTGTGCTGATACTTCTATTGTGCTTATTTTTATCCTAAATGTAAAGAAAAATCCCCGCCTTGGTGTGCGGCCAAGGCGGGGAGAGGAAAACGGGGCGAGTTAGACGCGGTTTCCGCGCCGTGCGGCCGGGAGATTGCGGCCGTCCGCCTCTTCGTTTCCCTAACTTGTTTCGTTCCTGTATTTATTGTGTGCTAAATACTGGCAAGTGGAATAAAAAATCCCCGCCATGCTGGGTCAGGGCAAGGCAGGGACTGCTTAAAAGTGATTTTAGCGGGGCATCCGTGCATTGATGTCCTTAGCCTTCCGCAAGGTCACACGTCCGGAACCGGAGCAACAGGGGCAGGCGGTCTCCATCTCCGCCTCAAGAGCCTCCACGAAATGCTTGCAGGCGAGGAGCCCGCCACCCGTCGCGGCGCGGAGCAACTTGATTGCCTGAATCGATTGCGTATTCCTAAGCAGATCGGTCAACTGTTTGTTCAGCGCGCTCGCCGTCTCGTAATTGACGTCCTCGTACATTTTGTTCTCCCTTGATACTTTTATTGTGTTTGAAATAATCCCAAGTGGAACTAAGTTCCGCTCCTGTACTCCGCTTTGAGTTGCATATTTATATTACGCAGCTCCATTTCGCTTTTGAATTCGTCCTGCTCGGTGACAAGGGCGCGAATATCTTCGGGCGAGGCCGGCCGCTTGAGTAGGGCGAGTGTATCCCATATCTCTGAAATAAGCCTCGCCTGCTCGGCGGTGCCTCTATGTGCGATTGCTGTAGTCATGGTTTTATTGTGGGGTATTAAATCCCTAATTAAATAAAAGTATCAGTAGATTCATTATACGGTAAAAAGCATAGCGGGCGCAAAAGAATATGGCCTCCTTTTACGTGCCAAAGTTCATTAATTTGTTTAACTGTCGGGACTCCAGCCCATCGGGCAGCGTAGACATAACCCTTATAGTACACTTTTACAAGGGAATGTGTTTCCGGGTGGCGGGGGTCCTGCACAATTACGATTTCCATGCTAGTCTTAGCCGCCATGTTTTGTTTCCCCTCTCGCTCTTTATTGTGCATTTATTAATACTAAATAAAAAGATTTCTTTGGGGCAAGAAAAGATTTTATTAGGGATTAGATAAGACACAATATAGACATCAGGAGAGAAAGATATGAGCAACAAAGTTCACGAAATCGTCACCGAGAAGATTCTCGCCGAATTGAACAAGGGAAACATTCCTTGGCGCAAACCTTGGAATTGCACGGGACATCGGAACCTCGTGAGCAAGAAAGCCTACCGAGGGATTAATCCTTTCCTCCTGGACTTCGCCGGTTACAAATCGGGCTGGTGGATGACGTACAATCAGGCGAAGCAACTTGGCGGAAACGTCAAGAAGGGTGAGAAGTCCACGCTGGTTATTTTCTGGAAGATGCTGAAGAAGGACGGCGTGAAGACGGATGGAACCTCCACGACGAAAAATATTCCCATGCTTCGTTACTACTGCGTCTTCAACCTTGAGCAATGCGAGGGGATCGACCCGAAGCATATCCCCATCGACGCCAAGCGGGAGCATACGCCCATCGCTTCGGCGGAAGCGGTCGTCAACGAGTACGAGGACAAGCCGACGATCACGCACGGGGGCGACAGGGCTTGCTACTGTCCTTCGCTTGACGCCATCAATATGCCACACGCCGAGAACTTCGTGGCGGGAGAGGGATACTACAGAGTCCTGTTCCACGAACTCGCGCACAGCACGGGGAGTAAGAACCGGCTGAACCGTAAGGACTTCAATGACTTTTTCGAGAGCAAAGCGGAGTATGCGAAAGAGGAACTTATTGCCGAACTCGCTTCGGCGTTCCTCGCGGCAGAGTGCGGTTTCACAACGGAGGATCAGCCCTTGAACGTCGTCGCCTATATTCAGTCTTGGTTGAAGTCGCTTCAGAACAATCCCGAGATGGTGGTTTGCGCCGCCAGTGCCGCGCAGAAAGCAGCGGACTACATCAGGGGACGGAACAAGAAGCAGGAGGAAGCGGACGCCGACAAGGAAGAAGCGAAGCAGGAGGAGGCAACCGCCGCCGCGTAAAGTTTTAACTAATAATTATTTTAGCCACAATAAAGATGAGAGAGAAAAATATGGATACGTTCATCAAGAGGGCAATCGAGTGCAAGACGCGGCTTCGCAGAGTCACCGCCGACGCGCAACTCGCGTTTTGGCAGGAAGTAATCAAGGGATTCCCCGAAGTCAAGAAGGATTTGAACCCGCTTGCTACGTCACTTCTTGATAAGAGATTGGAAGAAATTGTCGGGGAATGGTTTCTAGCAAACTTTCCGCCGCCGCGTGAAACCTTGAGTTAGGAATATTGAGGACACAATAAAAGCATAAGGCGAAAAGGAATTTCTATGCGGTCAATCGACATAAAAGCAGCCGTTCGCGTTGCACTCATCTACGGCATTCGCGGACTTGCCAGAGACGACAACAAGGGAATTTTGTCGCTCGATGAGTCAACACAGGCGGCGCGGGAGTTGCGACAGTGGAAGAAAATTCCCGTCGTACTTCAATCTGTCCTAATTGTTCAGGATATGTTCGCGGCTATTTGCAGCGATTTCAGAACAACCGAAGACGAGTGCGCCGCTCTTATTCTGGAATTCTTTGATAAGGATTTTAGGAATAAGATATAATCATCTATTAGCAAGAAAGGAAACCCGCATGTACGTCATGTACGGAAATTTCGGCGGGGGCCCGGTTTACTGGTCCGAGGAAGACGGGTGGACCGATTTGGTTCACGGCACCAAATACACGGAAGAGGAAAAAGCGAAGCGGCGTTGTATGCCCGGTGGGCGGTGGGTTAAATATCTTTCGTGATGTAGATTTTCTACATGTACCCTGTAGTTTTTTTACATTTCCACTTGTGATTTATTGGCACACAATATAGGCAGACAAGGATGACGAGGCTTTAGCGGTCCTCGTAAAAAACCCGCGAAACGGCGGCAACCCGAAGGGGCCCGCGAAGATCGGGGAAACGTTGGCGGTCCCCGCTAATTAAAAATAAAAAGAACTATAAAAATTAACAGGTATTGCCCCGTCGTTGGAACTTAGTTCCGCTTATCCAAGGTATTCAATTCTCGGATTAGCCCCTCCCTTTCCGTCAGTAACGCATCAACAGCATTCCACAGTTCGGCCGCAAACTTCTTGGGGCACTTCGCGGCATGTCCCTTGAGTACAATAATTTGAAGGAGTTCTGCCTTTGACATATTTCAATCCTTTTACGTGGTGTCCCGGTGGGAAAAGTAACACATCGAAACGGGCGGCGGAGACGCCTCTCGCTTTTGTCGGCGTAGCCTTTCGGCCATCCTCCTGCGGCAAATTACATTGCCTACCGCCCGTTTCGATGTTTCTAGTTCTATTGTGTTCGACTAATTAGTTAGTCGCTTAATCTTATTGTTTGGTTTACGTGTAACTCTTCCGGTCCTGATTGTCGGAATAAGATTTCCGATCCTGCCCGGAAGTCCCGTCTTCATGTCCAATTCAACTTTCTACCCCAACTTCCCTTCCCAATATTCTGCTTCCCACAACACTTCATTTGCCTTATCCAAAAGCACCTGTAAGTCATGCTTCTTCTCACAAACCTTCACACTCTTACACAATCTACAACTATTCACATGCTCATAGTATCTACGCCTTGCTTCATCTGCACTTTCACGAGCATTCATCATGCACCTTAAAATGGGGGGCTACGTTCACTCTACCCCCCTAGCCCCGCTCCCTGAACGCTATGACGGGAACTGAATCCCGACTACCTAGCGGGGTTTGTCTCCCCATAGTAGAGCCGTGGCGCGTACCCTCGGTGTCGCTCGCGCTTCCGGTTTCCCTCGCACCGCCAAGGTACTCCCAGACCTTTCACGGCTCCACTGTAGGGAGCCCTATTATTGTGTCAGATTAATTCGTTAATGGGTTCTTTACTTCTCGATGGGCGTCACCGTGTAGAGAGAAATCCAAAGACCACCGATGATGTACCCGACGTGCTTCGATGAACCATCCTTGTCGTCCTGATACATCTTCTTCGCGCTGGACCGCCCGATTCGGCGCATCAATTCCTTGCGGGGGTGCTTCCCCAAGTCATGCCAATACTGCCCGTACTGGTCGCGTCCCATAAACATTTGATTTTCCCTTTCGTTTATATTGTGTCTTTATTAATGGCTAGTGGAATTTCTTCTGGCAGCCCGCAAGGGAATCGAACCCTTGTTTTATCCTTGAAGGGGATATGTCCTTGCCGCTAGACGAGCGGGCCAATTTTACTCGTCCTTCCCTTCCCGAATTGCAGCCTTGACGGCATGGCGCAGGCGGCGACGGGACTCTATCTTTGTCTTGCGGTGATTGACGACACAGCAGTAACAACGGATACCACCCACCCCGATAATCTTGGCATCGGTGTCTTTGCGAGTGGGGATCATGCTCATGCCTTTATTGTGTGTCTAATAATCTTTAGTGAAAGAAAATTACTTTCGCTTGAAGGACATCACAACGGTTTCCCGTTCACCCGTTGAATATACCCGATAGAGAGTGTCGCCGTCAATCAGTACATGACTGGTGAAGTCCCCAAGATACTCGGAGGGGATGATGTCCCGCAAGGCGGGGTCACTCCATACCCAAGATGAAGTAGTGTAGCATCGCTCCGCCTTGGCGGTCCCGTTATGCTCCCAAGTTTCCGCGCTGAAGTCGGGCGGAAGTTTCGCTTCGGTCAGCATTCTATTTCCCTTTCTTACGTCTTTATTGTGTGATTATTAAGCCTAAGTAAAAAGTTTTCTTGGCTTCTACATATATGGGGTGCCGCCGCTTATTGAAGATTACTTTTCCACTTGGCTTTATTCGACGCACAATAAAGAGCGAAAGGGGGGCTGAAACAATGCCCGCGAATATCGACAAGATGATGTTCAACAAGGCGAACGGAGTGCCTTGGCACGGGTTGGGGACCGCTGTGGAGGGTCTGGCGACGGCGGCGACCGCCATCGAGGCGGCTGGACTCGGCTGGAACGTCGAGGTTGAGGATATGCGCCTCGCCCAAGACGGGGCGAAGGTGAACGGGCACTACGCGGTCGTTCGGCAGGACAATCGGGCGATCCTCGGCGTCGTCGGGAACCGCTTCGAACCCCTCCAGAACCGCGAGGCGTTCGGCGCGTTCGATGCGGTGGTCGGGGCGGGCGAGGCGATCTATGAGACGGCGGGCTCGCTCGGGATCGGTGAGAAGGTTTGGCTTCTCGCCAAACTGCCCGATTCGTTCGAAGTGGTACCGGGTGACGTGGTGAAGAAGTACGTTCTTTTGGCGATGGGGCACGACGGCTCCATGTCGGTCAAACTCGGGAAGACCTCGGTTCGCACAATCTGTGAAAACACGCTGAACCTCGCCCTGTCCGCGAAGGACAACTTCATCTCGATTCGGCACACTGGCGACGTGTCGAAGCGGACGCAAGAGGCGTTCGTCGTACTCGGGATCGTCAAGAAGCAGTACGCGGAAATCGAGGCGTTCTTCAAGCATCTCGCCTCGCGCCCCCTGTTCGGGGAGAACCTCAAGGGCGTCGTCAACGCGATCTTCCCGTCCCCCGAAGGCGAGAAGATTTCCACCCGCCTCACAAACATTCGGGATACGGTCCTGTTCCGAATCGAGAATGGCAAGGGCGCGGAAATCCCCGGAGTTCGGGGAACCGCTTGGGGTGCGTTCAACGGCGTCGTGGAGTACCTTGACCACTTCCGCGTCCAGAAGGGCGCGGAGGACGACGCGGAGGGGGCGCGGTCCCGTCGGATGGACGCCATCCTGTTCGGGAACGTCGCGACCACCCGCGAACGCGCTGCGAAGATCATTGCGGAGGCTGTCGCCTAGTCTCATCAACCCCGCCCCTCAAATCTCGGGGGCGGGGATACGAGATTAGGACACTAGCGAATATTCTGCACACAATACCAAGGCGAAGTAGTCCACTTAAAGGAAAAAAACATGATCCGCTACACCGTTGTTTGCTATGACGAGAGTGTGTCTGGCATCGTCTCTGACGGTCTTTACAAGAGTTTAAAGGACGCGCTAAAGCGCGTTAAGAATCTGGAAGACAAGCATCCCGGCCGAAACTTTGACGAGACGGATGTTCATTCGTTCAGCGTTATCAAGATTGACACCGGCAAGGCGAAGTAGACCGTTCTTAGAATAGCAACGGGTCTCTTGGGAGAGGACAATGGAACGTCCTGCTACGCTTGAAGAGGCTGGATTCAAGCGTGACTGCGGAGTGCTGGTGAACGGAAATATCTATATCGTTAGAATGTTATTGTCACTCCCAAAGCATGATTGGCTACTTATAGAGGACGATGCCGGAACTAAGTTCAAAGTTCTATTAAACACGTGCCAACGAATTGATTCAGAAGTTTTGATTTAGGATTAAAAGGCACACAATAGAAGTATCAAAAGGGAAAAAGAAAATGATCGAAGAGAAACACGTTTGTTGCAAGATGTGGATGGAAAGCCCCATAGGGACCATTTCCGCTAACCTTCCCTGTCGCTTCAAGGCAACCGTTTGTCACGAGGGTAAGTGGTATTGCTCGAAGCATGACCCCGAAGTGGTGGGAGCCCGCAGGAAGAAGCGTGAAGACGAAGTGGACACACGCATCACTGCCGAACGCGCAAGCGAACACGTAAAGTTTGCGGCGCAGGTTTGTGCTTCCGATCTTCTGAAGGCTGTCAAACTTGTGCTGGCGCTGGACGGACAAGATGAAGTCTATCCTTCTGGTACTTACAACCTAAAGGATATTCCCCTTTCGTGGGTGGTTCGGCTGGACCCCAAGGCGAAGGAGCAACTTCAGAACGCGGTGAAGAAGTACGAGGACATGATTCAGAGTCATTAAACCTCGGCGCACTAGAAGCCACCGGGAAAATTTCGAGTGGTGACAAAATCTGGCGTGAGCCTGACAGCCGCGCCGACAAATCACCTGCCCTTGTCAGAGGGAATGCGTTTGCAGATGCCATTCAGATCCTGCACTCGCCCCGATGGCACCTAATGCGCCGATATTGTTTTTACTTAACCTTTAATGAGGCACAATAGAAACATGGAAAAGATAAAACTGTCTTGGCGAAACGTGCAGGACAAGAGGATTAACCTGTCTGTTCCTTACAACGTTGCTTGGGCAATCGCTCGGGCCGTCGCCAAGGATCAGAATGAACAGGTTTCCCTTGTAGGTAAACGCGGGGAAGGACTTGTGAACCCTGACGGGACCGCTCAAGTTATGTGGTGGAGCGGAGAAATTTCATATTACGATACCCGAACGGTTGCGGCGATGTGAACCGGCGGCGAGTTTAGGGGGCGAAGGCGAGGGGGAAACCTCTCGCCTTTTTTTATTGGTGAATAAAAATGGGTTGAACTACTAATGTGGTGAAAATTAGTATTTATTAGTAGTTCGGAAAGCGGAACTAAGTTCCGCTAGGGAATGTTTATTGAAGATTGAATAAACCTCGGCGTGTAAAAATGCGGACGGTAGGTGCCTTTTCTACAGGCCAACGTCTTGGCTTTCGGAGGCCGCGTGTCGGCGTCCCGCGCTCCGCTGCACCCTTCCCTCGTCTTTCCGTCCAC
>Ga0315294_10005243_pt1 | contig 14209 bp, 10 predicted proteins | sample YL17G13_40_MG_FD_203626 | JGI IMG/M metagenome (GOLD analysis project Ga0315294, IMG submission 203626) | Sediment microbial communities from Yellowstone Lake, YNP, Wyoming, USA - YL17G13_40 | ecosystem: Environmental > Aquatic > Freshwater > Lake > Sediment | place: USA: Wyoming | collected... | reverse complement strand
CGGGATGGTTCGAGGAGTGGTGAGCGAAGTCGAACCAAAGACTAAAGAAGTCGGTAATGACGAGAGGGGGACACCCTCCGTCGCTTACAGACAGTGGCTTTTGGTTCGACTGCGCTCACCATTCCCTTCCCTCGAACCATCCCGAGCAACGTCGAGGGATTAAGGAGAGTGTCCCCGACCAGTGATTATACTTAGGAGTCAAATATGAAAACCGTGAACATCGGATTGATAGGTTTTGGCACCATAGGAACCGGCGTCGTAAAAGCATTGACGGCCAGAAGTTCTTTTATGAAGAATAAAAAAGGCATATCGCTCGATCTCATACGCATCGCCGACAAAGACCTTAAAAGAAAAAGAGCGGTCAATGTCCCCAAATCCAAACTTACCCGCGACGCTAAAAAAATTCTGGAAGACCCGGCCATAGACATAGTGGTGGAACTTGTGGGGGGTATTCATCCCGCCAAAGAGTTCGTGCTTAAGGCGCTTGATAATGGAAAGCATGTGGTCACCGCCAATAAAGCTCTTTTGGCCGATTCCGGAAAAGAGATATTTGAAGCTGCGAGATGTAACGGTGTCACCGTAAAATTTGAAGCCAGCGTAGGCGGAGGGATACCTGTCGTAAAATGCCTTACCGACGATTTCGTAGCAAACAAGATACAGGCGATCTACGGTATTATAAACGGCACATCCAATTACATTTTGTCAAAAATGGAGGAAGAGGGAAAATCCTTTAAGAGCGCGCTTAAGGATGCGCAGGCATTAGGCATAGCGGAAAAGAATCCCGCCCTTGACATAAGCGGCATGGATTCGGTGCATAAAGTCGCTATTTTATCGCTTCTCGGTTTCGGGAAGTTCGTCGATGTGAAAGACATATTCGTAGAGGGTATCGAGGACGTGGAATTATGCGATATACAATATGCGAAGGAGTTGGGCTATGCCATAAAACTTCTGGCGATAGCGAAGGATGACGGAGGTAAGCTTGACGTCAGAGTCCATCCGACTTTGCTTTCCTCGCGCCACCTTTTAGCCGGAGTCAGAGGCGCCGAAAACGCTATTTACATAAAAGGCGATTTGATAGGAGAAAGCCTTCTATACGGAGAAGGAGCCGGTGAAAAAGCGACTACGAGCGCTGTCATGTCTGATATAATGGATGTAGCGGAGCGTGTTGCGAAAGGCAGCGAGATGACGCTTCCCAAACTCGATTTCAATTCAGGCATAAAACTGATGAAACAAATAGGGATGGTGAAGAGTAAATATTATATAAGGTTCATGGCCGTAGACTCACCCGGTGTATTGGCTTCTATAGCCGGCGTGCTGGCACATTTCAAGATAAGCATAGCCGACGTTACTCAAAAAGAAAGAAATAAGCGGCACGCCGTTCCTATCGTCATGATGACGCACGAAGCAATAGAAGCCGATTTGCGAAAAGCCCTGAAGACTATATATAAATTTAAATTCATATCCGGAAAACCTGTTGCCGTAAGAATGGAGATGAGTTAATGTATAAAGGGGTTATAAACCAGTATAGAAAATATTTACCGATAACGGATAAAACTCCTGTAGTGACATTAAACGAGGGAAACACACCCTTGATTCACGCTCGCCATCTGAGCAAACTATTGGCGAACGGCATTGAGGTGTATCTTAAATACGAAGGCCTGAATCCTACCGGCTCATTCAAGGATCGCGGCATGACGGTGGCGGTCAGCAAAGCGTTAGAGGAAGGCTCGAAAGCGGTTATGTGCGCCTCTACCGGTAATACCTCTGCCTCGGCTGCGGCATACGCGGCGCGGGCCGGCATAAAATGTATAGTCATTATCCCCTCAGGCGCCATTGCTCTAGGAAAATTGGCGCAGGCGCTGATTCACGGAGCAAAGGTTATCGCCATAGACGGAAATTTTGACGACGCACTTACTTTGGTTAAGGAAATCACTGAGAAATATCCGATAACACTCGTAAATTCCATCAATCCCTATAGAATTGAAGGACAGAAGACCGGCGCGTTTGAGATATGCGACGCTTTGGACGGCGCGGCACCCGATTATCACGTAATCCCGGTCGGGAATGCCGGGAATATAACGGCATACTGGAAAGGATATAAAGAATATAATAAAGCCGGCAAAATAAAGAGCCTGCCGAAGATGGTAGGCTTCCAGGCCGAAGGGGCGGCACCGATAGTGAAAGGGCATGTCGTAAAAAAGCCGGAAACCATAGCGACCGCCATAAAGATCGGCAATCCTGCCAGCTGGCAGCAGGCCGTAACGGCGCGGGATGAATCCGGCGGCGCTATAGATATGGTTACGGATGACGAGATATTGAACGCATATAAAATATTGGCTGATAAAGAAGGCGTTTTTGCCGAACCTGCGTCTGCCGCATCAGTGGCGGGCATGTTAAAATATTCCCAAAAAGGATATTTCGGGAAAGGGTCTAAGATAGTATGTGTTTTGACGGGCCACGGATTAAAAGACCCCGATAGGGCGATAGCGACTATTGAGAAACCTAAGGTTGTGCCGAACGATTTGGCGGCAGTGTTGGAAGAAATAAATAACCGTTGAAGCTGTAACCAGCAGGCGATAGGTTACAAAGATAGCCAACGGCGGGACATTTTCCGTCGCATAACGCAAATGACTTTTTGAGGAGAGTGTCCCGCGATAAGCGAAGGATGGTGCCATGAAATATATCGTTATGGTAGCGGACGGTATGAGCGATTATCCGCTCGCCGAACTGGGAGATAGGACTCCCATAGAGGCCTCTAAGATACCAAATATGACTTTTATAGCGAAAAGCGGTAAAGTCGGAACGGCACGCACGATACCAAGGGGCATGACGCCTGCCAGCGACGTGGCGAACCTGGCGATTTTAGGTTACGACCCGGTCAAGTATTATTCCGGAAGAGGGCCGCTTGAGGCCGCAAACATGGGGATAGAATTGAATGCTGACGACGTCGCGTTTCGCTGCAATCTGATAACGGAGGACAAAGGCGTGCTGACCGATTACAGCGCGGAGCACATAAAGACCAAAGAGGCTCAAATTCTTTTGGAAGAGTTGGATAAAAAATTAGGTACCGCGGACATTAAATTCTATGGCGGCATAAGCTATCGGCATCTTATGGTGATTAAGAACGGCAGGCACTTTAGCGTAGGCAAAAAAGAAGCGGACCTTACCAAGATAAGATGTATGCCGCCGCACGACATGGTGGGGCAGAGCATAAAAGAGAATTTGCCGAGGGGGAGAGGTTCCGAAGTCCTGATAAAACTGATCGGGGATTCAAAAGAGATTTTGGCGAAACACGATGTCAATAAAGTCCGCGTTGACCTTAAGGAAAATCCGGCGAATATGATATGGCTTTGGGGCCAGGGTTCCAAGCCGCACCTGCCGCGTTTTGATGAAAAATACGGCGTCAAGGGTTCTATAATTTCGGCGGTGGACCTTCTTAACGGCATAGGGAAAATAATAGGCCTTGAGCCAATCAAAGTGCCCGGAGCGACGGGATATTACGATACGAATTATCAGGGAAAGGCGGATTACGCGATAGCATCCTTAGAGAAAAAAGATTTTGTTTTTATTCATGTCGAGGCCCCCGATGAAGCGGGTCACAATAAAGATATAAGAGCAAAGATAGCCGCTATTGAGAATTTTGATAAATTCATAGTGGGAACGGTGTTAAACCATTTCAAGGGTAGGAATGATGTAAGGATGATGGTGCTTCCCGACCACCCCACGCCGATATCGTTAGGAACTCATGCGGCAGACCCCATACCATTTGCCGTCTGCGGCGCCGGCATAGAAAGCGACAACATAACGGTATTCAGCGAAAATGCGGCCAAGTCCAGCAAATTGTCGTTTCCGACGGGATGGCAGCTGATGGATTATTTTATGAAAGGAGACAGGGGCTAGTAGATGAATTCATCGCTTCTCGCGATCATAAGTTTAGCGTTATTTGTTGGAGGGTATCGGTTTTACGGCGGCAGACTGGAAAAATTATTTGACATAAAAAAGGACGAGACTACGCCGGCGCATAGGATGCACGACGGGATAGATTATGTCCCGGCGAAGAATTGGTTCGTGCTTTTCGGCCACCACTTTTCGAGCATAGCGGGAGCAGGGCCCATAATCGGCCCCATAATAGCGCTGTCTATATGGGGATGGGCGCCGGCGATCCTATGGATAGTTTTAGGCTCTATATTTATCGGCGGGGTCCACGATTTCGGCTCGCTTGCCATATCCGTCAAACATGACGGCAGGTCAATTGCCGACATAGCGGGATCGCTTATATCGCACAAGGCAAAAATACTTTTTGCGTCTTTCGTCTGGCTGGCTCTTATATTAGTGATAGCGGTTTTCATGTATTTATGCGCGGATACGCTTGCAGTCGAGCCGAAGATAGTGATTCCGACTTTCGGCTTGATAGCGATTGCGATGTTAGTGGGGTACTTGCTTTATAACGTAAAAGCTAATCACGCTCTTGTCACGATTTTGGGATTGGCTCTAACGGTATTGCTGATTATTCTGGGACAGAAATTTCCGATACTGCCGGCCGTCGGCAATGTGAGATTATTATGGGGATACGTCCTTCTTGCATATTGTTTTGCCGCTTCGGTTTTGCCGGTGCAGATACTTCTGCAGCCGCGCGATTATCTTTCGGCGTATCTATTATTTTTTGGCGTCATAGTCGGATATGCGGGAGTATTTATTACGCATCCGGCGATGGTCATGCCCGCTTATTTGCCGAGGAATGCGGCAGATAATGTCATGTGGCCGATGCTGTTTGTCACGGTAGCCTGCGGGGCGATATCGGGATTTCACTCGTTAATAGCGAGCGGTACTACTTCAAAGCAGCTCGCGACCCAAGCGGACGCGAAGAAGATAGGCTACGGCGCTATGCTTGCGGAAGGCGCAGTGGCGGTGCTCGCAGTTATTGTAGTGGGCGCGGGGTTAAACAGCCGGGCCGCGTTGTCCGAATATCTGTCCCAGACAGGTTCCGGCCCTGTCGGCGCGTTCGGAGGCGGCTACAGCGCGATTACAAAACCGATTTTATTCGGAATGGGCGGATTCATCGCCATCCTTATTTTGAATGCTTTTATACTGACGACACTTGATACCGCGACGAGAATCGGAAGGTATCTAACGCACGAACTTTTTGGGATAAAGAATAGGTTCATCGCGACGCTTATAGTCGTCGTATTAAGCGGCTCACTCGGTTTAAGCGGAAACTGGAAAAAGATATGGCCTGTCTTCGGAGCCACAAATCAGCTGATAGCGGCATTAGCGCTTTTGGTTATTACCGTATGGTTTTTGAGCAGGAAAAAAAGAGCTTCTTATATAATCATCCCGGGCCTTTTTATGCTTGTGACGACGGTAGCAGCTTTGTTATACAGCCTTGATAAGTATATACACAGCAAAGATTATCTATTGGTAGGCATGACGGCGGTCCTTTTGTTTTTGTCAGGCTACCTGCTATATGAAGTACTCGTCTTTAGAAAACGGGCAAAAGCGGCTGCAGTTGAACCGACGTAGCTTTAAGCCTTAAGCTATAAGCTGTAAGCAAAAACCAAAATATAGCTTAAAGCTTATAGCTTACAGCTAAATATAAAAGTGTCCCCGATGAGGAAGGCAAATATGAGTAATATAGTCGTTCAAAAATACGGCGGATCAAGCGTAGCAACCGCCAAGCGCGTGATGAGAGTGGCAAAGCGCATAATAAAATACAAGCGCCAGGGATATAAAATGGTGGTCGTGGTAAGCGCGCAGGGCGACACTACCGACGAGCTTATCGGATTATCGCGTTCCATTACGACGACTCCGTCCGAACGCGAAATGGATATGCTCATGGCTACCGGCGAGCAGATTTCGATAGCGCTTTTGGCCATGGCGATAGATAAACTGGGCGAGGAGGCGATCTCGTTTACGGGCGCGCAGGTAGGCATAATAACGGATAGATCCCACACCAAAGCGCGGATAATAGACGTGAATGTCGATAGAATAGTGAAAGAGCTCAATAAAAATAAGATTGTTATCGTGGCCGGATTTCAGGGTATCACCGAGGAGCAGGATATCACCACTTTAGGCCGCGGCGGCTCTGATACTACGGCAGTTGCTTTGGCAAAGGCGCTTCGCGCGAAGATGTGCGAGATATACACCGACGTAGACGGTATATACACAACGGATCCGAGGATCGTAAAGAATGCCTCCAAACTCGACAGGATAAGCTATGAAGAGATGCTTGAGATGGCGTCTTTGGGCGCCCAGGTCATGCACCCGAGGAGCATCGAGCTTGCGGGCAAATTTGATATACCTTTACACGTCAGGTCAAGTTTTAATGATAAAAAAGGCACTATTATTTCTAGGGAGGGCAAAATGATGGAGAAGGTTTTGGTCAGCGGAGTTACTTTGAATAAGAGCGAGGCTAAAGTAACAATCTGCGACGTTCCGGATAAACCCGGCATCGCCGCCAAGATATTCAAAAGGCTCGCCGTCGAGAATATAAACATCGACATGATAATACAGAATATCTCAAGGACCGGCGCTACCGACGTCTCTTTCACCGTCAATGAAAGCGACCTCGAAAAGACTCTTAAGGTATCACGGGATGTTTCAAGGTCGATCGGCGCAAAGGGAGTCACATCGGACAGCAATATAGCGAAGGTGTCCGTAGTCGGGATAGGAATGAAGACGCACGCCGGTGTCGCCGCTAAGATGTTCGGCGCCCTGGCGTCCAAAAAGATAAACATAGAGATGATATCCACGAGCGAGATCAAAATATCGTGCGTGATAGATAAAAAGAAGGCCGAGGAAGCCGTTAGGGCGCTCGCCAGCGCGTTTAAACTGGATAAAAGAGCGGTAACAAAGGAACGCTTATGAGTGATGTCAAATTATACGATACTACCTTGCGCGACGGCGCGCAGACGGAGGGGATCTCGTTTTCGGTCAGCGACAAATTGAGGATCGCGAAAAAACTAGACGATCTGGGGGTGCATTATATAGAAGGCGGCTGGCCGGGGGCAAATCCTAAAGACGTGGAATTCTTCAAAAAAGTAAAAAGCCTGCACCTTAAGAATTCCAAAATAGCCGCTTTTGGCTCTACGAGAAGGGCTAAAGTGAGGGCCGAAGACGATATTGTCCTAAAGGGCCTTATCAAAGCGGACACAAAAGTCATCACCATTTTCGGCAAGAGCTGGGATCTTCAGGTCAAGGACGTTCTGGGAACTACGCTCGACGAGAACCTGAATATGATCAAAGACAGCATAGCGTTCTTAAAATCGAAGGATAAAGAGGCCATATTTGATGCCGAACATTTTTTTGATGGCTACAAAGCAAATCCCGAGTATGCCCTTAAATGCCTAAGAGCGGCCGAAGAAAGCGGGGCAGATTGTCTCGTTCTTTGTGACACAAATGGCGGTACGCTTGCCTTCGAAGCTCAAAAAATTATCAATGAAGTAAAAGGTCATTTCAAAAAGCCTCTCGGAATCCACGCGCATAATGACAGCGATTGCGCGGTTTCGGTCTCTTGCATGAGCGTTTTTTGTGGTTGCACTCATGTTCAAGGTACCATGAATGGCTATGGAGAAAGGTGCGGCAATGCAAATCTTACGTCGATTATCGCGATCTTGAAATTGAAATTAGGCATTGATTGCGTTTCTGATTCGCAGCTTAAAGAATTGACAGAGGTTTCGAGGTTCATCTCGGAAACGAGCAATATGAAACAGATGTCTAATCAACCTTTTGTGGGCATGAGCGCTTTCGCTCACAAAGCCGGCGTCCACGTCAACGCGGTCCTGAAGAACCCCAAGACCTACGAGCACATCGAGCCGCAGTTGGTGGGAAACAGGAGAAGGCTTCTCGTATCCGAGCTTTCGGGTAAGTCCGCTATTTTGCATAAAGCGAAAGAACTTGATATTGAACTTGAGAAGGAAAGCCCGAAGACAAAAAAGATCCTTAAAATGATACAATCTATGGAACATGAGGGCTACCAGTTTGAATCGGCCGAGGCATCTTTTGACCTCCTCATGAGACGGGCGATGAAGGCCCTTAAAAGGTACTTCCGGCTTGAGGATTTCCGCGTGATTATAGAGAAGAAGCGGAGCGGAAAGATGACATCCGAAGCCGTGATGAAGCTTAAGGTCGAGGGTTCAATGGAACATACGGCGGCAGTGGGCGACGGCCCGGTTAACGCGCTGGATAACGCGCTGAGGAAGGCATTGACGTCTTTTTACCCGTCTTTAAAAGAGATGCATCTTTCCGATTTTAAAGTGCGCGTCCTTGACGAAAAAGCCGGCACCGCCGCAAAAGTCAGGGTTCTTATCCAATCGCAGGACGCGAAAGATTCATGGTGGACAATAGGCGTTTCCGGAAATATAATCGAGGCCAGCTGGTTGGCGCTCGTCGATAGTATTGAATATAAGTTGGTGAAGGATAAGGTTAAAAAATAGCCCCTCGACCTTGCTCGGGGCGATTTGCTTGCGAGCAATAGAGGGCAAATAGGAGGTGTAAGATGGGAGCAGTATCGGCGAAAGGCGGTCAATTGATAGCTGTTATACTTACGGTCGTCCTTATAGTGGTAGTAGTCGTTTTAGCCGGCCAGAATAAAGAGGTTGCCTCTTTAAAGAAGCAAGTCGGTTCTATTGCAACTAGCGTTGCAAAGTTATCTTCCTCTAGCGATAAGATCGCCGCGATCGAAGATAAATTGGTAAGGGTTGAAGCCAAGATAAATGCGGTTGATGGTAAGTTAGCCGCTATTGAAAATACGTTCAAAAATCTCAGCGCGGAACCGGCGCCGGTTGCCATACCCGAACCGGAAGGCATGATGGAAGTTCCGGTAACGCAACCGTAAGGGGATATGAGCATTCCTATGTAGGCACCACTTAAGTGGTGCCTACATATTATAAAGACTATGAAAGAACTGCCCCCCCTCGACTTCGCTCGGGGTGAAATTTCAAGAAAGCCAAAAGATGGAAATTTCAAAAGTATATAATCCCAAAGAAGTAGAAGGGAATATTTACAAATCTTGGGAAGAGAAGGGTCTTTTTGCCGCGAAGGTAAACCGCAATAAGAAACCCTACTGCATAATGATCCCGCCGCCTAATATTACCGGCATATTGCACATGGGGCATGCGCTGAATAATACCATCCAGGATATATTGATCAGATTTAAAAGGATGGAAGGTTATGAAGCTTTATGGATGCCCGGGACAGACCACGCCGGTATAGCCACGCAAAATGTTGTCGAAAAGAACATCGCAAAAGAGGGGCTGAATAGAGAAGATCTGGGCCGCGATAAGTTTATTGAAAGGGTGTGGCAATGGAGAGAGGAATACGGATCGACGATAATAAGGCAGCTTAAGAAACTCGGTTCATCCTGTGACTGGTCGCGTACGCGCTTTACGATGGATGAGGCGTATTCGAAGGCGGTTATAGAGGTATTCGTAAGTTTATACGAGCGAGGCCTGATATATCAGGGCAATTACATTATCAATTGGTGCCCGCGCTGTCATACGGCGTTGTCGGACGAAGAAGCGCCGCATCGCGAGCTCGCGGGGAATTTATATTATATAAAGTACCCGCTTAAGAGGGGCGAGGGGCGAGGGACGAGGGACGACAAAGATGTATTTGTAACCGTCGCCACGACGCGGCCTGAGACGATGCTGGGCGATACCGCCGTCGCGGTAAACCCTAAGGACAGGCGCTATAAGAAACTCATCGGCAAGACGCTTATCCTGCCCTTGATAGAGCGCGAGATAAAAGTGATCGCCGACAGCATGGTCGATATGAAATTCGGGACCGGCGCCGTCAAGGTTACGCCGGCTCATGACCCGAACGACTACTCCCTTGGTAAAAAGCACAACCTTGAGTTCGTAAACGTTATGTATCCGGACGGCCGCATGAACGAAAACGCCGGCGACTATAAGGATATGGACAGGTTTGAAGCGCGCGAAGTCATTCTCGATGACCTTAAGGAGAAAGGGTTGCTTGAAAAGATAGAGCCGCACACGCTGTCAGCCGGCCACTGTTACCGTTGCCATACTATTATCGAGCCGTATCTGTCGAAGCAGTGGTTCGTTAAGATGAAGCCGCTCGCCAAGCCCGCGATAGAGGTAGTTAAAAAGGGCAGAGTAAAATTTTATCCGTCGCGCTGGACTAAAGTATACCTTAACTGGATGGACAATATCCAGGATTGGTGCATCTCGCGGCAGATCTGGTGGGGGCACAGAATTCCCGTATATTATTGCAAAGAATGTCAGGAGGCGGGAATTCTGAGCGCAAAGCGCAAAGCGCAAAGCGCAAAACAAGAAAAAGGAGTGATAGTTTCACGAACGAAACCCGAAAAGTGCCCTAAGTGCGGTTCGAAGAATATCGAGCAGGACCCGGACGTCCTTGATACATGGTTCTCGTCCTGGCTGTGGCCTTTTGCAACGTTTTATTGGCCATTTGATCAGCTGTCAGCTGTAAGCTGTCAGCTGTCAGCTACGAATGAAGAATCTAAAGCTTATAGCTTAAAGCTTAAAGCTGATTTAGATTATTTTTACCCGACATCGGTCCTTGTTACAGCCCAAGAGATAATCTTCTTCTGGGTAGCGCGCATGATCATGGCGGGGCTCCAGTTTCAAAAGGACATACCTTTTAAGGACGTCTATATCCACGGCACAGTCAGGGACGATACCGGTACAAAGATGTCCAAATCGCTGGGGAATATAATAGACCCGCTCGAGATAATAGATTCCGTCGGCGCGGACGCTCTAAGGTTCAGCATGATACTTATCACCGCGACAGGGCAAGACGTCTTTCTTTCGCCGAAGAAATTCGAAATAGGAAGAAATTTTGCCAATAAGGTCTGGAATGCCTCTCGTTATATTCTGACGGTGCTCAAAGGTGATATCAATGTGGATCTATGCGTCTATGCGAAGGATGAGACCTTTCCTTCAGAAGTATCAGGAAAGTCTATCCTTCTGGATAAGAAGTTGAGCATAGCGGATAGATGGATCTTGAGCCGCCTCTATTCGGCGCTTTCGGACGTAACGGAGAGTTTGGACCAGTACAGGCTGAACGACGCCGCCAGCCGCATCTACGAATTCTTCTGGCATGATTTCTGCGACTGGTATATAGAATTTTCCAAACTTTCGCAGGCTGAAGAGGCAACGCAGGTAATATTGTACAAGGTGCTCGAAAAATCGATGAGGATGCTGCATCCGTTCATGCCCTTTATTACCGAAGAGATATGGCAGAACCTGCCGCACATTGCCGAGCCGATAATGGCGAGTAAGTGGCCGCACCTCGAGAAACAATTTATATCGAAAGAATTGGAAGAAGAAGTAGCCGATATTATAGAAGTAATGACTGCCATACGCAATATCCGCGCTGAGTGGAATATAGACGCAAAAGCGGAAGTAGGCGCTGTGCTTTCGTATAAAAAGACGGAATCCGGTAAGGCGCTCGAAGAGTTCGTTCCTTACATAAAGAAATTGTGCAGATTAAAATCGCTTGAAATAGGAAAAGGTGTCAAGAAACCGCCGCACTCCGCTTACGCGGCTTCAAAAATAACGGAAGTCTACATTCCGCTGAAAGGTATTATCGATTTTGAAAAAGAATCGATTAGGCTTAAAAAGAAACGGGACGAGATAAAGAAGAACTTGGGGATATTAGAAGCCAAATTGAAGGACAAGAGTTTCATCGCGAGGGCTCCGGCGGAAATAGTGGAAAAGAACAGGGCTTCTAAGCGCGATTCGGAGAATACGCTGAAGCGCTTGGAAGAGAACCTTAAGGATATATCATAAAATGCGACTACAGGTTGCTGTTTCGCGCGCCGGACTGGCTTCGCGGCGGAAAGCGGCATCTATAATAGAAGAAGGCAAAGTCAGCGTCAACGGGAAGATAATACGGGAGAGAGGGCACGCCGTAGACCCCGAGCGCGACGAGATAATAGTGGGCGGGGTAAAAATAAAGCGGCATGAGAAAAAAGTTTACTTGCTTATGAATAAACCCCGCAGCGTGATTACGTCAAAGTCGGACCCGGAAGGCCGCCGGACCGTATTTGATCTATTGCCCAGAGAGCCCTTGAGGGTATTGCATTCCGTAGGCCGTTTGGACAAAGATACGACAGGACTGCTTCTACTTACGAACGACGGCGAGCTTACTTACAGATTGACACATCCGAAATTTGAGATAAGAAAAAAATATAAGGTCATTTGCGAGGGCAAACTTTCGGATAAGGAAAAACACATCCTCGAAAAAGGGATGTTCATAGAGGGCCGCAAGACGGCTTCGGCGAAGATAGAGGTATTGCGGAGCGATGACAAGAATACGGAACTTTTCATAGAGATACACGAAGGAAGAAAGAGGCAGATAAGGAACATGTTTCTTTTTTTGGGGCACCCGATAGAGAGTTTAGAAAGAGTGTCGTATGAATTTTTGAAGTTAGGTAGTCTCAGGCGCGGCGAGTTTCGCCATTTGACCAGTGAAGAAGTTAGAAGGTTAAAAGCACTATAGTAAAAATACACCATAAGCGTTTGCAATGGACCAAAAGACTAAAGAAGTTGGTAAAGACGAGAGGGGGACACCCTCCGTCGCATAATGCAAGTGGCTTTTAAGGAGAGTGTCCCCGACCAGGCTTAACAGGAGTTTTCAGATGCTCGAAAAAGACAAAGTCATAGATTTCATAAAAAGTGCGCTAAGGGAAGACATCGGCAAAATAGATATTACCACTACCTTTCTTATACCTTCGACCCTGCGGATCAAGGCGGATATAGTGTCCAAGTCGAGCGGCACCCTCGCGGGCCTCTCTTTTGTGGAGATTGTATATGGGATTCTGGACAGCGGCGTGAGGATAAAATTCAATTCGCAAGACGGGGATTCCATCGAGCCGGGCAAGGCCGTGTGCTATCTGGAGGGGCCGGCGACTTCTATTTTAAAAGGGGAAAGGGTGGTGCTCAATCTACTAAGCCGCTCAAGCGGCATAGCGACGATCACTAAGAAGTTCGTCGGTAAAGTTAAGAAATATAACGTGGATATTATGGACACGCGCAAAACTACCCCGAACATGCGCTACATTGAAAGATATGCCGTCCGGGTGGGGGGCGGAAAAAACCACAGATTCGGATTGTTTGACCAGGTCCTGATAAAGGATAACCATTTAGCGGCTTTAAGAGAACTCAAACCCAATTTAAAAGAAGTTTCCATTATTAATGATTCGGTCCATACGGCAAAAAAGAGAGCCCAGAAGAATGTGAAGATCGAGGTAGAGGTCAAGAATATAGCCGAATTTGAAGAGGCACTTTCCGCCGGCGCGGACATCATAATGCTGGACAATATGTCCATTGAAACGATAAAAGAAGCGGTCAAAATACGGAACGCGAGCGATACGAAGGCAAGGCAAGTAAAACTCGAGGCCTCCGGCGGCATAAATCTTGAAAATGTGGAAGAATACGCAAAGACGGGAGTCGATAGGATCTCCGTGGGCGCCCTGACCCATTCGGCATCTTCGTTAGACTTTTCGTTAGAAGTGATATAGGAAAATAGGGACAGCTACCTATTTTCCAAAATTAAATTTGATAGAAAATAGGTAGCTGTCCCTATTTTCCAAGAGCCATGATTAAAGATGCCTGAGTTTAAATTAACAAGTAATCTAACGCCGCAGGGCGACCAGCCCGAAGCCATAAAAGAACTCACCGACAGCGTATTGAAAGGCAACCGCTATCAGACGCTTTTGGGCGTTACCGGCTCCGGAAAAACATTTACTTTAGCTCACGTCATTAACAATATCAAAAAGCCTACCCTCATAATATCGCACAATAAAACGCTGGCGGCGCAGCTTTACAGCGAGTTTAAAGAACTGTTTCCGGAAAATGCAGTAGAGTATTTCGTCAGCTATTACGATTATTACCAGCCGGAAGCGTACATTCCGCGGACAGACACTTATATAGAAAAGGACGCCTCTATTAATGAAGAGATCGATAAGCTGCGGCTTTCTGCGACGAGTTCGCTTATGTCGAGGAGCGACGTCATAATCGTCGCGAGCGTATCCTGTATATACGGCCTTGGCTCTCCCGAAGATTACGCCGAACTTTTGGTGTTTCTTGAAAAAGGCGAAAAGGCCAACAGGGACGATGTACTTAAAAAATTGGTCGATATACATTATTCAAGGAATGACATAGATTTCTCGCGGGGCAGATTCAGGGTAAGAGGCGAAGTCATAGAAATATTTCCCGCATATGAG
>Ga0315294_10005242_pt1 | contig 14210 bp, 13 predicted proteins | sample YL17G13_40_MG_FD_203626 | JGI IMG/M metagenome (GOLD analysis project Ga0315294, IMG submission 203626) | Sediment microbial communities from Yellowstone Lake, YNP, Wyoming, USA - YL17G13_40 | ecosystem: Environmental > Aquatic > Freshwater > Lake > Sediment | place: USA: Wyoming | collected... | reverse complement strand
TCATCGAGTACAAGGGCTGCGTGGGGCGCGGCGTCGAGATCGACGACCGGGCCGTCCTCGAGTGCGTCCGTCGCGGCGTGGCCGTCTACCACGGCGACATGATGGAGGGCCTCTCCTTCTACCGCGATGGCTCGTTCGACGTCGTCCTCCTGAGCCAGACGCTCCAGCAGACCGCCCGCCCCGCCGAGGTCATCCGCGAGATGCTCCGCGTCGGGCGCGAGGCCGTCATCAGTTTCCCCAACTTCGGCCACTGGTCGGTCCGCCTCGGGCTCCTCCTGGGGGGCCGCATGCCGCGAAACCCCCTCCTGCCCTATCACTGGCACAACACGCCGAACGTCCATCTGTGCACCGTGAAGGACTTCCGCGAGTTCTGCCGCCGCGAGAACCTTTGTGCCGCCGACGAGATCTACCTGACGCCCCGCTACCGGCGGATCGGCAGGCGCCTGGCCAACTGGCGGGCGGGCCTGGCCATCTTCCGGCTCCGCCGCTGCGAAGGGCCCTGCGACTGGAAGGCTCCGTAGCCCCTCGCCCGCGGCGCACGCCGTTGGCGCTTGACTTTGCCCCGCACGAGGGCGATAGTGTTTCGGATTCGGGCCGCGCGTTTTCCCAGACGGGGACGTTTCCTATGCCGCAGGCCGACGTACTGCTCCTGGTGCCGCCCGGCATCCGCAGCAACACCCCGCCGCTGGGCCTCCTCTTCCTGGGCGCGCAACTCGAGAAGGACGGCGTCCGCGTGGCGGTGGTCGACTGCGGGATGGAGGGCCTGTCGATCGACGGGTCGCTGGCGCGGATCGCCGAGATCGGCCCGCAGATCGTGGGCCTGTCGGCGACGACGCCCGACATCCAGGCGGCGGAGGACTTCGCGGCCGTCCTCAAGGCCGCCCGGCCCGAGATCGCCATCGTCCTGGGCGGGCCGCACCCGACGCTCGACCCGGCGGGCGTCCTCGCCCAGCCGGCCGTCGATTACGTCATCCGCGGCGAGGCCGAGTTCAGTTTCTCCGAGTTCTGCCGCGCGTACCTGGGAGGCGAGCGGCGCGCGTTCCGGATCGACGGCGTCTCCTACAAGCGCGACGGCCAAGAGGTCCACAACCCCGACCGCGCGATGATCGGGAACCTCGACGACGCCCCGATGCCCGCGCGGCACCTCCTGCCGATGTCGCTCTACCGAAACTATGGACGCGTGTACAAGCGGCGGCCCGTCCAGGTGATGATCACGAGCCGCGGGTGCCCGTTCCGCTGCATCTTCTGCGCCCACGAGATCTTCGGCCACCGCTACCGCTTCAACTCGGCCGCCCGCATGATCGAGGAAGTGAAGGTCCTCATGCGCGACTACGGGGCCCGCGAGATCCTCTTCCGCGAGGACAACTTCACCGCCTCCAAGGAGCGCGTCTACGAGTTCTGCGACCTGGTGCACAAGGAGAACCTGGACCTCTCGTGGATGGCCCTGTCGCACGTCAACTCGATCGACCCCGAGGTGGCCCGCGCGATGCACGACGCGGGGTGCTGGCACCTGGGGATGGGCGTCGAGAGCGGCAGCCCCGAGATCCAGCGGGTCCTCAAGAAGAACCTCGACCTCGAGCGGGCCCGGCGCGCGTTCGACGTCGTCCAGGCCGCCGGCATCCGCACCCTCGCCTTCTTCATGATCGGCAACTACTGCGACACGGCCGAGACGATCGAGCAGACGATCGACTACGCCCGCCGCCTCAACACCGACTTCGCCATCTTCACGATCACGACGCCCTTCCCCCAGACGGAACTCTTCGAGCGGGCCGTCGCGGAGGGCCTGATCACGAACTTCGACCCGTCGGCGGTCTGCAACAACCCGGCCCTGTTCAAGCAGAAGCACCCCGTCCTGCGGACGCCGACGCTAGGGCCCGAAGAGCTGGAGCGGTTCCAGCGGCGGGCGATCCTCCGGTTCTACCTGAGGCCGCGGCAACTGGTGCGGATCCTGAGCCATCGGCCCCTCGCGCGCGCCCTCCTCCACGTCCAGCCGAAGGACTACTCCAACGACGGCGCGGTCCTCGCGGAACTCCGGCGGCGGGGCCTGGCGGCGGCCGGCGGGCCGGCCGGCGGCGCAGCGCAGAGCGCGTCCGCCGGCGCGGGCGGCCGCGCGGCCGGGGCCGGAGCGGGCGCTAGCGGTCGCTGACCCGCGCGACGCGGATGGCAAGACGCGTGAACCCGACACCCGATCACTACGACTTCCACGGCCTCCTCTCGATGCGCGTCCGGCGCGACCGGCGCACCCGGGCCGACGGTTACCTCGACTCGACCTTCGCCTACTACCGCGCCCGCGCGCCCCGCGGCGAGCCCGACATCGACGTCGACGTGGGCCCCTTCGAGCCCGACCTCGAGGGGACGGTCCGCCTCGACGGCCGCTGGTGGGTCGCGCCGGGGCGCGTCGTCTTCGAGTCGCGCCTGAAGATGGCGTGGTGGCGGACCCAGATCGAGGGCCTCGAGGGCGGCCCCTTGCGCGTCCGCATCCACGCCAACTGGCCGGGACGCATGGTCTTCCCCGGCGAGACGATCTACTCGCTCGTGCGCCTGCGCCTGGCGGAGAAGGGCCTGCTCCTGCTCCACGCGCCGGCCGTCACGCACGCCGGCCGGGCGCTCCTCTTGCCGGCCCGCAGCGGAACGGGCAAGACCATCACCGCGATCAACTTCGCCCAGCGCGGCTGGGGGTTCATGGGCGACGATTCCTCCATCGTCACGCCCGACGGTGCCGCCTCGTTCATCGTCCCGTTCAACCTGCGGTTCACGTACGACGTCGAGCGGCTCCTGGGCATCCGGTTCAGCCGCCGCAAGCGGGCCGAGATCTTCCTCAAAAAATGCCTCGGCATCGCAACGCGCGGACGCATCACCCTCTTCTCGCGGATCTACCCCTGGGACATCTTCGGCCCGCAGATCGTCGACCGGGCCCCCCTGGGGGCGGTCTACATCCTGATCCAGGGCCCCTGCCCCGCCGTCTCGGAGCCGCAGCCGCCCGATCTCTTCACGAAGTCGGTCCTCGTGAACACCCTTTTCGAGGCCGATGAACTCCGGGCCATGCTCCTCGCCTACTGCTACGTGAATACGGGCTCTCCCCTGAAGGACCTGTGGCACGATTTCGAGCGGCAGATGGCCGCGCGCTTCGCCCGCGCCGTTCTACGCACCGTGACCGTGCCGCCCGCCTACACGCCGGACGTCTTCGAGATGATCCGCGCGCAGGCCGAGCGCGACCTCGGGCCGGAGGGCGACCGATGAACGCCCTCTGCGACATCCACGGCCTGCGCCTGCGGATGACGGGCCTGACGGACGCCGCCGTGCCCGACATCAACACCCGCCTCCACTGGTTCGAGGTGCCCGAAGACGGCGGGCCGGCGGACCTCGAGGTGGCGGTCGGCCCGTTCGAGCCCGACCTCGCCGGCTGCCTCGCCCTGGACCGGCGGTACTGGGCGCGGCCGGGGTACCTCTATGTCGAGGAGGGCGACAAGGGCCTCTCCTGGCGGGCAGAGATCGACGGCCTGGAGCGCGGCGCCGGCGAACCGCTCCGCATCCGCTTCGCCCACGGACCGTGGAACCGGCGGCGGATTCCCTGGCTACTGTTCCCCGACGTGATCCTCCACCTCTACATCCTGTGGCCGATCCTCGAGTGCGAGTTGGCGGCCCGGGGACTCTACCTGGTCCACGCGGGGGCCGTCGAGCGCGACGGGCGGGCCCTCCTCGTGGCCGGCCGCGGCGGCGTGAACAAGACCGCGGCCGTCGCCGAACTCGTCCGGCGCGGCTGGCGGCCGATGAGCGACGACTTCGTCCTCCTGGGGCGCGGACCGGCGGGTGAGACGCGCGTGCATGCCTTTCCGACCAGTCCCCGATGGTTCGAGTTCCAGCTCCGCCACATGGAGCGGGAAGACCTCTCGCTCGTTGACAAGTTGCGGCTGCTTCGGGTACTGTACCGGCGGCGAGACGTGGGGGTCGAGTTCGTCCGCGAAGCGCGCCTGGAACAGGTGGCCGTCGTCCATACGGTCGAGGGCCGGACGCATCCGGAGGCGACGCCCCTCGCGCCCGACGCGGCCGCCGAGAGCCTCGAACTCAACTGCCGCATGGAGCGGACGAGTTACGTCGGCCTGAAGTTCATCATCGGCCGGTTCCTCGAGGCCTACCCGTACGTCGTGCCGGAGTCGACCTACGGGCGGGAGTGGGAGGCCCTCGGGCCGGCGCTCGTGGCGCTGCTGCGGGGCGCGTCGTGCCGGCGGATCGACACAGGCGTCCGCTACGACCGGCGGCTCGTCGACCTCCTGGAACCTGCCGACCGGTAGGCAGATCAGACACGGCGAAAGGAAGCCCCGGATGGGGTTCGTGCCGCTCGCTAATCCGCCCTACACGCGCTACGGCGGCCCGGCCCACATCCAGGCCGATGAGCCCTTGGGCCTCTCGGCCCTGGCGGCGTACGTCCGCGCGCAGGGCCGCCGCGTCCAGATCCTCGACGCCCTCACCACCGAGACGGGCTACGATGACTGCGGCAATGGGTTCGTGAAGTGCGGCATGAGTAGTCCTACAGCGCCACTTCGCGCGGCGGGTCTCCGCACCCGCCGCGCCATGGCCCGAGGCGCGGCCGGTCATGCCATTCCTTGCGCGGTGGGTGCGGAGACCCACCGCGCACAGGCCCAAATGGCGCTGTAGGAGTAGGGATGGCCCGAGATCCGGTACTTCTCGCCTCTATTGCACGGAGTATAAAAACATTGCCTGAACCGGGCAGCGATCGCGACGGCACGGCCCGCCCCCCCCGGCCCGCCCGGCGCCTCAAGACCATCTGCATCGTGTCCGGCGGCGGCCACATCGAAGAGGCCGCCGAGTGCTTCGAGGCGTTCAAGGACACGGACATCGTCATCGTCGTCTACCGGCACCACGGCGAGATGGCCTCGTTCTCGCATCCGCGGGTCTCGCGCGTGCGGCTGGTGAGCCTGTTCGGGTCGAGCGGGCCCCTGCTCTACCTCTCGCTGGCGGTGAACCTCCTGGAGTTCTTCTGGATCTTCCTCCGGGAGCGGCCGACGTTCCTCTTCTCGACGGGCAGCGAGATCGCCATCGGCCCCTTCATCCTCGGCAAACTCCTGTGGCGGACGCGAAACGTCTTCCTGGAGACGGTCACGCGGATCCACGCGTGCACGGTCACGGCCCACTGGCTCTACCGGTGGTGCGACCTGTTCCTCGTCCAGTGGCCGCACCAGACGGCGATGTTCGGCCCGCGGGCGCGGTACGAAGGGCGGGTCCTGTGAACGTCCTGCTGACGGTGGGGACGGGGGTCCAGTTCGACCGGCTCCTGCGGGCGGCCGACGCCTGGGCCGCGCGCCACCCGGAGCACGCCGTCACGATGCAGATCGGCTACTCGGACTACCAGCCCGCGCACGCCGCGGAGTTCTTCCGGTTCATGCCGTTCGCCGAGTTCCAGAAGCGGTTCGACGCGGCCGACGTGGCCGTCGCGCACGGGTCGGCGGGGCCGATCCTCGGGGCGCGCCGGCGGGGCCTCCCGCTCGTCCTCGTGCCGCGCCAGAAGCAGTACGGCGAGATGTCGAACGATCACCAGGTCGAGATCTGCGAGGCGATCCGGGGCGAGTCGGCCCTGCACGAGACCGTGCTCGACGCGGGCGGCCTCGGGGCCGCCATCGACCGCGCGATCGAGAAGCGGCGGGGCGGCCTGGCCTACGAGCCGCACTTGCTCAAGGACCGCCTCGTTGCTACCATCGCGGCATTCGTGGAGAGCGCCGCCCGTGATTAACCGGCTCAAGATCTTCCTGACGCGGTTCCGCTGGGCCCGCTGGCTCGCGAACCTCAAGAACGGCACCCTCGACATGCTGCGCCACGGGTACCGCCCGCGCGAGTTCTGGGACGAGTGGGCCGACCGCTTCGCCAAGCACCACTACCAGCGCGAACTGCACGAGTCGAACCGCTGGCTGCTGGAGCACGTCCGCGAGGCCCACCCGGCCGAGGTGCTCGAGGTGGGGTGCGGCTTCGGGCGGAACCTGAAGATGCTCCAGGACGGCCTGGGCTACCCGTGCCGGCTCCTCGGCGCGGACCTGTCGATGCGCCTGCTGCGCATAGGCCGCGAGGACCTCGGACCCGCCGTCCCCCTCATCTGCTCCGACGTCAACCGCCTGCCCTTCCCGGATCGGGCTTTCGAGACGGTGGTGACCCACGGCCTGCTGATGCACGTGCCGCCCGGGGACGTGCGGACGGCGATCCGCGAACTCCTGCGGGTGACGCGGCGGACCCTCTGGTGCATCGAGGAGCAGGTCCTGACGCCCACGGCGCGCGGGACGTCGTTCAGCATCAACGAGTACACGTTCGCCCATAACTACCCGGCTCTATTCAAGGAACTCGGCATCCGGATCGCCTGCAGCGACTACGTGGGGAAGTTCATCGTCCTCATCCGGATGCGGATCGACAGGGAGGCCTGCCGATGAAGGTGCTGCTCGTGGACCCGCCGCTCGCCCACGCCCGGGTGCGCTACCGGGGCTCCCCCCCGTTCGGCCTGGGGGTGCTCGCGATTGACAGTTACCTGGAGATGCACGGGGTCAAGGACGTCGAACTCGACAACTTCTTCCGATGCGACTGGACCGAGATCGAGGCCCGCCTGCGACGCCTCAATCCGGACATCGTCGGCGCCAGTTGCCTCACGGACACGCGGGCCTTCTGCTGGCAGTTGGCCCGGACGGCCAAGCAGGTCAACCCCAAGGTCAAGGTGGTGCTGGGCAGCTTCCACGCGACGTTCTTCGCCCGCGAGATCCTCGAACACCACCCGGTGGACTTCTGCGTCCTGGGGGAGGGCGAAGAGACGATGCTCGAACTGGTGCGAGCCCTGGAGTCGGGCGACGCGAACTTTGCCGGCATCCTCGGCCTCGCCTGGCGCAACGGCCGGACGGGCGAGGTCCATGTCAACCCGCGGCGGCCGCTCCTCAAGGACCTCGACGCGATCCCCATCAGCACGAAGCGGCGCCTGTTCGGCAACGCCTTGGGCAGGCAGCAGGCCAACATGCTCTCCTCGCGCGGATGCCCCTTCGCGTGTGGGTTCTGCTCGAGTCCGTCGTTCTGGGGCCGCACGTGGCGGAAGCGCCGGCCCGAGAAGGTCGTCGAGGAGTTCGAGATGCTCCGGGCCCAGGGGGCCGGGGTCATCGAGATGGCCGACGACCTGTTCACGATGGACCTCCAGCGGGCCGAGGCGATCTGCGATATCCTGATCGCGCGGGGGAACCGGACGCCGTGGTTCGCCCGCGCCCGCGTCGACCGCATCACCGAGCACCTCGTCGACAAGATGATCGCCGCCGGATGCGAGGAGGTCTCGTTCGGCATCGAGAGCGGCGACCCCGAGATCATCCGCCGCGTCAACAAGAAGATCGACCTCGATCAGGCCGCCGAGGTCTTTCGGATGCTCGCTCGCAAGAAACTCTACACCCAGGCGAACTTCATGATCGGCAACCCCGGCGAGAGCCCCGCCACCGTCCAGAAGAGCATCGACCTGGCGTGCCGCCTCAACCCCAGCCGCATCACCGTCTGCATCGCCCAGGCCTACCCCCACACGATGCTCGACGAGGAGGCCCAGAAGCACGGCCTCCTGACGCGCGAGATGTGGTACCTGAAGACCGACAGCGTGCCCTACTACACCGTCGACATGCCCCTGGAGCAGATGCAGGCCCTGTCGACGAAGATGGTCTTCCGGTGGGCCCTGCACCGCAGCCCGTGGGACTTTCTCAAGATGGTCCACTTCAACTGGCAGAACGTCGGCACGCGCCGGAGCCTGTCGTTCATCTTCAGCTGGCTCGCGAGCTGGCTCCCTGGCCGCCGGCGTCCCGCGGCCGCCGGGGGACCACGAACACCGCGGCCTTAAAGGCCCTTTCGGGGGACTTCCCAGCGTATCCCGCGTGGCAAGTCCAAGACGGAGGTCGCCTTGCGGCGCGCCTTCTTTGCGTATTGACTCGGGGCGGCGGCGCGATAGAATGGCGTCAAAAGGAGACCAGGGGCGGTCGGCCTGAGGCCCAAACCCTTGCCCGAGGCCCGCCTCCAAGGGCGGTAAGAACGGCTTCAGCGCGAGGCCAAGGAAGCGGAACAGCGCAGGGAAGAGCGACGAGCCAGCCACGGCAACCGGAGACAGGCGAGACGGACCGTGAACAAGTCAACGCTGTTCTGGCTCGCGTTCGCTTTTCTTCTCACACTAGCCTTCGTCCTGGTGTGCCGCTTCGCAGGAATAGGATACTTTGGACCGTAAAACGCTTCGACAAGGAATGTTCCCCGAGACGAGGCCGTGGAGGGCGCTCCTGCTTTTCCGTCATGCCTTCGGCTTCGCCGTCACAGTCTTTCGCGTTCTTCTGAATGGCGTCTTTGGAGGAGGCCTGGCCAGCCTGCGAGGCGGAGGGCTCAGCGGCATCACCCCAAGGCCCGGCAACGAGCGCCCCTGGGCCTTGGGGTCCATTGCCGCCGGCCCGGTGCTCTGGTTCGTGAACCTGCTGGCCGGGAAAACAAACAGGAAGGGCGCTGTGCCGTGAGAATTCTGCTCGTTGACTCGCCCTTTTTCGACGAACAGCTTCGCCGCCAGGCGTCCCGGCCTTTCAGTCTTGGTCTGTTGGCCATTCATAGTCACCTGGTGGCGAACGGCCACGCCGATGTCCAACTCGAGAACTTTGGCGGCTCGGACTGGGGGGCCGTCGAAGACCGGCTTCGCAGCGCTCGCCCGGACATCATCGGGGCCAGTTGCCTGACCGACACGCGAGGGTTCTGCTGGCGGCTGGCGCGTCTGGCCAAGGAGATCAACCCGAAGGTTTCCGTAGTTCTCGGCGGATACCATCCCACCTACTTCGCCCGTGAGATTCTGGAGCATCACCCGGTGGACTTCTGCGTCGTGGGCGAAGGCGAGGAAACGATGCTCGAACTCGTGCGGGCCCTGGATTCGGGGCGCATGGACTTTGCCAATATCCTCGGCCTCGCGTACCGCGACCCGAAGACGGGAGAGGCCCGTCTCAACGAACGCCGCCCTCTGCTCCCGGATCTCGACGCGATTCCCATCAGTCTGGAGCACCGCCTTTTCACCAACGAGGCAGGCAAGCGCCAGGCCAATATGATATCGTCGCGCGGGTGCCCGTTCGCGTGCGGGTTCTGCTCGAGTTCGTCCTTCTGGGGCCGCACGTGGCGGAAGCGCCGGATCGACAGGATCGTCGAGGAATTCGAGGCGTTGGTGGCGCTTGGCGCAGAGACCATCGAGATGACGGACGACCTGTTCACGATGGACCTTGCTCGGGCCGAAAGGTTCTGCGACACGCTGATTGCCCATGGAAACCGGACGCCGTGGACCGCCCGGGCCAGGACCGACCGCATGACCGAACGGCTGGCCGACAGAATGATCGCCGCCAGGTGCAAACAGTTGGAGTTCGGAGTCGAATCCGGCGACCCCGAGGTGCTGCGCCGCGTCAACAAACAGACCGACCCGCAGGAGGCGATCGACGTGTTCGCCATGCTGGCGCGCAAGGACATCCGCACCCTGGCGAACTTCATGATCGGCAACCCCGGCGAGAGCCCGGTCACCGTTCGCAGGAGCATCCGCCTGGCGTGCCGACTGAATCCCGACCGCATTATCATCGGCCTTGCCAGGGCCTACCCGAATACGATGCTCGGCCACGAGGCGGAAGCGCGAGGCATTGTCCGCCGCGAGTTTTGGTATCTTGAGTCGGACAAGGCGCCACACTACACGGGGGACATGTCGCTTCAACAGATGCAGCTGCTCGCCGCAGAAATGCTGGTGAGATGGGCCGTGCGTCGCGGGCTGCGCCTCGCTCCCGATACCGTTCGTTCCTGCTGGCGGTATATCGGGGGCCGCCAGATTCTTTCGTTCGCCTTCTCGGCCCTCAAGCGCCGCGTCTTTACCCGTCCCGTCGCCATCTCCGGAGACAGGAGGGACGGACCGTAACGATTGCGAGCACCAGACATGCCCCGCGCGCCCGGACCCGTCATGCTGCTGACCGAGGACCAGGAGGTCCTCGCCCGAAGATCGACCTGGAGCCGGCGGCCGAGGTCTTCCGGATGCTCGGCCGCAAACGCCTCGCCGCCCGCGCGAACTTCATGATCGGCAACGGCGGCGAGACCCCCGAGACCGTCGACGCCGGCATCCGCGCCGCCTGCCACATGAACCCCACCACCCTCATCGCCGGCATCGCGCTGGTGTACCCGGACACGATGCTCGGCGCCGAGGCTCAGAAGCACGGCCTTATCGACCGCGAGTTCTGGTACCTGAAGACCGACAAGGTGCCCTACTACACGGTCGACATGTCGTTCGAGCAGATGCAGGCCTACGCGACGCGGATGATGTTCCGGTGGGCGATGAACCGGGGCCCCTGGCACCTGGCGAAGATGGCCTACGTCAACTGGCGGCCGGCCGGGACGCGGCGCAGCCTGTCGTTCCTCCTCCGTTGGATGCGCACCTGGCTCCCGCGCCGGGACCCGAAGGCCCGGGCCACCTGACGCTCCGACAGCCCCGGCGGTCCCGGGGCAGGACGGCAACCCGCATGGACAACGCGGCCCCGCATCAGCGGATCTTCCGGCGCCTGTCGCGCAACGTCGTCTACCTGATGGCCGACTCGGCCGTCGCGAACGTCTCGTCGTTCGCCATCCTGCTGATCGTGGCCCGGGCCTACTGGCCGGCGGTCGTCGGGCAGGTCGTCACGGTGATGACGATCGCGTCGGTGGGCATCCTGCTCGGCGACCTGGGGAACGGCCAGGCGTCGACGCTCCTCATCTCGCGGGCCCTGGCGGGGATGGGCGGCCCGTCGCCGGGGCGGACGGCGGCGGCGGGCCTCGCGCAGGCGGCCGCGGGCGGCTTGCTCCTGGGCGCCGGCGTCTTCTTCCTGCCGGACCTGGTCGCGCACCTGGCGGAGCGGTTCGGCCAGGCCGAGCGGGCGCAGGAGATCATCGCCCTTCGCGGCATCGTGCGGCTGTCGGCGGTCTGGGTAGTCGTCGCGACGTCCCTCCGGCAGGCGGGGGGCGTGTTCGCGGGGTTCCAGAAGATGCAGTACACGCTCGCGCAGGACATCGTCACCCAGGTGCCGCTCCTGGCGATCACCGCGGCGGCGGCGCTGGCGGCGTGCGAGTGGCAGTGGATCGTGCGCGGCTGGATCGGGTGGTACGTCGTGGCGGCGGCGGTCGCGCTGGGGCTGCTCGTGACGGTCGTCCGCCGGGGCGGCGAGCGGTTCTCGCTGGCCGGGTACCGGCCGCTCGGGCGCCTGCGGACGGGGGCGGCCCTCTTTACGCCGATCGCCGCCGGGTTCATCCTCCAGTACCTCGCCATCGCCATCATCTGGTGGATGAACACGGGCGAGATGGGGTATCGGAGCGTCGGTTTCTTCGCGCCCCTGTGGACGCTGACGCGCGGGTACGAGGTCCTGCTGATGCCGCTGGCGACGGCCCTCCTGCCGGCCGTGAGTGACGCGCACGGGACGCGCGACCCGGCCGTCCTCGCGTCGCTCGTGCGGCGATCGCTCCTCGTGACGGGCCTGGCGTCGGTCGCGATCCTGGTGATGTTCGTCGCGGTGCCGCACCTCTTCCTCGGCCTCTTCGGGGCCAAGTACACGGTCTTTGTGCTGCCGTTCGTGGTGCTGGCGTTCGGGGTGGCGTTCGAGTCGCAGCGATGCGCCCTGGACCCGCTGCTGAACGGGTCGGGCCTGGCGCGGTGGGTGACGGCGATCGACTGGGCGAAGTTCGCGCTGCTGGCGCTTCTGGCGGTGCCCCTGTTCAGCCGCCACTACCTGACGGGCATGTCGATCGCGTTCGTCGGCGCGTTTGTGCCGGCCTGGCTGGCGAAGGTCGCGCTGATTCGGTGGCGGCTGGGGATCCGGATCCTCGCGCCGGCGGCGGCGCTGGCGGCCCTGCTGGCCGCGACCGTGGGGGTGGGGCTGGCGCTGCGGTACCTCTGACGGCGGCGGCCGACCTGCCTGTCCGGCAGGCAGGTGGCCTGCGGCGTCGGCACGACGCCAGGAGCAGAGGCGTGACAGGACGGGAAACCCGGGCCTCGGTCGAGCGGTTCGACAAGTTCGACGACCGCGACGCCGCCCTCGTCCGGTGGCGGTTCGGCCGCGGGTACGTCTCGGACTTGGCGCGCGAGCGCTACCGCAGGATGTTCCACGGCGGCCGGCGGGTCCTCGACGTCGGCTGCGGGGTCGGCGCGGCCGCGCGCTGGGCCGAGGGCGCGGCCTACGTCGGCATCGACCTCTCCGTGGCGCTGGTCGCCCAGGGCCGGGCGCGCGAGGGCCTGGCGCTGGCGGCGGCCGACGTGACGCATCTGCCGTTCGCCGACAACAGTTTCGACCGCGTCCTCTGCATGGGCGTCCTGCACCACCTGTCGGCCGGCGAGGTGGACGCCGCCCTCGGCGAGATGGCCCGTGTCCTCGCGCCGGGGGGCGAGGTCGCCCTCGTCGAGCCCAACCCGTGGAACCCCTGGAACCGCCTGATGGCCTACGTGCGGCCGGCGGAGCGCGGGATCCTCCACACGGGGCGACGGCCGTGCCAGCGACGGTTCGAGGCAGCCCCGGGCCTCCAGATCGCCGCCTTCGACTACGAGCACACGATGGTCCTGCCCGCGCACCTGACGCTCTTCCTGCGCCGGTGGGCCTGGGTGACCGGACCGCGCTTCACGCGGGCCCTCAGGGCCCTGCACCGGCTCCTCCTCTGCGTGACGCCGCGCGCCCTCAGGACCCACACCTTCTGGCGCCTGCGGAAGCGGGGGACCGGGGGCGGCGAGGGCGCGGGGGCGCGGCCGGCGGCGGGCCCGGCGGCTTGACGGTGGCGCGGGGCGGCGGTATCCTCGCACGCGGAGAGGTGCCAGAGCGGCCGATTGGGCACGCTTGGAAAGCGTGTGTACCCGCAAGGGTACCCGGGGTTCGAATCCCCGCCTCTCCGCCATTTTTTTGCGCGCGTTTGACGCGAAGGTCACAGCGTCCAGCCCTGCCGGTACGCGTAGTGGAGGTACGGAGTGGCCTCCGGGACGTTGGTCACTCGGAGGTTGGGGGCGTCCCAGACCAGCCTGCGGCCGCCCAGGCGGACACAAACGGTTCCCAGAAGAACCGCCTCGGTCATGGGCCCGGCGAAGCCGAAGTGGGAGCGCGGCGCGGGGCCGCCCTTGCACGCGTCGATCCACTCCCGGTGATGTCCCACGGAGCGAGGCAGCGTCTTGGGCGGCCGCTTGTAGGCCTTCATGGCCGACTCGGGGATCAGGCGCGGGCTCTCGCCTCCCCAGCCCTCGACCAGCATCTTCCCCCGGTCGCCGACGAAGAGGATGCCGTCCTCGCGGTTGAGTTCGCGGCCCTCTTCGAGTTCCTCCGGGCGCGGGGGCAGGAGGCCCCCGTCGTACCAGTGCACCCGGACGGCCGGCAGGTCGCCCCGGGCCGGGAACTCGTAGTGCACCGTGCTGGCGACCGGAAGGGTCTCTTCGAAGACCGGCGTGCTGCTCGCGCACACGCTGGCGGGCGCGCCCAGGTTCAGGGCCGAGAACACCGGGGCCAGGTTGTGGATGCCCATGTCGCCCAGGCCGCCGGAGCCGAAGTCCCACCAGCCCCGCCACGCGAACGGAACATAGGCCGGATGATACGGCCGCTCGGGCGCCGGGCCCAGCCACAGGTCCCAGCGGAGGGTGTCCGGCACGGGGGGCGTGTCCTTGGGGCGCTCGACGCCCTGGGCCCAGTAGAGGTCCTTGCGGCCGAGGTGGGTGGGGCGATCCGACCACACGTGCACCTCGCGCACGGCGCCGATGGCGCCGTCGGCCAGCCACTCGGTGATCAGCCGGTTCCCCTCGAACGCCATGCCCTGGTTGCCCATCTGCGTGGCGACCTTGGCGTCGCGGGCCGCCTGCACCAGCGCCCGGGCCTCCTGCACGGTGCGGGTGAGCGGTTTCTCGCAGTAGACGTGTTTGCCCCGCTTGATGGCGGCCATGGCGGCGACGGCATGGGTGTGATCGGGCGTGGCGACGATCACGGCGTCGACCTTCCGGTCCTCCGTGGCGAGCATCTCCCGGAAGTCGCGGTACTTCCTGGCGTCGGGGAATCGGCGGAAGGTCGCCGCCGCGCGGTCCCAGTCCACATCGCACAGGGCGACGATGTTCTGGCTCTTGACCTCCTCGAGGTCGTCGGCCCCGCGCCCGCCGGCGCCCACGCAGGCGAGGTTGAGTTTGCCGCTCGGCGGCGTCTGACCAGGGCCGCCCAGGACGT
>Ga0315294_10005241_pt1 | contig 14213 bp, 11 predicted proteins | sample YL17G13_40_MG_FD_203626 | JGI IMG/M metagenome (GOLD analysis project Ga0315294, IMG submission 203626) | Sediment microbial communities from Yellowstone Lake, YNP, Wyoming, USA - YL17G13_40 | ecosystem: Environmental > Aquatic > Freshwater > Lake > Sediment | place: USA: Wyoming | collected... | reverse complement strand
TCGAAGGGTTCTGGGGATACCTCAAGCGGAAACTCGCGTCGAAGGGAGGAATCTCACGTCGAAAAATGCCGCTGTACCTTGCGGAATACGTCTGGCGATACAATCATCGCGCGGATCCGGAACGATTGAAAATGCGGAGGATCATCCAGCTACTGGAAGCAGTTTAGGGGCTGGAATGGTACCTTACCCTTATAAATTTACATTAAGTTTATTGGATATTAGACTATGATTCGCCGATTCCTAAATTACATTTCTGTGAGAAGGAGATTTCAAGGATACTTCCTTTTAGCAACGATATTTTATTCTTTTGGGATATTATTGGCTTTCTTTGTTCCAATGATAACCTTGAATTATAGTTCATTTAATCGAACAGAAATATTAATTTCAATTTACCAAAACTATTCGGAAAGGATTCCTGCTCTTTCGAATTCAATTTTTTCAATTTATTTTGACAATTTTATTCTTGGAATTCTAATTATGATTTGTCCAATCGCAATATTATTAGCCCCTACTCTAATTGGAAAGGTCAATAGTTCGGATTTAAGAATTCTTTTTGTTTTTTCTAAAAATATTGCTTTGATCTTATCAATCATTTCTGCATTTCGAACATTCAGCAAGCAGGATTTATATATTTACTTTGTTATAATGCCGATTAACATTTTTTTAGTATCGTTTATTCATGCAATATTTGAGATTCCAGCATTTATCCTCAGTTTTACCTTTAGCTTGATCTTAATAGACGATATTTATGATATAACTTCAAACTATATTGCTCATAAAAAATCGAAAACGCAGATTAAGAAAGTAATAGGGAAATTAATTGTATTCCTCGCAATAATTGCATTCATGTTGTTGATTGCTGCGTATATGGAAGCTAAAATAACGCCATATGAAATAATAAATGGATTAAAGAATTATTTTCAATTAAATAATATTCCAATCCCTAAATAATATTAGATCTGATATACCTAAATTTCGATTTCTGATCACTGAATGACATCCGGCAATTGGTTCATCTGCTATAGGCACATCTCGGATCACCGGCCCAGGCCCCGGGACGGGGTGGGGCGACGATGTGGCGAAATTCTCGATGAATGAGATGAAAAATTGGGAGATATTATTCTCTTATTGATTTGCCAAACTAGCAATAGCAATAAGCAGAATACCTGCGCCTAGGGCTGCACCAACCCAGAAATTGGACGCTTCTGGTGTGAAAGCATTAGGCGGTAGATGAATGTGAACTTGATCCGTTAATTGAACGGCACATTCATTATTGCCATTATTCACGAGATCACCTCCTTGGAAACGAATGGGCTTGGTGGCCCTTTTCGCCCCAAAATATTTGGCTGGAACATTATTCTCCACCTCCGAATATAGTCTCCAGTATCTGTGCGAAAAGAACCGCTCCGGCTCCAATTATCGCGATTATTGCGAGAAGCTTCAATAAATCGTCTTTATTCATTTCCTCTAGCGCGGTAACATATTTATTAACTGTATTTCGATGTATACCTAGATGTTGAGCGATCTGGGCGTTATTTAACCCTCGATTCCTTTGTAAAACGATTGCACGCAATAAAACAGGGTTTAGATCATATTTCCTAGCAATGTTAATTATTTCATAATTGGCCTTGTCTTCATCAATGAATACCATGCTACACTTTCTTAAGCTCTTTCTATATTTAATACTTCTGTATAATTATATTCAAAAAGCATAATTTCATACTATTTCTTCGGCATCCGAATATGGCCGGTCCAGCCTTCGCCCCATCTCGCCGGCCCAGGCCCTGGGGCGGGGTGGGCGGACGGGTGGGATGAGGAGGATCCGGCCCCCCTTTCTTCGTTATGCCTGAGCCCCGTCCCTGGATCAGGAGTTTGTTCGGCCCTAATCGATTGGTTGCCTTCGGTCTGGGTCGCTGGGCCACACACCGGTCATTGGGCCTTCAGAGATGGTCGAACCATATTCCACCCCCATTAGATAAAAAATTATGTGAAATCACTCCAATAAACAGGTAGATATACCATGAATATAATTTTTAATCTATCCGGGTTCACTCCTCATGTTCGCAGATTACTATGTCAAAAATAAAGGTTTATAGTACTGATGAATGGCTAGACAAATACAGAAAAATTCGACCTCATTATCGGGAATACTGTAAAAAATTGAAAAGTTTACTTGAAGAGTTATTGAAACAAAATTCAATAGAATACTATTTTATCGAGTGTAGAACAAAAACAGAAAAAAGTTTTTCTGAAAAATTAAATCGTGAGGGTAAAAGGTACTTCGATCCCTTAAAAGAAATCACCGATTTATGCGGTATACGGCTGATTGTATATTATAATGACGATATAGATAAAATATGTGAATTATTAAAAAAAGAATTCGTTGTAGATGAATTGAGAAGCGTTGATAAACGAAAATTATTGAAAGAAGATCAATTTGGTTATTTGTCGGTTCATAAAATAATTTCACCTAATCAAAATAGAACGAAATTATTTGAATGGTCCTCATATAAAGGATATTTTGCTGAGATACAAATTAAAACAGTTTTACAACATGCGTGGGCTTCAATTTCTCATAAGCTTCAATATAAACGAGAATCTCAAATACCATATGAATTACGTCGTAAATTAGTAAGATTATCCGGACTTCTTGAATTAGCTGATGAAGAATTTTTTGAACTAAAAAATCAGCAAAAGTTACTTGAAACCACGATTGAAGAATATATCAGTGATTACGAATTTGAAATCCCAATAAATGCAATTTCAATTCTTAAATACACTCAAAAAACGCAAATCGATAAAAAAATTTGGACTATTGCGAATGAACCCAAGCAAATATTTGAACCCATAGACATCGAACTTAACCCGGAAGAGGAATGGGAACAATATCCTCAATTGATTAGCGCCTGCGAGATTAACGATATATCGCAGATCAGCCAGCTCGATAATGTTTTAGTTTCATTATCACCAAAAATTCCTCATTTTTTTCAACAATTTTACAAATATGAAAAAGCTAAAGAACGATCCATGTCTTGTACCCCAATACATTTAATCGCATTAGTTTTAGTTGGATATAATGAAAATCATCGAAGTGCTAGAGAAATTGTGCTGAAAATTGATTGGGATCGAGATTATATTAATCATGCATTAAAAGCTGGAAAAGTTTTCGGGGCTCAATGAAATTTAAAATATTTGATATAAATTATTCAGACAGTTATGTCCGTTCCCCGATCGGCTATCCGCCCTCGTCTTGGTCGTCGAACCATACCATAAGCCAGGTCGAGGGCCTTCACCCCGCTCGCCGACCCAGGCCCTGGGGCGGGGTTGGGCGGACGGTGGACGGGCGCTTCCTTTTTCTCCTGATTATCAACGAATGAAAAAAGGGTGAAATTCGTTGGCGGTTAAAAACGAATGCCAAGCGTTTTCATAACCGCCCGAAGGAATGCCGCGCCGATTATTGCGACTAGCCCTCCTTCTACTATTGACGTTATAGCATCAGTAATCATGCGATCCTCCTTTTTTTGCTTTCTCTTTCCATGGAGGGCTTATTTTTCAAAAGGAACAAATTAGCGTCAATATTAGCGGAAACCTTTTTTAGGTTTTAGTATGTCAAACATGGCAGCAAATCGTTTACTAAGTCAGCTGCTCTTACCATGGATGGATTATCATATGCATTCGAGTCTTATATTTTTTCCGTCCGAATCCCTCCCAGTACTTCGCCCCTCTCGAACCAGGTGCCCTAAGCCCCGTCCTTAGATCACCAATCATGTTCGGTCCCTACTCAGGTGCCTGGCCTTCGGCCTGGGTCAAATCATCAAGCGTGGGTGCCGGCGGGGGCGGGGACCTGGGCAGTTTCCGCCGGATGCCGCGTACCGTGCGATATCCAGGATGGACCCAATATTTTACATCACCCCACCAAACGCCTTCGCCAGCACAGCCGGCACCAGCGCCTCCATCTCCCGCTCACTCTCCGCTTGCAACCGTTTCACCTCATCGACCTTCGCCTGCAAGCGATCGAGATGGGCGACGATACGGCGCTGCTCGGGGATTGAGGGGACGGGAATTTTTAGTGACAAGAGACTAGGGGTTGGAAGTCTGCGCGTATCGTGTCCTGATTTTTCTACAAGTTGTAAAATTTCCTGATTAAGACCCCATAGAATAGTACAAAGATACTCAGGTAATATTTCTTTACGAGGAATCAACGCCTTCATATCCTGATTTATTGTTGCTGGAACTCGAAGTATTGCAGATGGCACAGTATGTACTAAAATCATCCCACGAATAACAACAAGAATGGCTCCGGGCTGAATAATTTTTAATGACGAATCGTCTATTGCGGATTGGGAGACGTAATCCGATGATTTATAAATCTCAATGGTTTTCATATTTTGAGGTCGAATCCACGGAATATTTCCTCCATAGTAAGTTGGGTTACTTTTTGAGGGAGTACTTCCCCCCTCAATATCAATGACTTCACGGAGCGCTCGCCAATATTCGGTGGGGTATTGTTCTAGAATTTTTATGGTTGCATCTCTCCGTAATTCTCGACTCTCTTCAACAACCCCCGCACGTTCCTTTCTCGCCCCCGCAATCTTCCCCATTAAACGTTCGAGCATGGCGACTATTCTCCCTTGCTCTTCCAACGGTGGGAGCGGGATACCTAATTTAAGCAATCGAAATGGCTTTAATTCAGTTTTTATACCATTGGGGAGGGAATAAATCAGAAGATTCCTGAACATTTCACTTCTGAAAAAGAACCAGAGAAATTTTGGATCGGCCTTCTTTTTATCGATGCTGTATGATGAATAATGGATTGTTGCAGCACAATTTTTTGAATTACTTTCATCATAAAGAGCAATTGCTCCTTTCTCCGCATTTATACCGGAGACCACCAGATCCCCCGGCTTCACTAGAATCATATTGGTTTTGGTAGCAAAACCGTCCCGAAATTCAATTATACCAGTGTTGAAACCAATTTTTGCTATGATGGGGATTTCACCTGTCATCACGGACTCAAGGTTGGGTTTTTCCTGGTGTTCGGTGAGCACCTCGCCCAGTTTCACCATCGGCACATTAATCTGCATTGCCCCAACCCTTGCCGATCTCCTGCCGGATATCCTGCATCAGCGCGATGATGCGCTGCTCTTTCTCTACGATGCTCGTCACAATCTCCTCCGGCTCGCGATGTTCGTCTGCCTTCGCAGAGTTCGGATTCTTAATGTCGAGATTGAAGTTGTTTTCGAGAATAGTATCGATCGATACCTTCCACGCCTGCCCGTTCTCGGTCCGTTTCTTCCACCATGTAAGCACCGGTGCATACTCCTCGAACTTCATCGGCTTGGTCTTGGTGTAAGTCTTGCGCCCTTCCGGCAATGGCACTTGGTAATACCAGATCTCCTTGCTTGGTCCGCCGTGCTCGAAGAAGAGGAGGTTCGTTTCGATATCGGTGTAAGGGGCAAATACCCCTTTTGGCAGCCGCACTATTGTGTGGAGGTTGAAGTCCCGAAGCAGGTCTTCCTTGATCCGTGCGCAGACGCCATCGCCAAAGAGCATCCCGTTAGGCACGACCACACCGCACCGCCCGCCCTTCTTACCTGCTGTACTCCGCCGGAGTTTGCGCATGATCAGTTGCAGGAACAGGAGCGTGGTTTCGGAGGTCTGCTTGTCCTCCGGGAAATTCCCGAGAATCCCTCTCTCCTCCTCGCCGCCGAAGGGGGGGTTGGTCATGATCACGTCCACGCGTTCAGCATCACCGATCTCCCGGAGCGGGAACCGGAGCGAGTTGCCGGGATCAATCTTCGGGTATTCAAGACCGTGAAGCAGGAGATTCATCTGCGCGAGAAGATACGGGAGAGACTTTGCCTCACCTCCAAAGATGGAACCCATTTGGATACGCTCGTGATCTTTCGTCGTCTTCTCTTGCTCCTTCAGGTGCTCGAAGGTTTCGACAAGGAAACCCCCGGTGCCGCACGCAGGATCAAGGACGGTCTCGCCGATCTTCGGGTCGATCACCGCGACAATAAACTGCACGACTGGGCGTGGCGTGTAAAACTCACCGGAGTCTCCCGCTGCATCCCGCATCTCCTTGAGCATCGATTCATAGAGATGCGAGAGGGTATGGATCTCTTCCGATGACGTGAAGTGAATGCCGTTAATCTTGTTCACGACATCCCGGAGCAGGTAACCATTTATCATCCGGTTGACGGTGCCTCGGAATACCGTTGCGATTACATCGCGCCGGTCGCCCCCATTCTCGCCCTGCAAGGACTTGAGGTATTTGAATAGCCCCATTCCCCGAGTTCCGTCCGGCCGGACCGCTTCGTCTTGATTGATGAACGCGATCAGATCGTCGCCAGTGATCCCATCTGATTTTTCGGCCCAGTCTTGCCACTGGTACGGGGGTTTGATAGCAGGGACAAATGGGTTCCCTGCAAGCTGCGTCTCAGTCTCCCGGATCTTCTCAATATCGTCGAGGAACTTCAGGAACATGATCCAAGTGAGCATCGGGAGCCGGTCAAGGTCACCGTTCAGCCCCTTGTCCTTGCGCATGATATCCCGGCATGCCTTGATGATGCTGGCTAGCTGCTGCCCGGTCGTGACTGGAGTCTCAATCTTCCTCGTTCTCGCCATACAAAGTATCCTGCCTTATGCGTAGATCATCGTCTGAAGTTCTAACAGCGCCCTTTTTAGTTCCGGAACCCCTCCGAACGCTTGCGCAATCTCCATCACGTTCCCATGCCTGCTAATAGGCGGCACCTTAAGAATGTTCATACTGTCGAGCTGGTCTAACCCGTGCTCAATATATTTATCGAGGATCTCATGTAAAATCTCACGTGCTGGGATACTATAATGTTCGAAAAACTCCCGGCGCTCTTTTATCACCCGATCTGCGCGCTCCTTCCGGGTTCTGATCGGAGTATTATAAGCGACATGGCATAGGAGATCGAACGGATCCGCATCCGGTTGTTTAGTCACTTCGGCAAGGTGATCAAATGAGATCCCCCGATCTGCAAGGCCATCGAGGATTGCTCTTCGCTCATCGGCAGACGTCCAGTGCGAACGGAACTCATCATAGGAAGGGAACATCTTTCGTACTTGCTGCCGGGTATAATCTGTAAATTCAATTGTCCGGAGCCTATTCCCGCTGCCGTCAAGCTCATACACCATCTCGGTTGTGATCTCAACGACAAGGTCATCCACGTAGTACTTCCGGATCTTCCCTTCGGAATCATCTGAGATCCTCGGCCTCCAGCCCTCCCGAGGAGGTGCCACTTGTAGAGGGGGTGGGGGCTCCACCGGTTCACCTGCGGTAACAGGATCTCCATTGACATCGATTTCCTCCTCGGTAAGTGTGACCGGTTCTCCGTCAAAGTCCGGATCGGCGAAGAGGTGGGTAGCGCTCCCGGTATAATCAAGGATCGTGAAGAACAACTTATCATAATCCTCGCGAACTCGGGTACCTCTCCCGATAATCTGCTTGAACTCGGTCATAGAGTTGATCACGGCGAAGATCACAATATTCTTGCACGTCGGAATATCAACGCCGGTTGTCAGCAGCTTCGAGGTCGTAGCTATTACCGGTGTATCCTTCTCAATGTCCATGAACCTGTCAAGGAATCCGCGTCCAATCTCCCCTTCCTCTGACGTGATTCGCACCACGTACTCCGGATATCTTCCGAGAAGGTCAGCATTAAGGTTCGAGAGAGAGCGCCGCATTGCATCGGCGTGCTCCTGATCCACGCAGAAGACAATTGTCTTGGCAAATCGGTCGGTCTTCTTGAGGAATTCAGTCAGATGTTTTGCGACCGCTTCCGTCCGCGAACGAAACGAGATGGTTCGCTCAAAGTCCGAGGTTTCATATACGCCACCTGGGATCTCCCGGCCGAGTTTATCTTTTTGCCCTTTGTATGGACGCCAGCCCGTTGCGTCCACTGAACTAACAATGCGGTGCAACTTGTAGGGTGCAAGGAATCCGTCTTCGATCCCCTGTTTAAGTGTATAGGTATAGATGGGATTGCCGAAATATCGGTACGTATCTACGTTGTCGTTCCGAAGCGGTGTCGCGGTCATCCCGAGTTTTACCGCAGGAATGAAGTAGTCGAGAATATCCCGCCAATTGCTCTCATCCTTTGCGCTTCCTCGGTGACATTCATCTACTATGATGAGGTCGAAGAATTCAGGACTATAGTCTTTGTATAACCCTTTTCGCCGTTCATCTTTTGCAATTGCCTGGTAAGTGGCAAAATACACGTCTCGACTCTTTATTGCTTCACCTTTGATCTTCCACCGGGCATCTCCTAATTCGGCGAACTCATTATCCTTAGGCTTATCGATCAGGACGTTCCGATCTGCGAGATACAGGATCTTCGGACGCCGATATTCTCCGCTTCGATTCCACCGCTGGTTCCATAGTTTCCAGATGATCTGGAAGGCGACGAAAGTTTTCCCGGTACCTGTGGCGAGCGTAAGGAGGATACGTTTGCGGTTCGCATAGATCTCCCGGATCGCCCTGTTCATCGCAATCTCCTGATAGTACCGAGGAATTTTCCCTACGATGTGGTGGAATGGTTCGAGGACCTTCTCACCTATTGCATCGGAGAAACCTTCGCCTTGTTTGAGACGCTGCCAGAGGTCGGAGGGGGAGGGGAATTCATGAATCTCGCGCTCAATATGGGTGATATCATCATATTCGATAATCTGGTGCCCGTTTGTGGAATAGACAAACTTCAAGTCAAGAGTCGTTGCATATTCCTTGGCCTGCTGGATACCATCACCTGCTTTCTTATATGCGGCCTTGGCTTCAACCACAGCAATAGGAAAATTCCGTGAGATCCGGAGGAGGTAATCTGCACGCTTCTTCTTACCGCGCCGGGTTTGTGAACCGGTGACAAAAATTTGACCGTCAGTAAATGATTTCTGCTCGCTGATCTGCTCATTGGTCCAACCTGCCCCATAGAGTTTTGGCAAGACATAATTACGGCAGGTATCAGCCTCAGTGATCATTAGAGGTCTATTACAATTGAGAATTAAAAACTCTATTGCATCAATGAAACAACTTGAGTTTCGTCCATTTTGCAGAGTAAGACAAATAGTTATTGTTGTTGGACAATCAAGATTGTTCCGTCTGGAAAAACCGATGTGCCAGCATCATCAAATTTTGTATATTTTTTTAATTCACTTTGGGGAATCGGTGAGAGAAGCTGATTGAGCTGCCTGTAAAATGAAATTAATAATCTGAGATTTCCTTTTCAGCTAATACAGCTTTCACTTCTGTATCTTGCTCGTCTTTTATATCTTTAATTTCTTTAATTTTTTTAATCAAATTAAATGTTCTTGCATGGGCTTGTCGTAGAACTATATCATAGGATCTTGGAATTAATTTGATCGACGTTCCTGTTGTTCTTTCATCAGTTTTTACGATTTTTCCTAGCACGTAACATATTATATTAGTGAAATCATTGACGTTACCAGATCTTTTAATTATTAATGCGTAATCTTCTGCTTGACGTGCATCATCGTCATCAATCGCTGATTTACTGCGTTTTAATTCTAAAATCAGAATTTTATCATACCCACAGACTTCTGCATTGTTATCATATTTTTCATTTGAAAAGATATTTATTGAAGATTTATCGTCAAAAACGACAATATCTGGTCGTTTATTTTCATTTCCCATTACCTTTGATTTATATTTTCCTTTTATAATTGTTTTTAAGGTTTTATTCGAGGTAAATTCTTTTGATTCATATTCCGGCCCAAAGATCCACAAACCTCGTTCGAATAAGGGGTGTAAATCATGCAATTCATCAGCCCTGGGATCTTTAATCATTTTATCCATTTTTTCAATTAATTCTAATCTCCATTCGAGTTCGCTTAAAACAATTTTTGCCTCGTTTACGCTCCATCTCTTTAACAAATCTGCTAATGTATCAATTTCCGTTTCGTCCAATTGTGCTATTTGTTGAAGTAAATCGTATCCGGTTCTATTTTGTTCCATTTTAGTAAATATTTCAACAGTATGATCCAGATGTATCTGATTTATAGAGGGACATCTCATTTGAACTTCATTTATAAAATTCCCGACCAGATTTCTTGAAAATGTACTCATCTCTTTCAATTGAGGTTTATATTTCTTTAAAATCTGAATTTTAGATTCACTTCTTATATCTTTCATTAAATCTTGGATTGTTTTTAAAATAAATTCATTAATAGAATGTCTAATTTCTTTAGATCTTTTTGTATCTTTAAACCAAGTCCAATCTTGTAAAACTTCATTTTCCAGAATATCGGCTTCTATAATTATTGTATATTTTCTTGAAGGCGTAGATCTACCATCGAGATATGTATCATCAAAATCTCTCCATGAATGTTCACCAACTAATCGTTTATTAACCCACCAAGCTACTCCACCCAATGTACTTAAACGACCACGTGGCGATTCAATCACATTAATAATTATAGTCCCCTCATTCGGAATTTCGTAAGTGATTTTTTGGGCATCTTTTAAAAAGTCAATTAAATTCACTCTAATTTTGTTTAAGTAAATTTCAAATAATGGATCTGCAATAAATTTTGAACCGATTAAATTCTCAATCTCTTCTATTGGAATATAATTATTTTTTATATTACATGAAATCTTTGTCCCGTGTCCAAGATGTGGTGATTCACCAACCGAAATTATTTCATAAGGATTTTGATTATTAGATAATTTATTCACCAGATATTGGATTTTATTACCATCTTTGCACGTTTCTACATTATAACTGTCTGAAAAACAAAATAAACTATGCCGTCCTTTTCCATTTTTTCCATATACCCTTCTCTTTAATGGCATATCTGGGATTTCTGTCATTGAGCCTTGGCTGATTCTCCTATTATAATTAAAAGTACTCCAATATGTTTCAAATTCATTTTTTATCATTCCAATTCCATTATCGAGAATTTCAAAATACCCGCCAATTGAATTGGGCCAAGTTATATCAACTCGTTTCGCACCAGCATCCCAACAATTTGCAACTAATTCAACCATTGCAACTTTGGGATCTAAAATCAAATTCCCGGCGTAATCTTGAAAAAATGCATCATCAAAACGGAGAGGAACTTGACGTGTTGCTTTCATTAATATCATTATACCTAAACGAAGAAATTTAATACCTTTGTCTATGGTTGATATTACCCGTGAGGTATTCCATGCATTACCCGCATCAAAGCCCCGTGATGTGTCATTTCCTTTCACCTCCGATCACCATCCCAGAAAAAAGCCGGAGCTATAGTTTCACATCTATCAACCGAGTGCGACAGCGGGGTCTTGGGAAGCTCGATCAACCGGCGATGCAACAGAACCGATTGTATTTAGTTTAACTATACTTGGTGGCCTCCTTTTTATGTTTATAGGAGGCTGGTATTTTCAAAACCGAAGACACACTTAGGGCGCGCGCATCTATGGGATCGGAATTTCAGAGAATAGGATACTATTGTAAAAAAATAAAAAATAATCGAACAAAATATAGAAGGATTTTGGACTAATTAAGCCAAAAGGATTTGAACTAAATTAAAAGAGCCGCTGGAGGGATTCGAACCCCCGGCCTGCGGTTTACGAAACCGCCGCTCTAACCGGCTGAGCCACAGCGGCAGGGATACCTGAGCTTATCGGCGTTGCTGCGTAATTAAGGTTGAGCTGTTCGTCCTGCATAGTAGTCCGGAAACAGGGGATGCCATCCGGGAGCGGATATCCTCCCATAGGGGAGGGTTCGGGATGGAGCCAACCCCATCCCGCCACAGCCCGCGGAAATGTCCGGAAAGGAAGATCAAAGGGTCATCCAGTTCAGGGAGAGACGACGACTGGTACGCTCTTGGGGGCTCCGCCCCCGCCGCGTGGGCATCCCCTGCGGGTGGATGGGATTCTCTGCCTTTTCTGTCACCAAGGATCTGGATCCGAAGATCGGACTATCCTTACGGTGGGGGGGGCGCCCACGCGGCGGGGGGGGACGCCAGTCCCCCTCCCCCCTGGAGCGTACCCGTACTCTTCCGGGAATAAAATGCCTGATTACCAATTTTTAAAGAGGGAACCCCCTGCTTCCCGGCAGAGCATCACAGATATAGGAGGAGCACACTACCGGGCACTCATGCCCGGACCGCCGGAGATGAAGTCGGATCCTGCAGCACTGTACAGGGACTTCTCCATCCAGGTGCCCGAATACTGGAACTTCGGCCATGATGTCATCGACCGGTGGGCAGAAAAGGACCCGGGGAAGCCGGCACTCTTCTGGATGAACCAGCAGGGGCAGGAGCGGCAGTACAGCTTCGGGGATATCAGGTCCAACTCAGACCGGGCCGCAGAGATCCTGCAGCGGCACGGGGTCAAGAAGGGGGACCGCGTGCTTATCATGCTGCCGAGAATCCCGGAGTGGTGGATCCTGATCATAGCCCTCATCAAGCTGGGTGCTGTCCACAGCCCCGCGCCAACGCTCCTTTCTCCCCAGGATATCCGGTACCGCCTGACGATCGGGCATTTCAGGATGGTGATCACCACCCGGGAGCACGCCCCGAAGATCCAGCAGGTGAGGGAGGACTGCCCTTCGGTGAAGGCCTGCATGGTGGTGGACGGGGAGGTGCCCGGCTGGATCAGCTATCGTGGAGAACTGGCATCTTCTTCGCCGCAACGTATGAAAAGGGAGAGCATCCTCTCTGAGGAGAGGACCAGGACCTCGGACCCTCTCCTGATCTTCTTCACATCGGGGACGACCGGGAACCCGAAGATGGTGCTCCATGACCACAGTTACCCCCTCGGCCACATTGTCACGGCCCGGCTCTGGCAGGATCTCTCGATGCAGGACCTGCACTTCACCCTCTCAGACACCGGCTGGGCGAAGAGCGCCTGGGGGAACCTCTTTGGCCAGTGGATCGAGGGAGCCCAGGTCTTTGTGTACGACATCCGGGGCAGGTTCAATCCCGGCGAGATCCCGCCGCTCCTAGAGCGCTACCCCATCACCACCTTCTGCGCACCACCCACTGTGTACCGGATGCTGATCCTGGAGGACCTCGGACGCTTTTCCTTTCCCCACCTCCGCCGGTGCCTGAGCGCCGGGGAACCCCTGAATCCTGAGGTGATCCGGATCTGGAAGCGGCACACCGGCCTTGACATATTTGAGGGGTATGGACAGACCGAGACCGTGCTCTGCATCGGTATCCTCCCGGGCATGGAGGCCAGGCCCGGTTCCATGGGAAAGCCTGCCCCGGGCTGGCGCATCGAGCTCCATGACAGGCACGGGAACCCTGTCGGCGTCAACCGCGAAGGTAGGATTGCCATCTCCACCGATCCCAGGCCCGTCGGGCTCTTCTCCGGGTACCTGGAGAACGAGGAGGCGAACCGGAAGGCCTTCAGGGGGGGATGGTACTATACCGATGACCTGGCAGCCATGGACGAAGATGGCTACTACTGGTTCATCGGAAGGGACGATGATGTCATCAAGTCCTCGGGGTACCGCATCGGCCCCTTTGAGGTGGAGAGCGCACTCCTGGAATACCCGGCGGTGGCCGAAGCCGCCGTCGTGGGCTCCCCTGATCCGGTCCGCGGGCTGATCGTCAAGGCCTTCGTGGTGCTGAAGCCCGGCTACGAGCCCTCGGAGACCCTGGTGAGGGAGCTGCAGGAGCACGTGAAACGGGTGACCGCCCCCTACAAATATCCCCGGGTCGTTGAATTCGTGGAGAAGCTCCCGAAGACCATCTCGGGCAAGATCCGGCGGAATGAGCTGCGGGAGCGGGAGATGCGGAGGGCGGGTTCGTAAGGGGGGCCCGCCCCCCTGGAGTGTTCAATGTAAACACTAGGGGGAATTATCGTACTATTCTTACGACTGGTATGCGCTCGGGAGCTCCGTCCCCGCCACGTGGGCACCACCCGGTCGGTTTTCGCCCCTAGCGAGCCATATGAAGGGAACCAACCAGAAGACCGGCTATCCTCACGTGGGGGTGGGGCCGGGAGGGGGGTTGCCCCCTCCCGTCGCAATCCCCCGTTCCAGGAGAGAACAGGATATTTCCTTCCCCGTATTTTTCCCGTACCGGATTCCCGTACGGGATTTCTCGTTGTCCCGCGGGAAATGGCAACATTCATGAGCCCCGGCAGCGGAAGGTCGAGCATGTATCAGCTCAGCGGATCGAAGCGTCTGCAGGACGGTATCAACGTCTTCTGGAAGGAGGGGGGGCGGGAGGAGAAC
>Ga0315294_10005238_pt1 | contig 14216 bp, 17 predicted proteins | sample YL17G13_40_MG_FD_203626 | JGI IMG/M metagenome (GOLD analysis project Ga0315294, IMG submission 203626) | Sediment microbial communities from Yellowstone Lake, YNP, Wyoming, USA - YL17G13_40 | ecosystem: Environmental > Aquatic > Freshwater > Lake > Sediment | place: USA: Wyoming | collected... | reverse complement strand
ATCTAAAAGCGGATTACATTGATAGACAAGATAAAGGAGTTGACGTAAAGGTATTCAATTTTTATTTACATGATAATAGTAAAGCAAACGGGGGATTTCTTGAAGATTCATTTATACAAAATATCTCGACCAATTATACAGGACTTTGGTATAAACGATACATCGAAAACAAATGGTGTGTTGCAGAAGGGGCAATATATGACTTTTTCGACGACGATACTCACGTAATTAGTCATGCGCCTGTAATACCTGATTGGTATGATATAACAATTGATTATGGTACGAGTAATCCTACTGTATTTCTGTTAGTTGGCACTACCACAAAGACAATTCGACCTTCTGTGTGGGCGGAAAAAGAATATTATTATAATTCTGTCAAAGAGGAGAAACAAAAAACAGATTCTGAATATGCAAAAGATTTAGTTTACTTTGTTGCTCCCTTTACATCTAATATAGATTCTATTATTGAATATCGTTTTGGAATGGAAGAATTGTTAAGATTAAAAAGTGAACGAATAAGAGATGTTCCTCTTGTAAATATAATTATTGACCCATCGGCAGCGAGTTTCGCTCTTGAATTACAAAGATGGGGATTTACAGGAATAATTGATGCAGATAATTCAGTTGTCGACGGGATTAGAACAGTATCACGTGTGCTCAAAAGTAGGCAGGCTGCAATTTGTCAAGATTGTAAAAACTTAATAAAAGAAATGAAAAGTTATAGATGGGATAATAAGGCGCAATTAATAGGAATTGATAAACCAATAAAAAAATTTGACCATGCTCCTGATGCATTCAGGTATAAACTACATACTACGTTCGGGAATTTAAATTTTTAATATAAGGAGTAAATTGATGGATAAAAAGAGTATGTTGATTAGTATTAACAATGTAGAAAATACGAAACAAGCTTTTGAATTAAAAGATGAAATGAAAACTATGCTCGATCATATGGAAACTTTGCATGATGCGTGGCAGAATGTAAATACCGGAGCGGGAATAATGGGAAAGGATAGAAAAACTGATACTATATTTAATTTACATAATGCACCAAGTAGGGTTGAGCTTGCAGCACTTTACCGATTAGATGGATTGACAAGGAAAGTAATTAATTCCCCTATTAAATCAATGATTAAAAATTGGATTTACATTGAAGGGGATGAGGAAAATCTGATATTAAAGGAATTAAGGAGATTAAAAGCAAAGAGCGCAATAAGTGAATGTTTACGCTGGCAAGATGTTTTCGGAGGTGGTGTTATAGTAATGGTAATAGATGATTCTATCGGTAGTACTATCCCAGAGCAAGGGGTATTCGCGGATAAGAATCCTTTTATGAAACCTCTCAATATGAACAATATCCGAAAAGTAAATTTACTGAAAGTGTACGAGAAAGAGGAGGTAACGCCGGAAAAAACTTATGATGTAAACGATAGTATTGATAAAGCAGGAATGCCAGAAATATACAGAATTTCTCCAATGATAGGAGGTTCCCCATTCTCAGTGCATGAGTCAAGGTGTTTAGTTTTTGATGGGGAGGAAATTACAAGTGATGTGCGATCAAATAATAATGGTTGGGGGGATTCCCGCTTGACAAGTATCTATGATCGATTAAGAGGAGTATCAGAAGGTTACTCAAATTTAGAGAGAATAATTGAGGAATTTATAATTGGTGTGTGGAAAAAACCAAATATGCGAGCAATTGTTGCTTCTGGACGAAAACAACTTGTTCAAGATGAAATGAATTTGTTTGATATGGCCAGGCACATTTTGAATACCGTTATGATTGATGATAAAGAAAGTTACGACAGGCTAACTGCAACTGTTAATGGATTATCCGATATAATGACAAAATTAGAAATATCCTTTGCAGGTGTGGTTGACATACCGGTATCTATTTTATTTGGTGACTCTGCAAAAGGGCTTAATTCGTCCGGTTCGGACAATCAACAAATGATAAATTATTATGAAGCACTCGCAGCAAGACAAGAAGATGAAATGAGGGAACCTTTAGAATATTTATGCTCTCTTATTATGTTAAGTAAAGAAGGAGTCACTAAAGGACAATTAATAAACGGTTGGGAATTGGAGTTTAATCCAATAGCTACTCCAACATTAAATGAGACTTTAGATGCAAGGGAAAAACAATCACGAATTGACAGAGCATATTGGGACATGAATGTATTGACAGAAGATACTATAAGGGAAAATAGATTTGGAGGGGAAGAGTATTCTTTTGAGATTGATCTTATATCTACCGAAGAAATAAGTGAGGAGGAATAATATATATATGTTATTAGTACAAAGAAAATATAATGAATCAGCTACTGTACAATTCTGTCTGTTTGATGCAAGTAATTCTAAAATTTTAATCCCATCAATAGTATTTACAATAGGTGAATTAAAGATAAGTAAAGATGGCGGAGGGATAGTTAATACTGCTAATTTACCTACAATAGTAGGATCTTTTTATTCTTTGGTATTGACTGCTGGTGAACTATCTGCAAGACAAATTGCAGTAACTATTATGAATGCAAGTGCAGTACATGAAATAATTTTAATTGAGACATATGGTAACACAAATGCCATGCATTGTTTTAATCTTGACTATGATTTGAGCGCACATACCGAAGATTTAAAAGTAAAGTCGGTAAGTATGTTGACAACAGGAACTGCATTAAGTATAAAATCAACAGGTACAGGAGCAGTACCTGCAATCGATATTGACGGAGCAGAGGGAATACGTATAAATGGTGATGGTGTAGATGGAAATGGTATTTCAGTCTACAGCAATAATTCCGCTCTTGAACTATCAGGAGTAAATCAACCTTCTATACTTGTTAGCAGTAATAATAGTAATGCAATTTATTGTACGTCTATGGATGAAGCATGCGTATATCTGGATTCGTACACAGGAAATGTAGTATTGCTCGAAAATTATATGGGGAATAAAGAAGCAGTTCAGATAAAATCCGTTGATGGGGATACTATTAAATTAATTTCAGAAAATGAAAATGCTCTCAATTGTATAGGAGCGCTTGACAAAAAAGATATTAAAGCAAGAGAGCTTACTGGAGGAGGAAGCGGAGATCCGGTAACGCTTAATGATAATGATGCTAATGCAACTATTATCTCAAATTCGTTATTAAATAAACTTGTGGACGGTATCCCTATACAAGTAATATTAGAATTGATTTTAGCTATGGTTAATGGAAAATTTCTCGTTGATAAAGATACCGGAATAGTGACATTTTACAAAAGAGATAGTAGTACCATTCTTTTTAGGGTACATGTAACAGAATTTAGTAGGATATTGCTTGGAGGAGATTAATGCTTAATTTACCAAATAAAATAAAAAGAATTCCTCGTGTTCCAAAGATAAAAAGTGTAAAATTATTTGAAGAGCAGTATACTTTACTTGTTGGAGGTATAGTAGATAATATTCGAGAACATTTTGAGCGAATGATACTACCATACATCGAACAGATATCTTTATCTGCACAGGCAGAGGGTTTAACAGTTAAAAAAGACTCTTGGGACGACCAACTTGAACAACTAATGACAGCGTTTAATTTATCTCTTTCCAGAGATATGGATATTAACAAAACAAGAGCAACAATTCAGCTAATAGGAGCAAGTGTAAATAAACAAAATAGTGAGGAATTACAAAGAGTAATAAAACAAATGTTCAATATTGACATGAGGAATTATGAACCTTGGCTTAAATCAATGATGACTTCTTTTCTGAAAGAGGGAGTATCTCTGGTAAAGGATTTATCAGTAAAGACAGAAAAGGAATTATTCACTCTTATACAAAGAGATATTAAACAGGGGAAAAGGGTTGAGACTATAAAAAAGGAAATATTGACAGGTACTGAACTAAAAGCGGGATATTTTAATTCTGTCAAGACAAGAGCCGAATTGATAGCGCGCGATCAAGTAGGGAAACTCAATGGTCAATTAAACAGAATGAGACAAAAGGATATTGGTATCACTCTTTATATTTGGCGGACTTCTGATGATGAACGAGTAAGAGGTACACATGAACCACTAAATGGTAAAGTTTGCAGTTGGGAAGATCCTACCATATACGCTGATTCGGTAGAAGAAGCAATGGAAGGGAAATGGAAATCTCGTTCGTCAATTAATGGATTTATAGGTGAACCAGGGGAAGATTATCAATGTCGATGTAATGGGGAACCAGTCTTTAATACTATTTTGGAGCAATAGCATGTGTAAAGAAGAGATTGATATATCAAAGACTTTTGTTTTTCTAAGAGATACAATCAGGAGTTATCTTGATCAAGAGATACAAGGTAAGAAATTTAAGGGAACTATTATTATTGAATTTAATTGTATTGATGGGAATATCGGTAGTTTTTCCACAACAGTAACAAAAAATTATAATAAAAATGATTCAAATGAAATTAAGTATTGACTTTTTTCAAAAATTAGTATATATTTATATCTGAAACGAATTGGAATGCTATCAAGTCTCTGAAAAGAGTGTACTGAAAAGCCCAAGTAGTTTTAATATTAGATTTTTGTTATTTAATCAATGGTGTATACAGGTGATACCTTTGTACTGTTGGTAAATTAATGATAAATCTTTTATTAGAACTATTTGGGCTTTTCGTTTTTTGTAAAGGATTTTTGAAATGCCATACCCGAATGAGTTTGCAGCAAGAATAAATGAACCTGGGAAGTATAAAGATATTAAGCGCGAAAATAATAAATTCGGGCAGGGTATCGATGTGATATGGGGTATCACAGAAGAGGGAAAAACAGAAGTACAAGCGATAAGATTCAACAAAAAAAAGTTTTCCAGCGAAGAGGTCAATTCTTGGTTGAAAAAAAATAAATATTCTCCTATTAAAGTCGAAGCGCCTTCGCAATCTAATGATGCAATGCAAGAAGCAATCCTTTATGACAAGTTGGGAGCAATTCAGGTTGACATAGATCAAGTTGACTTTGTGCCAATTAACATAAAAGGGGAGTTTGAAACCACTCCGGAAGGTTTCATGAAATTTGTTGCTCCCGTTGCAAAAGTAGGAATATATCAATATACTTTACCTGATGGAACTATACGAAGAGATTTAGTTGATGAAGAGACATTATTTGATACTAAGTCTATGAAATCATTGGAGTTAAAACCATTTACAAATGAACATCCAAATAATTTACTTGATACCGAAAATGTAAAAAGACATTCGGTTGGTTCAACAGGAGAAAAAGTTTACAAAGATGAAAATCGTCTTATGTCAAGTTTAGTAATTATGGATGCAAAAGCAATTCAAGATGTTAAGAACGGTAAACGCCAACTTTCTCCAGGGTATAAGACTACTTTAATATTAGAATCTGGTACTTTTAATGGTCAATCGTATGATGCAATACAACGAAATCGCGTATACAACCACTTGGCATTATGCACCAAAGCAAGAGGAGGAAATACGCTTTCGTTGACAATGGATAGTGTAAAAGGAGATAGTTTTACAAATAATAATATTTCAAATTCAAATAAAGGAGTAACTATGTTACCAAAGTTTATGTTAAATGGTATTGATTATGAAGCTTCACAAGAGGTGATAAATCATGTAGATACCTTAGCCAAGAAATTATCCCAAATTGAGCAACAATATACTGTTCAAAAAGATAGTTTTGATAAAGCAACTAAAAGTTTACAAGAAGTACAAAGCGCTTTTGATACTTATAAGGCAAATGTTCCTAATCTGATAAAACAATCGGTTATCGAAAGAACACGTCTGGAAAAACTTGCATCTTTGGTGCTTGACGCAACAGAATTGACAGATATGCCAAAAGTGGATAATGTTGTATTAAAATCAAGAATGATTAAAGCGAAATATCCTTCCCTTGATATTACTGGGAAAGATGAAGCTTATGTAAGCGCTTTAGTTGATTCTCTTGAAAGTCAACTTGGAGATACTTCTATTAAAGATCAAATTGATCTGCTTACTAAAACTTCAAGAAAACAAGTAAATCAAAATATAGTTGACTCTGCAAAAAGTCGTGAACAATATGCACAGAGTTTAAGCAGCGCCTGGCAAGTAAATCCACGAACAGGCAAATAATTAATTGACTTGATAGCTAATAAATTAAAAAAAACAAACAAATAAATAAATAAATAATTTACAAAGGAAATAAATATGCAATTAACGTATGATTTTAAACAGGCAGAATTTTATGCAGGAATGATTTCAAATGCAATATACACGGAGAAAATTAGTCTATGTGCTCGTGAGACAGTACCTTTTGGAAGAGCAGTAGCGGGGGATGCAGGAAATGTTGACAGCGGGTATTTACCTAAAAATGATGTGCTTACCTTGACATTTTCAGGGGATGCTTTGGAAGCTTCAAATGTGATAAATGGGAAAATAAGAGGTTATGCAATTGCTCCTGTTACATATTTGACAAGTGAAGCGGTTACAATGGGGCTTATCGTTGCAGCAATTGCTTTACTCACCGGCGTGTCAAGTGCAGTATTGACAAGTGCTCATGTGATAACTGTGGAGACTCAGGGACTTGCTATTTCTGCCAGTGATTGGGCGGTAACGGCAGGTTCAAAGCAGGGCGTGATAACTCCAGCAACTGCAATTACTGATGATCTATTTAGAGGAGTTGCTTTACACGAACATAAGGTCGGCGGAACTTATTATGCAAATGATTTTATGACTATTGGCAAAAAGGGAGAATTTATTGTTGAAACTTCTGTTGCAGTAGCAGCAGATGATACTGCTTATGTTGACCTTATAGGAGCTATCGGTAAATTTACGAATGTGTCAACTCTGAATTTGGTAACAGGTGGAAAATTTCGCTCTGCAACTACAGGAGCGGGATTAGCCAAATTAGATATTAATAATCCCTAAAAGTAAATAAATAATTAAATAATTAAATAAAAACTATAGCTAATAATTAAAATTAAATTTATATCAAGGAGTAAGAATATGATCAGACAACAACAGTTTGTCAATTTGGATGCAAACGAGACAGTGTTTTTTCTTAGGGAGTTAGAATTTGTAAAGGCACAAGTTTACAATAAACAATATCCAGAATACATTTGGCAATACCTTTTCCCAGTGGATAGCAGTGCGGGAGCAGGTGCAGAAGCGATTACATACCGCTCTTACGATAGTGTGGGTGTAATGAAGCTAATGTCAAGTTACTCAGACGATGCTCCAAGATCGGATGTATTTGCAAAGGAATTTACTGCAACAGTAAAATCAATACGCGGTGCTTATGGATATTCTATCCAGGATGTACGTGCGGCAATTTTCCAGAATAAACCCTTAAAAACCCTAAAAGCGGATGCTGCTATGTTAGCATATATGCAAGCCGTCAATGATATTGCTTGGTTTGCAAATGGTGGAGCAGCATATGGTGGATTATATGGCTTTCTTTACAATCCGAATACTACAAAAACCAATGCTCCTACAGGTGCATGGTTAACCGGCCCAAAATCAACAGACTTGATAATTGCGGATATTACATATGCAATTAATAGGCCAAAGTTATTGACAAAGAAAATTGAGATTGTCAATACAGTCATTCTTCCAGTGGATTGCTATGCTCATATAGCAAGTACACCAAGATCAGCGACAAGTGATACAACAATTTTGGAATTTGTACAAAGAACAAATCCAACAGTGACCTTTCTTGATTGTAATGAAGTTAACCAAGTGAATCCAAAACCAAGCGGTGCAGCAAGTGCAACAAACTGCTTGATTGCGTATCGTAGAGATCCAATGAAACTGGAACTTTACATACCGCAACCTTTTGAGCAGTTTCCACCACAAGAGCGTAATATGGAGTATGTAATTAATACCCATGCTCGTATCGGAGGAATAGCATTTTATTATCCATTGTCAATGATTATATTAGAGCAACTGTAAACAAAAGCATAAACAAGAGCGGTATACCTATTACCGCTTTTAACATTATTTTTAGGAGGTTTACGAATGGGTATTTTATTTAACAAAAACGCCTACTTATCACCAATAGGCAATCGTGTTATAACACCTGGAAAGAATATAATTCCTGATGATGAAATTGAGAAACTAAAAGGGATTGTATTTGTACAAGATCAATTAAAATTAGGTAATTGGATTATAGAATCCTCCGGTGTTAAGTTGGCTTTCGAGAACTCAGAAGATGTACTTCCAAAAACAGAAGAGGAAACATTTGATAATGCGGTTTTAGAAATTTGCAATATGGATACAAAACTTGCAATCAAGGCGATAGTAGGGGATTCTGGCAGTGATGGGATACTTGACATTAGAGTTTTATCAAAACTAAAAGAATCAGACAAAAGAAAAGGTATACAAAAGGCAATTGATGCGCAAATAGAATTCTTGACTCCTGTTGATGAGGAAAATAAATAATATGTCAATCAAAACTAATATTCAGGCAAGATCCGGTTTCGATATAACAGATCCAAAAATCGATCAACTTATAGAATTATCAAAAACCCGATTATTGCCTGATAGTTTTGATACCACTGCAACATATGAGTATGCAGTGTCTCTTCTTGTTATGCATTGGTTAGCCTTGGGTAAACAATCAGCGAGTACAAATAATATGGGAGGAGTGGGAGGTATAAAGTCAGTTTCCGAAGGACAATTGTCAATTTCCTTTGGTTCATTGTTAGGGAATAACTTTGGTTCAATGCTCCCTGATTTACAACAAACGAGTTATGGAGTTGAATTAAATTCCCTTTTAGAAACTGCTATAATTCCCCCAGCGACAAGGTTCGGTTAAACTCATATGCAAAAAGTAAAGGGATATAATCATGTTTACTACCAGGATAGAGGAATGGCTCTAATCCTAAAAAATTTAAAAGTATTGGATACAAGCTTTACAAAAGTAGGTTTTCCAAAAGAATCACCTCCTGGTAAACCAAGCAAACAGACAGATAAGGAGCCTTTGTCAAGCATGAGTGAGGTTGCACTAATTGCCTTTTGGAATGAGTACGGTACTGACACAATCCCTGCGAGACCTTTTATGTCCCTTGCTTATTATAAACATCTTGAAGGGCTTAAAAAAGTAAGAGATCAGGTTTATTTAAAAGTTATAGCAGGTGAAATATCTGTTGAACATGCTCTTGCTATTATGGGGGAGTGGCTCTCGGCAAAAGTAAGAAGTACTATAAGAGAAGTGACGAGTCCTCCAAATGCTCCAAGTACTATACGAAAAAAGAATGCAGCATTATTGAGGAGGACGAGTTCTGCAAAGAAAGAAGCAAATCCGTTGATAGGTACAACTGCCCATCCATTAATTGACTCCGCGCAAATGCTAAATTCCGTTACTCATGTGGAGGTTGTCAAATGAGTTTACTTGGTTATACAATAAACTGTTTGCATCAGGCGGCACCTACAATCGTAAAGGGACAAATTACGGTTCCAGGAGCGCAAACTTCATTTCCAATTAATGGAACTATACAACCTTCTTCTCCAGCGCAATTGTCAACACTTTCAGAAACAAGAAGATTGAGAGGGGGAATATATACAGTATTTACTTTTGATACTTTATTGACAATAGATGATAATGTAAATTCTGACATAGTCATTTATAATAGTTTGAATTATGAAGTAGTCTCAAAGGTAAAGTGGAGTAATAATTTGATAAATCACAATGTATATCTAATACAGGAAATTAGATCGAGATGATTGATATAAATAAAATAAAAGATGGGTTGTATGATTTTTTTGATACATTGTGTGCTTATCAAGAATTGACATTTAATATTCAATGGGCAAGAGATAATCAAAATAAAGTCGCTTTACCAAGAATAGAATTGGATATTTTATCACTCCCTTCTGTTGGTTCACCAATACAAATGGAGCCGGATGTAGATGGATTTTCAAATATTGTGCATGAATCAAATCTTGTATTGCGCGTTATTGCATCAGGAGAAAATTCGTGTGCAGTTTGTACTTTGTTGGAAATGGTATCCTTTGTTCCAGATATTATTGACGATTTAAGGGATGATACCGGATTGTCAATACTTAATAGTACAGATCCAATGAATATCTCAGGATTTAATGATCAATTTGTTGAAGAACGCTGGTCGATGGATGTTACCTTTACATTTGCATATGATATGGTGGAAGTAGAAGTAGGATTAATTGAACATATGGAACTATCTGGTCAATTAGTCAAGGAAAATGGAAATTTAATGACAATACCTATATTTACAATAGATAAAACTTAAAGGAGTTTTTATGAGTGATTTAAATTCAATTATTACTGTTACAATTGACAGGTTGACAAAACCAATAGGACAAAAAGGATTTGGAACCATACTTATTGTTGGAGCAAATGCAACTTTTTCAGATCGTATTAAATATTATGATGATGATAGTCCTGCTGCAATTGCGGCAGACTTGACAGGTGGAACCGCAGCAATGGAGTATTTAATGGCTTCAGCTATTTTTGAACAAACTCCGCATGTCAATCAAATTGCAATTGGTAAAAAATTAGTTGGGGACACGGCATATGAGGATGCGCTAAATGCAATACTATTAGAATCTGGTGATTTTTATGGAGTACTTTGCGCTGTGCGAACAGTGGCAGATCAAAAGTCGGTTGCAAAATGGGTACAAGCAAACGCGCGGTATTTTGTCTGTACAAGTGACGAAGCAAATATTATTGGTCAGACAGTGGGTGCAGATACAACAAGTATTGCACATGAAATTTCCCATTCTGCATATGATAGATCTACGGTAATTTATCATGCAGAAGCAGATACGGAATGTTTAGATGCTGGTTTACTTGGATATTTGTTATCTTTACAACCAGGTAGTTATACAGGAGCTATTAAAACAATTGCCGGTTGTAGCACTAATAAACTTAATGCTACGCAAAGTAAAAACGCTCATGATAAATTTTGTTCAACATATGAGGAAATTGCAGAGCGTAATGCACTTCTTTTTTCTTGGAATGGCACAGGAGAATATCTTGACATTATAGTATTTGCAGATTGGCTGAAAGCAAGATTGACAGAAAATAATTTTAAAGTACTTGCCAATGCACCAAAAAATCCATTTACGGATGCAGGTATCACCGCCCATGAAAATGCAACACGACAAATATTACAAATGGGAATTGATAGTGGAGGATTATCCCCTATGTCTTACGATAAAACAACAGGAGTACAAACAGGTGGTTATTCTACTACATTTCCAAAAGCAGCAAATGTATCTGCTATCGATAAAGCAGCTCGTAAATTAACAAATGCAAAATTTAAGGGTTGGCTTGCCGGAGCAATTCATAATGTTGAAATTGCGGGAACGATTTCTTATGAATAAGAGATAGTAAATATTGGATAGAATTATTAAATATAAAAATAAATAAAAATTTAAATAGGAGAAATAATTATGTATACGTATGATCCGGCAAAAGTGGTTGTCAATGTAGCAGGCATTAATTTAGAGGATTATGCTGATGGAACATTTGTAACTATTGAAAGAAGTTCGGATACCTTTACAAAAGTAACAGGAGCTGATGGAAAAACTACACGAGTAAAGCAGAATGATAAGTCTGGTACAATAACGGTTACCCTGAGTCAATCCAGTCCATCAAATAGTTTTCTGTCATCAATAATGATAATGGATGAAACAACAGGTGATGGAATAGTACCGGTTACAGTCAAGGATATTCTTAGCACTTCACTTATGAGTACAGGTTATGCCTGGGTAAAGAAACCCCCAGCTTCACCATACGCAAAGGAACATACAAATAGAGAATGGGTTTTTGATTGTGCAGTGTTAGAAATATTTATCGGCTCTTCGATAAGTTTTATGGGTTAATTGACATTTAAATATTTTCTTAGGTTAATTGACATTTAAATATTTTCTTAGGAGGAGAATATGATTGAGTTTAAAACTGCTAAAAAAGAACTTACTATTAAGAGTAAAGAAGGAGAGGATATATCAATTAATATTGACTCAACTTTGTTTTTAGGTAGAGAAAGTATCTCTATCGCTTTGCAGTTGGGTAGGATAATTGCTCCATTTTTTAAAGCACTTGGGGGTGTATCAAGTAAATTTGACGCAAAAACGATTAAAGTTTCTGAAAGTGAACCACTTGACAAAGAAAAATTACGTGATGAAATTTTAAAAAATTTGGAATTGTCTCCTGATTTTTTTAAAACTATTGTTGATCAATTAATTGCATCTATGGATGAAAAAAGATTCCTGGATTTGATTTTTAGATTATTAAAAGGTACTCGTGTTAACAATCAAGAAGTTAGTAAACCTGAAATTTTTGATTTAGTCTTTCAAGCTAATATTGGTGTATTGTGGCAGGTTTTACAATTTGTTCTGGAGTCTAATTTTTCAGGTTTTTTCGGAGGAAGCGGGTTCGATCTACTATTGAAAATAGCAACGAATACCGCGCAAAAATAGACAGTAAGCAAGAAAAAATATCTTTACTCATACAAAATATGAGTGAAGATATTTTAGAGAATTGGTTATTCTGGAGAATAGTAATCTTCGGTATAAATGAGAGCTTTGACAGTGTGGATAAATTGACATTAGATGAAATTTTGCAGTACAATGAAGTGATTGATTTTAAGGATGAAATGACAAAACTACAAATGGAGGTTGATAAATGACAATGGATACTATTACCACCTTATTAGTAGGCGGGATAATCAGCTCTTTACTCACCTCATTTATTCATACCCTTAACAGTAGAAAGATCATAAAAGAGGTTGTTACCGAAGTGATACATAATCACGAGAAGCAATACCATATTGAGAATCCTTCTAAAAATTTACAAGATCATATTGTTAATTGTCAATCGAACAATAGAATTATTAAAATAGAAAAAGCTCTGATTTATATTGTCTGTCAAATAGGGGGAAACCCTACAGAGTTAGGATTAGTAAATTTACAGTCTAATATGCCAGGAATAGATCTATGAACGTAGCAGAATTAATTAATTTGATAGGATTTAAACTTGACAAATCATCTTATAATGCTGTGCAGGACGCGACTTCCAACATTATGCAGAGTATGGAAGGGCTTGCAAAAAAAGCTGCTACTTTTTTTTCAGCTCCTTTATTAGCACTTGCTGGAACGGCAGTAAAACTTTATTCAATTGAAAATACCGCTGCAATGCAGGTTGAACGGACATTGAAGAGTACAGGTAATGCAGCAAAAAAATCTTTACAAGAATTATTAAATGAAGCATATAATATTCAACGAGAAACTATCTTAGAGGACGATGAAGTAATTCGACATATAACAAGCAGATTATTAACATTTCAAAATATTGCAGGAGATCAATTTACACGAGCACAAAAAGTCATTACGGATATTTCCGCTTATTTAGACCCAGCTATGAATAATATTGCAGAAATTGCCTTACAAGTAGGAAAAGCAATGAATGACCCTATCCAAGGATTAACAGCACTAAGAAGAACGGGTATCCAATTTTCTGAAAGTCAATTAAAATTAATTGAAAATATGTGGAAAATGGGAAAACAAGCAGAAGCTCAAGATTTAATATTATCAGAATTGGAAAAAAGATATAAAGGAGCTGCAAAAGTAGTAGCATCTAATTCAACAGGTATCAAACAGTGGAGAACTGCTTTAAGTGATATATTGGTATTATTTGGTAAAGACTTATTTCCTGCTTTTAGAAAATTTATGGATTGGTTAATTGACTTAACGTATAAATTTACAGAGCTTTTAACTCCCTCAGTGAGGAAAACACTTCTAATCTTCGGTGGTTTACTTGCGTTACTAGGCCCGATTACGCTTGGATTGTTTGCTATTGGTAAAGCAGGACTATTTGTCAATACCATATTAGCAACTTTTGGATTGGCAATTGCTAAAAGTAATTTAGGAGTACTTGGTACTCTGGGGAAATATGCTGTATTCTTAGGCGGATTTGTTGCTATTGCCTTAGTTCTATACGGAATTTTTAATGACATATACGTATATTTACAAGGGGGTAAATCACTAATTGGTGAATTTCTCCCAGCATGGAAAGAACTAGGGCCAAAAATGTATGAGAGTCTGAAACCATACATGATATTAATGACTGATTTATGGAAAAGTTTAAAGAAAACTGGAGTTGAAGCAATCAATTACATGTACGATATATTTGGGAATCGTACTACAGACGCAAGTGCACATTTTGACAAATTTATTGGTAGTTTAGGGGATAGTATCGGAAATGCAGGAGCAATCATTTTA
>Ga0315294_10005237_pt1 | contig 14217 bp, 13 predicted proteins | sample YL17G13_40_MG_FD_203626 | JGI IMG/M metagenome (GOLD analysis project Ga0315294, IMG submission 203626) | Sediment microbial communities from Yellowstone Lake, YNP, Wyoming, USA - YL17G13_40 | ecosystem: Environmental > Aquatic > Freshwater > Lake > Sediment | place: USA: Wyoming | collected... | reverse complement strand
ACAAACTAAAAGGTTCTAGACCGGAATGTTCCGCCAGATTCTATTTTTTGCATATTTTGTTCTCTTGGGATATTATCAAATTAACTAACAACTAATCACTAGCGACCATTCTTATGCCCGACATTGATATCAAGCTCCAACAATTTGCCCGAGAGGATGAAGAAAAACATGCCAAAGAGGCGGCCAAAAAGTTAAATCTGCCCTATATCAATTTGGTCGGCTATCCTTTTGCCCCGGATGTTTTGGCGCTGATTCCCGAAGAGCAAGCCTTTCGACTGCGAGCGGTTTCGTATCTTCGAGCCGGTAAAACCATCCGCGTGGCGACTGACCAACCCCAAAATCCAGAGTTCAAACCTTTTTTGGCGAAGCTAACGGCTGCTTCAAAAAATCAATTTGTTCTTTCCTTTTGTTCAGAAACATCTTTACGCTACAGTCTTTCGCTCTATAAAATCCTCGTCCCGCAAATCAGAAAAGAAGAAAAAGTGGAGGTGACAAAAGAGAAAGAAGAAAGCTTTGAAGAAGAGATCAAAACCTTCGAAGACCTCAAAGAAAAAATTTCCAAGGTTTCAACCACCAAGCTTTTAGATGTTATTTTTGCTGGGGCGATTAAAAATGAGGCGACCGATATTCATTTAGAGCCGCAAGAGAAAAACTTTCGGATTCGTTTTCGCATTGATGGCGTTTTGTACGACCTCGCTACCTTGCCGACTTCCGCTTACCATCAAGTTCTGGCCCGAGTGAAATTTTTGGCTAAATTAAAACTTGATGTCACCCGGCCACAGGATGGCCGTTTTGAAGTCAAAGTCCTGGAGCAAGAAGTCGATATTCGAGTGGCGACCTTGCCCTCTTTTTACGGCGAAGCGGTAGTGATGAGGCTATTACCAAAAAATAAGAAATTTGATGAATTAGAAAACCTCGGCTTTAATGAAGAAGCGATTGCGGTGATTAATGAGGCCATCTCTAAACCTCAAGGGATGATTTTGAACACCGGCCCGACCGGTTCGGGGAAAACCACGACTTTGTATGCGATTTTGAAAAAATTAAATCAACCTGAAAAAAAAATCATTACCCTGGAAAATCCAATTGAATACCGGGTTGAAGGCATTGAACAAATCCAAGTTGATCCGGAAAGTAAAACAAGTTTTATCGATGCTTTGAAGGGCGCGCTGCGCCAAGACCCGGATATTTTGATGATTGGTGAGATTCGTGATGCGGAAACTGCCAATATTGTCCTTCAGGCGGCAATGACCGGGCATTTGGTTCTAACGACCCTTCACACTAATAATGCTCCCTCTGCTTTAGCCCGTCTCACAGAGATGGGGATTCAGTCCTATCTTTTAGCCGGCACCATCAATCTAATTATTGCTCAGCGGTTAGTTCGACTGATTCATAAAAAATGTGCTGGAAAAGGTTGTGACGAATGCCATAATACTGGTTATAAAGGCCGGATTGCCATTGCCGAGGTTTTAGTCCCTTCTAAAGAAATTGAAGAACTTATTCATAAAAAAGCGCCTTTGCGCGACTTCGAGGAAACCGCCCATCGTTTAGGCATGAAGACAATGTATGAAGACGGCTTAGATAAAGTCGGCCAAGGACTCACCACCAAAGAAGAAATCGAACGCGTCACTAAAGAATAATCAATATTTTATATTTAAACTCTCAACCTTGACAAACCTGTTCGTTTGTGATATATTATAGCGTTTGTTGTAGTCTTAACAACCCATTTAACACGTCGAAAGACGTTGAATAGACGGAAAATCCGATTCCCAGGAGGTGGGAGATGAAGCGATGGCTGGTTGTGATGGCTGTTATGATGGCGGCAATAATGCCGTCTCTGGCCTTGTCTGACGAGGGCACAGACCTGGAGAGTAAATACGGGATCAATCGCGATCCTGTCATGAAGGCGCGGCTTGCCCTCGTCGGCGCCCACGTCATCTGGGACGTCAAGAAGCACTATCCCCAGAGTGCCAAGACCTTGCGTTTCAAGATTCTGAATGATTCAGACTTGAACGCTTGCGCACTGAAGGATGGCCGGATCTATGTGACATCAGGGATGATGGAGGCGCTTTACAATCCCCCCGCGCCAAGCCAACAAGTCAAGGCAGACGGGGAAGTAAAGACATCACCTCTGGGAGATGATGGTCTGGCCGCGGTGCTCAGCCACGAAGCAGCGCACGTGGCCTTGAACCATCATCGACGGCAGATGCGCGGCATGCTTTCTGGCGCCGTCAAGGGAGGCGCGATCGGCTATGTCCTGGCCAAAGTCTTTGGCTGGGATGAGACCAAGAGTGCCATCAATGGCGCAGGTGGAGGGGCCCTCTTGGGCGGGGCTCATTACAGCCGCGAGGATGAAAACGCGGCTGATGCCGGCGCTGTCCAGCTCCTCAAGGTTGGGGGCCGCAAACCCATGGCCATGGCCTACACCCTCGGGATGCTCAAGTCTCTCTATGGTAATGGGACAGCGGGCACGCCCATCATTGGCTGGCTTGCAAGCCATCCAGATACCAGCGACCGGGTGGCGAGAACCACTCAGTTGGCACAGATGGATGGTCAAGTCGCCATTGCCAACTCCGTCCCTACTCAACTTAGTGACCAAGTGCTTTCCCAACCCCAGCAGTATCGGGTGGCGGTCATTGTCCGCGACCGCTACTCAAGCGGCTGGTCTGGTTTCTGGGGCGGACAAACAGCCGATGAAGCTGTGCAGTCCGTGATGAAGGAAAAGCTGGAGCAAACAGGCCGCTTCATCGTCGCTGACCGCGAAAGCCGCGAAGAGGCCTGGGAAGAGCAGGACCTCGGTAAAACCGGCCGGATGGATCCGGAAACCGTGCCGGCGTCTGGCAGAACCGTTGGCGCCAATTTCTTCCTCTACATTGACCTGAATTACTATCAGGTAACACAGGAGGGAGAAGCCAGAGTAGGTAACTGGCAAAAGGGCGCTAAGGTCCGGCTAGTCAAGGCCGAGATCAAGGGCAAAGCCCGGCTGGTGCCGGTTGAACGGTCTATCGTGAGTCAGACCGCCGACTTTCTTGGTTCGGAGATTGGCCACGAGACCGAGGCCGAGTTTAATGATTGGACCCGCGGTTCAGTTGAGGCGAGTTGGTCGTCTCGTCCTGCGGGCCAAGCGGTGGAGAAGGCCTGCCAACGAGTGGCAGCCATTTTCGCCCAGAAGGTAGCAGCACCGCGCGAAGAGTCTCGCCCTTCAGCGGCGACCTCGACCCCGCCAGTCCAACCACTCCAGCCTGATCTGGAAGTGATTCGCCAGTTCACCGTCCGAATCCGGCCTGATGACTGGAAGGGCGCCGGCGACGAGCGCAAGACCACGATCCATTTCCCGGCAACGTGGGGGAAACTCCTAACCAACGATGTCATCCTCCTCGGGATGAGGGGGAATCAGGAAATGGTCGTCGCCAAACTCAAGATCAGCATCCCGGATACGGATAGCCCAACGCTGGATGCCCGGCTCTACTACCCGTATTACCGGGACTTGAACCTGAGCGACAAGATCACCGCCAAGTTTATCCCCAAGGACTAACGCGCCCCGATGAACATCGGGGCAAACAACAGCACCCCTGAGTCATGAAAGACCCAGGGGTGCTTTAGTATCATCAATATTCACTTTTCCGATTATTGCGAGACGCCTTTAGTAATGGCGTTGCCAACCCACGTTACGATCACATATGCCAGGGCAATGATGAGAACCCCAATAATGGCATTGACAATCGCCGTCCGGCCTTTGGTCGCTTTTTCGGCATCGCCACCGGCGGTAATGTAAAGAATTCCGCCGTAAATAAGATAAACAACCGCAATCGCGCCAGCAACAAGTAAGACAAACTGAACAATGGTGCCAATCAGAACTTTTATATCAGTTCCTCCGGAAACGATAAAATCCTTTAGATCTGGGAAATTACCTAAATCCGTTTCTTCGCCAACGCGGGCGGATGCCCTGCCAATTAAATCTAACATTCGACCTCCTTAACCCCGTGAAATATTATTCATTTCATAGGGTAAATTTATTTTAATAATAATTATTTTTGACTTTAAAGATTGAGATTCCCAGAATAAATTAAATTGCCGACTTCATAGATAACTACTTTGGCCAAGATGATGATTGCGACCCCGATTAAGGCCCAGGTGACCGTTGTTTTGCCTTTGTTGGCTTTTTCTTCATTACCAAAAGCAGTCAAATATTGAAAAGCCCCTATCAATATAAATATTACCGCAATCCCCCCACCCAATGCAAGGGCGATGTTTTCAATCCGAGTAATCATACTCATCAAATCATCCAGTTTGGTATTTTCCGGATTCCCTGGCGGCAAAATTGTATCCTGGGCTTTGGCCAGACTGGTAATCAGGAAAGAGCCAATCAGGCCGCCGAAAGACAAAATTTTTTTCACAATCTTATGATATAACATATAATTTATCCACCGATAACCTTGGCCACCAATTCGACCAAGAAATAAGAAAGCAAGACCAAGACGATGCCAATAATCGCCCACATCAGATTTTTTTTGGCCGTTTCCGCTCGGGCCGTGTCAGCGCCAGAGGTAATATACATCACGCCAGAATAGATAATGGCGATGACGGCCAAAGCTCCCATTATCCCAATCAGCCATTGGATGATGACGACAATCAATTCTTTGGCCGAGCCAACTTTGGTTGAGGGAAAGATGACTTTACCAAGATTGCCAAGATCAAAAGAAATGCTCGAAGTACTGCCATCGGTATCTGTGTCGCCGTCTCCACTGGCGACTAAAAGGTTATAAGTTACTGCCCCGGCGGCTTCGGTCGCCACCTCCGAGGTGGCAATTGTTTTAACAAAAACCCGATGATTTCCGGCGGTGCTCCCAGCCTCGGCTGTCCTCCAGACATATTCGTAACTCGCTTGAGCCGGATGATCGGCGGCCAGTTGCTTCCAATCTTTACGGAAAGGCGAGCCATCACTATCAGTAATCCATAATTCAATTTGGTAAATATCGCTTGCTAAGTTAGAGACCGTATAATTGATGGTAATGTTCTCGCCGACTTTGCCTGAACCCGAAGCCGGCTGGGATGAGAAAGAAGAACTCGCATCAGCGGCCCTGACCGATAAAGGAAACAAAAATCCTAAAAAGAGGATTAGGCCAAATATTTTTTTAATCATCTATTGCACCCCAATTACATTATGCAAAATCACCCCGGCCAAAATAATTAAAGCCAAACCAGTGATTGCCCCGATGATTAATTCTTTGGCGCGATTGACGCTGTCGGGATTGCCTTGGGAGGTGGCATAGAGATAACCGGCATAGATTAGGACTAACACCGCCAAACCACCGGCAAAGGGGATAATCCAATTGTAGAGGATGGTAATGTAATCGCCGATTTTACCGGCATTTCTTAATTCGCTTTCGGTATCAGCATAAACTTTGGTGATAATAGGTAGGAAATTTAATAACATTTATTCCTTTAATTTTTTTAACAAATCTGTCACTTGTTGGGCCGTGCCGTCCAAAACCGTTTGAGCGCTTTTGCCAGCCAGCACTTGATCAATCGCTGAACAAAAGATTTTATCTGTTTCGACCGCATCTGGGTTATACCAAGTGGCGGCATTTTCGATGATAGTCTTATTTATTTCTAATTTGCTCGATAAGGCGGGCGAGTTTTTGCTCGCGCTATAATAGGTTCCAATGTTGTCGCCGGAGACCAAATAATTTAAGAAATCCCAGGCCGCGGCTTGATTTTTGGAACTATTGGGAACGGCAAAGGTTTCATATCTGATTAAATAGACCGGCTTTTTGGTTTCTTTGACTTGAGGCAATTCCCGGATATTATAACTGGCATCCGGATTAATCAGTTTTATTTCCGATTCTCTGCTTTGGAAGTCAAGATAATAGACAATTTTTCCCTGGGCAAAAGCCCGGAGGGGATCACCGAGAGCATCTGAAAAAACTTGATTTGAACCCGGCTGAGCAAAAGATGTATAAAACTCTAAAGCCCGCGCCCCAGGGAAATTTTCTCCGCCGAATTTATTGATCGCGGTATGAAAGGTCGCCTCGGAATGATCTTCAGAAGTCATTTGGGCCCCATTTTGAAGCATCATCAAAGTCAAAATATCTGAAGCCGCCGGAATTTGACTGGTGCCCAAAGCTGCTCCGGAAAGGGTAATTGAACCGCCTTCTTTCTTCGTCAATAGTTGAACCTGATTCCAAAGATCGTCCCAATTGATTTGGGTTTTATTCAAAAGGTCTTCTTGCCCCGGAGTAAATTCACGACCCCGAGTTGCCTCGCTTTTAGCCTCAGTCCCGAGATAAAGGACCAAAGGATCGATTGATAACGGAAAGCCATAAATTTTATCTTTGATGATATTTTCGGAAACAATAATGACTGGATAAAGATTTTTGTAATCAGCGACATTTTGTTTTTCTTCGGTGCTATTTTGGCTGGGGAAAGTTGACAATTTATTAAGATGTTTGGGCAACCAATTGTCAGGTATGCCCCAAATATCAATTTTGCCAGTCGAGATCGAATTTAGAGATTCAATTTCATAATTCTTAGGATCTTTTTTGATAAAATTAATTTTGACATTATTCTCTTTCTCATAAGCCTCAATAATGTCCTTAAAATTCTTTTCTTCTTCGTTATAGGTCACCCAATTGAGTTCGGTGGGCCCGGAGGGTTTTTTCGGTCGAGTCAGCCAAAAAGCGACCACCACGATGATTAAGAGCGTAACGGCGACGATGAGGATAATATATTTGCGATTCATTTCCCCTCCCGCCCGCCATCGCAAGCCTGCTCAGGCGTTGCGGGCGGGCCTTTGAAATTTAAAGTTTCAGCCCCTTTAGATATTTTTTAAACTCACCATTAATATCTTCTCTTTGCAGGCCAAAATCAACATTTGCTTTCAGGTACTCGAGTTTATTGCCGGTATCATAATATTTGCCATTTTCAATTTCGCGGGCATAGATTTTGTGACTGGACTTTAAAGCATTAATGGCATCTACCAGCCAGATTTCGCCGCCCTTGCCCGGTTTTAAATTCTTCAAAGCCGGGAAAATATCGGGCGTGAGGATATAGGCGCCATGGGTCGCCAAATCAGAAGGGGCCTTTTCTGGCTCGGGTTTTTCGACAATTTCTTCGATCTCAAAAATTTTATCTTCCACTGGTTTCACCTTGGCGATCCCATATTTATTAAGATATTCTTTTTTAACTCTGACAGCGGAAATGACCGGATCATTATATTTCTGATAAACTTCAATCATCTGTTGCAGCCTCGGCGGTTTAGAATAAATAAATTCATCGCCCCATAAAACGGCAAAAGGTTCATTGCCAATAATCGGTTCAGCGTTCAAGACAGGAGTGGCATTGCCGTAGGGCCCTTTTTGTCGGATATAAATAAAATTGGCCAGACGGGCAATTTTGCGGATTGCTTCAAGTTGCTCTAATTTGCCGGCTTTTTCTAAATAATTTTCCAGTTCCAGACAATGGTCAAAATGATCCTCAATCGCTCTTTTATTATAGCCGGTAACGATAACAATATCTTCAATGCCTGAAGCCACCGCTTCTTCAACCACATATTGGATAATTGGTTTGTCAATGATTGGCAACATCTCTTTGGGCATGGCTTTGGTCATCGGTAAAAAGCGGGTACCATAACCAGCCGCTGGGATAACAGCTTTGCGAATTTTCATCAAAATCCTCCGGATTTTGTAGATTAATGGTTGACTAGATGATTAGATGACTGGAGGTTAACCTCTATTAATCTATTCATCTATTTATCCATTTATCCAATTTATTCTTCGGTCTTTATCTCAATTGTTTTTGTTTTTGATTTCTCTTCCTTGGGAATTTTAATAGTAAGAATCCCGTTTTTGAGGGAGGCAGTCGCTTTCTCAGAGCTGACCGCAATCGGCAAGATATACGAGCGGGAAAAGGCACCCCAATAGCATTCTTGGGCAAAATAATTTTCCCGCGTCACTTCACTTGTTTCTTTGCGCTCGCCTTTAATGTTAATCACTTCGTCAGTAATTGAGATTTCTAAATCTTCAGGTTTAACGCCGGCAATCGGCGCTTTTAAGACAATTTCCTCATCAGTCTGAAAAACATCAATCGCTAATTGTCCTTCATATTCCTCCATCCAATCTTGGGTATTTCCCGCCGGTTGTGGTTGCACATTAGTCATAGAGGCTCCTTTCTTCCACTATAGTAAAGTTAGTAGATTATGGCAAGAGCATTCTTGCTTGTTGACACTTCGACAGGCTGCTCAGTGTCAACCCTGAGCGAAGTCGAACAAGCCCCACCGCTTGCGGTGGGGTGGGTTGAAAAAAAATTTGGTTCGTGCTATAATAAAATAAATGGGAGGGAAAGTGATCAATAAAATTATCTCTCGTGTTTTGATAGTTTGTGTAGTTTTTTCGACGCTGGGCAGTGTGCTCTTTTTGACTGAACCTAAAGCCCAAGCAGGCTATAATCCCAGTGGTCTCTGTAGTGACAATGCTTTTATTAACATTTCTACTTTGGATGCTGGGGGCATTCAAAATTTTTTAGGTGCCAAAGGAAGCTTCTTGGCCAATTTTTCGCAGGGCGGCCGTTCGGCGGCGCAAATTATTTTTGATGCCTCCAGAGCCAACGGCATTAACCCGATTGCGATTTTAGCCACCATTCAGAAAGAAGAAGGCATCATCTATGGAGAAGAGGCGGGGGCCTACAATCAAACCCGCCTTGATTGGGCCATGGGTTATGGCTATACTGATGCTCAAATCTATGAACAATATAAAGGTTTTACGACCCAAATTGATTATGGGACTTGGCAACTCAAGCAAAATTTTGATAATTGGGCGACTAACGGCTCGGAGTGGAATGTGGGCAAGACGATGATAATAGATGGCCAAGCGGTCACCTTCCTAACCAAATGTACCTCGGCCTTATATCGTTATACGCCTCACCTTCAGGGTAATTATGTTTTTGCTTATTATTTCAATCTTTGGGGCGGTGAAGGATTTTATGATGCTCAATATGCGACTCAAGGGCCGCGCTCAGGACCAGGGGCTTATGGGGTTGATATCTTACCCAATCAAACCTTTACGATCTGGGTCAATTATCGGAACACGAGCAATACTACCTGGTACGGCAATTGGACAGGCGACACGCCCAACCCCGTTCACTTGGGCACGGCCAATCCTCAAGATCGAACGAGCGCTTTTCTGGGTGGAAGAAATGTCAGAGGCTATCTCATTTCGGAATTTGTTTCGCCCGGACAAATCGGTACTTTCTATCTGACATTGACAGCCCCGGCTCAACAAGGTACTTATGTCGAGGCTTTTAGACCGGTGGCTGAACATATCAAATGGTTTGGGCCCGAAGCCTACTGGTATTTCAAGGTTTCAACTGAAGAACAAGCGAAGAAGTATAACGCCCAGTGGTTATCCCAAGGGCCTCGAACAGGTCCTGGCTCCTTAGGCACACCTTTGGCAAGAGAAGAAGGGGCGGTTTTATGGGTAAACATGCTTAATACTGGCTCAACGACATGGTATCGGACGGAATCCTATCCTACATATTTAGGGACCTATGACCCTCAAGATAGGTTAAGTGCCTTTTTTGGCAATCGTAATCGTCGGAGTTTTCTTCTTCAAGATGAAGTCCCACCCGGACAGATTGGAACATTTATGATTCATATTGTTGCCCCATCAACCCCGGGTTATTATGTCGAAATCTTCCGGCCAGTGACTGAATATATCACTTGGTTTGGTCCGCCGGTGGAATGGCAGCTAACTGTTCAATAATTTGATTTTTCAAAACTGGTTTGATATTCTTGACCCATGAGAATCGGGATTGATGCTAATTGGGCAATTTACGAACAAGCCGGGATCGGCAAATATTCCGAAAATTTAATTAAGGGATTATTGGCCCAAGATAAAAGGAACACCTACGTTCTGTTCTTTAATTTTTTTAAAAGACCACGCGAGAGAATGAAGATGATCCGTCAAATTGTCACTCAGTCAAAAGCTAAAGTCGAATTAGAAATCTCTGCCTTTCCAGCCATTTTCAAAGAATGGTTGACGCAAACAGCTCTACCGCCAAAGTATTTTTTTAAAAAACCAGTTGATATTTTTCATTCACCCTTCTTTGCCGGCATTCCCAGAGTCGGTTTACCGAAGATGATAGTGACCATTCACGATCTATCTTTTTTAAAGTTTCCCGAGCATCGCGGTCTAAAAACCAGTCGCTACTTCCTGCGCCGGACCCGCCTAGCCACCAAAAATTCGAAAAAAATTATTGTTCCTTCCAAAGCGACTAAAAAAGACTTGGAGACTTTTCTAAAAATAAATCCTCGGAAAATTCAGGTTATTTATGAAGGAGTGGACAGAGAATTCCGTTTTATCAGAGATAGAAAAACAATAAGAAAAAAATTAAGCAAGTATTTGCCACCCGCTCAAGAATTCATTCTTTCAGTCTGCACCTTAGAACCCCGCAAAAATTTAGCCCGGTTAGTGAAAGCTTTCTCCCTTTTGCCACTTGAAATGCAAAGAAAGTATAGACTAGTTCTGATCGGCGCCAAAGGTTGGAATAATCCAGAACTATTCCAGGTAATTAATAATCTTAACTTAAAAGGAAAAGTAATCTTGCCGGGTTATGTCGCCCAAAAAGATTTGCCTTATTTTTATAATACCGCCACTCTTTTTGCCTACCCGTCTTTATATGAAGGTTTTGGTTTGCCTGTTTTGGAAGCAATGGCCTGTGGCGCGCCAGTTATCACTTCAAATGTTTCGTCATTGCCAGAAGTGACGGGCAAAGCGGCTATTTTAGTAAATCCATTAAAAGAGGAGGAAATAGCTGGATCGATCAGAAAACTAATCCTTTCATTAAGATTGCAGAAACTTTTGAGAAAGAAGTCTCTTTTGCAAGCCAAAAAATTCACCTGGGAGAAGACTGCCTCTCAGACAATTAAAACCTACGAACAAGTTTTCCAAACAAGATAAAAAGAGGGGAAAGAATGAGATTTAAAAAAGACGTTTTGGCGATCTTGTTTCTTTTTGTTTTTGCCATGATTATCCGTTCTTGGCCACAAGTAAAAGCAGGGATGTGGCCAATTGGCTATGACACCTTTAATACTTATGCGCCCGATCTTCTGAAATTCGATGGCCATTTTTTAAGATGGTTCTTTTCGGCCAATCTCTTATATTTTCTCCTCTGGCCTTTTTATAAATTTTTGGCTGTTAATCCTTATTTTGTCGTCAAGTACGCCGGGCCAATTCTTTATGGCTTGTTTGGTTTAAGTTTCTTTATTTTCTGTCGTAAATATTTTAAGTGGTCGGTCTTAATTTCTTTTATGGCTGGTCTTCTTTTTTTGGTTCAACTGCCTACTTTGCGGATGTCCTGGGACCTTTTTCGGAATATGCTCGGGCTCATTTTTTTGTTTCCGGCCCTTTATTTACTCGAGAACAATGGCCGACTGCGAAATCTAATTTTATTGATGATTTTGTCGGTGCTGATTATTCTTTCTAACCAATTAGTGGCTGGCCTCTGGTTTGTTGTCGTTTTTATCTGGTTATTGAAAAATCTGATCGAGAAAAAATACCAAAATATTTCAGAAATTTTAATTGTCGTCATCCCCTCTTTGGTTATTTTCTTTTTATCTTTACGAACACCGGCGGTCAATGATTTTGGCGGCCATGTCATCTACAAAGATGAATCTGATATTATTTACGGATATTTCGAGGCTTATCGCCATAGTCTCTCTTATCGGGATTTAGCCAGTACTATTTTCGGTTATTTCTGGCTTAATTTTAATTTTGTCCTACCTTTGGCTTTATATGGTTGGTGGATTTTAAGAAAAAATCTCATTTTATCAACTTTAACCATTTGGCTTTTAATTGGGACGTTTTCCGCCCTGATTTTTGGCGGCTATGGCCTTTTCTTCTGGTCAAGATGGCTGTTGATGCTTTCTCTCCCCTTCACCATTTATACCGTGGTTGCCTTAATCGAAATTGGTAGGAGAATCTCAAAACTAAAAATTTTTCAGCCTAAGATATTATCTTCTCTTTTTAAATTTGTCAGTGTGGTTGTTTTAATCGCCTATTTTGGTCTTTTTATTTGCTATAATTTTCCCTTTATCAGTACTCCCAGCCAGGAGGCAAAACCGCCGTTTAAGAGTGAAAAATACAACAGTTTACTCCCCCCATCGATGATTAATAATTCTGTCGGCTTTGAATCCATCAAGGAAGTAGAAGACTGTATTGCTTATCTTAATGTCACCCCGACCAATTCAGTTGTTTTGATTGACAATCGTTATCGAGGAATGGTCTTGACTAATCTTGATTATTCACAAAGATATGTTTACACCTATCCCTGGTCACCGAAAATTAATCAAGCGCTTATCGACGAATTAAGAACCAAGAATATTGGACCGATCTATATGATTTGGACTTCTCATGAGTCGATCCCAGAATTTGATCGAGCTTTTCAATCTGGACAAAACTCGGTTTATCGTGATAAAACCACTTATGCTAACTATCAAGAAAAAATTCGCCAAAACCAATAGAATCTTCGATCTCTTTTTCCCCAAATTTTGCGTCGGCTGTCAGATTGAGGGAACTTGGTTATGTGATGAATGCTTTCAAAAAATTGTCTTTGTTTCTTCTCAAGTTTGTCCTCAATGCGGTCGTCTTTCCCTTCAAGGGAGATATTGTACCAGCTGCCGAAAGGGGAAATCGATCAGAGGGATTATCTGTGCGGCCCATTACAACGGCGGACCAACCAAAGAACTTATTCATAATTTAAAATATAATTCTGTGACCGAAATAGTTCTGATTTTGGGTAAAGTGATGGCTAAAGCTTTACAGAAGAATGTTCCCAAGAAAGATATTTTGATTACTTTCGCGCCCTTACATCGAAGGAGGCTAGCTCAAAGAGGATTTAACCAGGCGGAACTATTGGCGAAAAATATTTCTAAAACTAACAAAATCCCAATGAAGAATCTTTTAGAGAAAAAGAAAAATACTAAACGCCAGGTTGAACTCAAGGGCCGGGAGCGCCGGAAAAATTTAGAAGGGGTTTTTGCTTTCAAGGATGGAGATCTCAAAGGTAAAACAATTATTATTGTTGATGATGTTACGACCACCGGCGCCACCCTAAATGAGTGTGCCAAAGTGCTCAAAAAGGCTGGAGCCAAAGAAGTTTGGGGGCTGGTAGTGGCGAGGGGCTAAAGAGATTTTTCTCTTGATCTTTTTTAATTTTAATTTATCATTTTAATTTTTGACATTTGATTTTTGATTTAAATTCTGTTTAAGATAGACCTTGCAATGAAAATCTCATCCAAAACAACTAAAATTGCTGTCTGCGGGTTGGGTTATGTGGGCTTGCCAGTCGCGCTTCTTTTTGCCGAAAAAGGCTTTGAGGTGATAGGCGTTGATGTCAACCGAGAAAAAATTAAAAAAATCAATCAAGGACAAATCACAATTGAAGGCAAAGAGCCGGGGCTAAAAGATCTTGTCAAGAAAGTCCATCAAAAAGACAATTTTCAAGCAACAGACGATCCCAAAATTTACAAACAAGCCGATATTATTCTAATCGCGGTCGAAACGCCAGTTGAAGATGCCACCCATGAGCCAGAATATTTGGCCTTGAAGGCCGCCCTTCATGACATTGGTCGAGAAATGAAAAAGGGGACTCTCATTATTGTTGAATCAACCATTGCTCCCGGGACAATGGCCAAAGTCGTTAAACCTATTTTGGAACAGGAATCAGGTTTATTGGTCAATGACGGTTTTCTGTTGGCCAATTGCCCCGAAAGAGTGATGCCGGGGCATCTTCTGGAGAATATCGAGAACTATAATCGGGTCGTTGGCGGTATGAATAAGAAAACAAATGAAATCGCCAAAAAATTATACAAATATATTGTTAAGGGAAACATCGAAGAAACAGATTGTATTACCGCGGAAATTGTAAAGGGTGGCGAAAATGCTTATCGAGATGTTCAGATTGCTTTTGCCAATGAGTTGGCGCTTTTGTGCGAGGCGATGGGGGCTAATGTCTGGGAGGCGCGGCGGCTGATTAATGAATGCAAAAGACGCGGCGAAACGAGGTTTGAAGCTCTTCGCCAAGTTCATTCTCCCGGCGCCGGTGTCGGCGGTCATTGTGTTCCCAAAGATTCCTGGCTTTTAGTTTATGGCGCCAAGAATCTTCTTGACCCCCAAATTATTCCTTTAGCCCGTAAAATCAACGATTTTATGCCTCGCCATACTT
>Ga0315294_10005235_pt1 | contig 14218 bp, 18 predicted proteins | sample YL17G13_40_MG_FD_203626 | JGI IMG/M metagenome (GOLD analysis project Ga0315294, IMG submission 203626) | Sediment microbial communities from Yellowstone Lake, YNP, Wyoming, USA - YL17G13_40 | ecosystem: Environmental > Aquatic > Freshwater > Lake > Sediment | place: USA: Wyoming | collected... | reverse complement strand
CGGCTTGGAGGACTTTTTGGATTATGGCGGGTTCCTCGTTTTCGTGGAAGTGCTCGGCCACCATTTGCAGGGCTTTGGCTTCCTTTCCTTCAACCTTCTTCCCTTGGATCGCCCGGCCAATCATTCCCAGCGACACTGCCGCGCGTTTCCTCACATTGGGTTCCTCATCCTGGAGCGCTTTCGCAAGGGGCACAGCACCGCTCACGTGTCCAATATTGCCAAGCGCCTGCGCCGCATGCCACCTCACGTTGGAATGTTTGTCCCGAAGCCTTTCTGCGAGGGCCGGCACTACCTCGGCGCCTCCAATCTGGCCGAGCATCGCCGCCGCATCTGCCCTCCTCTGCGGATGCCAAAACTTGAGGTTTTCCAACTGCTCGCGCACTTCGGCTGGCATCTTCTCTTGGGGCTTTCGGCTGGGCATGAATAATTCTTGCGCTGCCGGGCTTTTAGAATAGTCTCTTCAGCTGAAGTTCCGGGCGCGCAGTCCCTCGCGTTCTTTAGGCATTAGTCTGCTTCCTAAGTATTTTCAGATGGACGTTGATGTCATCTAAACTTATTTCGCCTTTAAGCGCAGCTTGGTAGATTTTGTGAACTACCATAGGATTCTCTTTTGTTTCGATGTAGGGGCCGACGAGCTGCAGGGCCTTTGATTCCTTGTTTTTCGCAGGCATTCCCTGGATATGATTACTGATTCTTCGAAGGGCGGTTACCGCATACTTCCTTGTTACAGAGTCAGGGTGTTTGAGTGCCCGGAGTGCGTGAGGTATGCCCTTGGAATCTCCTATCAAGCCCAGTGCCCAAAGCGCCGAGCGCCTGGTCTCATCGTGGGGGTGCTCCAGTGCTTTGACTAAGGGAGGTATCGCCTTAGAGTGCCGTATATTACCGAGTGCGCTCGCCGCGCTACAGCGTACCCCTTCGTTAGGGTCTTGTAGCGCTTCAGCGAGGGCAGGTATGGCCTTCGGGTGGCCAATCTGGCCGAGTGCATAGGCCGCCATTTGTCTAGTCCAAGTTCGGGGGTGGTTTTTGAGGGCCTTTACAAGGGACGGTATGGCCTCGGGGCGTTTGGTATCGCCGAGTTTCTCTGCGGCTGTAGCACTAAAATCGGGATCTTCCAAGAATTTGGCTTGCTTTTCAATTTCCTTCTTGATTTCGCGTTCGATTGGCATACCCAGTTTACGCGCGGCCGGATTTTTAACAGTATAGCTCAGCTGAAGAGCAGCTTGAGGCAGTTGGGAGGGCTAAGCGTACGTTGTTTCAGAGCGTCGTTCGACCTTGAGTATGGTTATGGTTTGGGTTGTCCACTCCACGTGGTAGAGCACGCGGTGCTTGGTGAGGCGGATGCGATAGGTGGCGTTCCTTCCTGCGATTTTCGCGACATCGTACTGTTTTGCAGGTACGGGAGATTGCTCCAACGCCTCAAACAGGGCGGTGACTCGCGAGCGGATTTCGGCATCGAGCGAGGAAATTTCCTTCTCCGCCTTGCGGCTCAAGAGGACTGAGAACAAGTTTGCTCACTTCTTTAGCGCTTCACGCCAGGGGCGGGTTTTTCCCTTCCGCGTTTCGGCGAGAATCTCATCCAGTTCCTTGTGTTCCGCTGGGCTCAGGGCCTCCTCGGGAAGGAGCGCCGCGCGAACCTCATGCAGCTCGCGGTGAATCTGCTTCAGTTCGTGGAACACTTCCTTGATAGTAACTTCTTCCATTTCAATCACTCAACAAGACTGCACCGAACGACTATTTTAAGGCCGCTACCAAGCCGGACTCAGAACCCCCTTTGCCCTTTCAGCTGAAGAGCAGCTTGAGGTAGAAGAGGGGGTTGTTGAACTGCTTGCGCGCCTCCTCGTTCACCAACATTCCCGAGAGTGTTTCGCGAATCTCATCCGAGCGCGCTGCCTTGTCAATGACCAAATTGAGCAGGAAGCGGTACCGGCCCAGCTGTTGCAGGCGGTGGCTCTGTTTGAGCTCGTTCCCAATCTCCGCCCACAGCAGTTTGTCATACTCCTGCAGAGCATTTTCGCTCACGTCCCCGCTCTTGATTGACTTTTCAACTACTTTTGCGGCAATCTTTCCGCTCAGCATGCTGTTGCCCACTCCTTCTCCACTGAAGGGGTCAATCAGGGAAGCCGCATCACCAAGCAAAACCGCTCCATTGAAGTAGCACTTCCGGTGGAAGCTCCCAAAGGGCAGCATCCAGCCCCTCACGTCTCCCTCTAATTTGGCGTTCTGGAATCTCTCCTTGAACATGGGGTTGTTGGAGACTATTTTCAGCAAAGCTTCCTTGAGGTTCACTCCCTGCTTCTTCATGTCCGTGATTACCATGCCCACGCCCACATTGGCGCACTTGTTGGGTAGGGGGAAAATCCAGAAGTAGCCCGGAATAAGCTCAGGAACAAAGTGGATTTCAATCCCATCACTGAGCCCCTCCACATTCTCATAATACGCGCGCAGTGCTATGCAATCATCCTTCTCCGGGTTCTTGCCCACTCCCAGCTTGACTGCGGTGATTCCACTGGCTCCATCTGCTCCCAGAGTCACTTTAGCTCTATACTCTTGGTTCTCCCTTGTGGCGGTGTTCACTCCCTTCACTCCGCGCACAAACCCGTTTTCAATGATCAAATCAGTTACTGCAAAGTTCTCCAGAACAGCCGCCCACTGTTTGGCCTTCTGGAAGAGCACTTGGTCAAAGTCCTTCCTTCTGCTTACGTAACCCGAAGGCGCTCCCTTTGGCTTCGTGGGATCTTCCTTTCTGGCAATGGTAAGCACAGTTCCCTTGGGCGAGCTGAAAATGAGGTTGTTGATGTTTACGTGCGGAATCTTCTGAACCTCTTCGTGCAATCCGAGCTCGCGCAGCACCAGCATGCCCTTGCCTCCCTGCGCGTCCCCGCAGATCTTGTCCCTGGGGAACCTGTCCTTGTCCAAGAGGAGCACGCGCAGGCCCGCCCGGCCCAAATACATTGCGGCAGTAGAGCCAGCAGGCCCGCCTCCAACTATGATTGCGTCGAACTCGGTGTTCACTTTCCAAAACCCAGAAAAAGCCAGGAGCGTGGCCCCTGACTTGAGACTAAAGCCACTCCACGGGAACCTTTATCAGCCTTTCGAAAAACCATGTTTGCGCAAAGAGGTTTTCCCATGCCTGAACTCAATGAGCTGGCCAGGAGCATTGACGCGTGGACCGAGGACCTGCCCCACAACCGGCACAAGCAGCGGCTGTTCGAGCCCCTTCACACCATGGATGCGTGGGAAGAGCAGCTGAAAAACGTGGAGAAGATAGGCTCCAAAACCACAAGGCCGGCCAAGGAGCCCTTCGACCTCCGGAAAATAAACACGGCCATCTACAACCGCGAGAAGACCATCGCCCACTTGGACTACCTGAACCTCGTGCTCGCGCAAGCGCGCGGCGCGCCGCCACTACTCCTGCCCGGTCATTCTGCTGAAGCTGTTAAAGCGGCCAATGTGGAAGAACTCCAAACCGAGTGGATGCGGGATGCCAAGCTGCGCGAACAGGTGCTGGAGCTCAAGGCCACGCTGGAGCGCGCCTTCAAGGCCTACAATAACCAAGCCACAACAGTCGGCCTCCGCAAGATCCACCGCCACCTCAAGCCCATTTCCGATTCTCCCCAACAGCTCCACGCGCTCTTCGGCCACCCTGCCTGGAAAAAGATGTCTGGAGAGGAGGTGCAGGAGGCGCTCCACCGGCTCGAGGACCGCTTCTACTCCGAGGGCAACGGCCACCTCCACCAAGCGGCAGGCCCCTACAGCGAGCTGAGGCAACACAAGTGGGGCCGGCTCTTCCTCCTAACCCACGAGGATGAGAAGAAACTGCTCACCGGCCGCAGGTACGACCGGTACTGAACCGCCACTCCGTTTTTTAACACGGGCTGCAACTTTGTTGTCATGCCTTTTTGGGAAGAAGAATACGCGAAGGCCAGAAAAGAGGGCCGCCTGACTAGAGGAACAGGCCCCCGAGAGGTTGTGAAGGTTGCCACCAAGTACCTGCCCAAGGGCGAGAACCTCCAAGCCCTGGATTTGGGCGCTGGTGAGGGGCAGAACTCCATCCACTTGGCAAAAAACGGCTTTCATGTGATTGCGCTGGAGAAATCCCCAACCGGGGTTCAGCAGATAAAAGAGGAAGCCCGCAAAGCCGGCTTGGAGGAAAAGGTGCGCGTCCTCCACGCGGACATTAAGCGGCTTCCCTTTGGGCCGGCAACCGCTACTGCGCGGTTTGACTCCATACTCGCTACTGGCATTCTCCACTTCCTGAACCGACAGCAGGCGGAAAAGCTCCTCCGGCAGATGGAGGCCATGACCAAGCCTGGCGGGCTCCACATCATTGCTGCTTACACCACCAAGGGCGATTTTTACGAGCAGAACAAACTGAAAGGGAGGAGCGCTGCTTTCTTCGATTCCGGTGCCCTGAAAGAAATGTACGCGCGGAAAGGGTGGAAAGTGCTCTACTATGGAGAAAAGATGGCGCCCTTGCGCCAGCCCGGCCCGCACGGTGAGCGCATGAAAAATACCCGCGCTTTTTTGATTGCACGAAAGCCGGTCTAGGCCGTGCAGTTCCTGGCGAACTCTTGGAGCGTTTCCTTGCTCACTTCACCAACCAGCTTCTGCTTGCTGCCGGCGCACACGAAAGTAGGAGTGCTGCCAACCAGGTCAAAGCACCTGCCGGCCTTCTGGTTCCACAGGTCATTGGTCTTGTAGAAGAAGTAGCCGCTTCCTTCGAGCTCAGCCACAATAGGCAGCATGGCCTTGCTGTGCGGCTCATCTGTGTAGTATAGGAGTATCGAGTTTGCGGCCAGGCCATAATTGTCCGGGCACTTCTGCGCCTGGGTCATGTTTTCATTGTAGGAGATAGGCGCGGTGCTGCTCTGCTTGCGGATGTTCCTGAGCAGTTGCTGGAGGTCCCTCAGTACGGGCTTGTATTCCTTCACAAGGTCCGACTTCTTGCTTCCTTCCGCAGTCAATGCGTCCGCCTTTTGCTTTATTGCTTCCGCTCTGGCGGCTACCACATCCAATTCCCCGAGAATGGAGTGCTTTTCCGCTGGGGCTATGCTCGAGCTTGCATTGACCTGCCCCTCCATTCTAGCAATGAGCTTGATGAGCATGTTGACCTTGTTCGAAATCGGGTTTGGCATTGTTTTTAGCACAACCGCGGCCGACTTCTCCGAACATGTTGAATTCGTTGCGCTGTTCCCGCCCTTGGCTGCCAGGGCGAAAGGCGCCAGGGCTAGCAACAGGCCGAGCAAGACAATGATTCCAAGCTTCATTTTGTCCATTCTAATCATCCACGTACAAATGCCACGTGCGGCTGGTCTGCCAGTTGTAAGGATCCAAATCTGTTGAATTCGCCAAATCGGCCAGCTCTACACGTATCTCGTGCATGCCGATGTTGCCCGAGTTTCCGATGAAGGTATAACCGTCTGTTCCCCCATTATACGACGGCCAGCTAGCCCCGCTCATTTGTGTAGTTTTGGTAAGATTTCCGTCAACGTACCATTTCACTGTGAAGTTGTCCGCATTCGGGTCCCTGGCCAGAATAGAGAAAGTCTGGGAGCTGGTGTACGGTATGATCAACGAGTCCGAGCCCGGCTCATAATCGTAAATCTGGGGAGCGAAGTTGATATTGCCAGTGCCGTTAAACCAGGGACCCTCCTTAAGCCCTATTCCGCAAACATTGCCCAAATAATAGAAATAACTCAAAAAGGTATAGTTGTACCCAATAGCAGTTGTCCCTCTGATTGGCTGGAACCATTCGGGGCCCATGCAGGGGCTGCTGTAGAAACTGCCGTACATGACTTCCATCAGCTTGTCATAATCGCTATACTCTCCGCTATCATCCACCCCATTCCCGGGAGTCATGTACTCGTCCCCGACGCTCTCCTCACAAAGGTCCACGCCCGCATACCGGTCCGCATTCAGGCTGACATAGGAAGAACCGAGGTTGACGTCCACATCCAGGTCAAAATCCTCGCACCCCTGGTCATTGAACGGGAAGTAATTGTACCAGGGAACCGCGATCGCGTCCACTTCCTCCTCGGTTATGAAAACAGTAGCATTCACAAATGTGGTTGCATTGTTTCCGCTCAAGTCAGTGGCAGTCAGCTTGATTTGCCGTTCACCGCTCGCGTTGAAGCTTCCGGTGAACGGGATGTAGTCTCCGCCGTAGGTCGTCTGCTCGATGCTTCCGTCATTGTTCACGTCCACTGAAACATTGACAGCCGTGTCATTGTAGCCAAGCATCAATATTTTGTACTGGTAGATGGTCCCGTTCTGAGGCACATCTCCTGCCCAGTAGTAGATTGTGAAGCTTTGGTTTGCATGCACGGCTATATGCTCAGGCGTTGCGCTGATCGCAGGGTTAGTGGCATCCTCTTCTAGGAAGAAGTTCCCTATCTTGTGCCATACCTCGCCGTTCCACACCACGTGGATGTCATACCTTCCCAGGTTCAGTCCGCAGGGGATTTTCCAGTAGAATGTCTTTTGGAGCTTCTCTCCTGCAGGCACCAGGAGGCTCTCATTGGTATAATTGATGCTTCCATTGTAGACAATGGGTGCATTTGGCCCCCCAATGACACTGTGGTCCTGAACAGAGAAAGTTATGGTCTCGTTGGTGCCGCCGTTGTTCACTCCAAACATGACGAACTTGACCTTCTCCCCGCAGATGTACTTGTTCGCCCCGTTGTACTCGCCTGAGAATTGGATGTGGCCCTCGGCGTTGAAGTTGACTGTTGGAATATTCTCGTTCAGCTCGCTGTCCCTCTTCTCAGGCCCCTTGCTGGAGTTGACATACGCGTCGAAATCCACCTCCTTGCTCCCGTTCACCAGGAAGTGGTAGATTCCATCCGGCATGTTCGCATACCAGAACCCTCGTTTGTTAGTGACCGCATCCGGCATCTCTTTGGGCTCGATGGCGGAGTAGTTGCCCGCGCCCGTAATGGGATCGTAGATGCTGCTGTTGTAGAGGCTCACTTTCTTGTTTGCCAGAATGCTCGCATCGTGTGATTCCACTACCTGCCCGTGCAGAGTATATGTCTTGCTCTTGGTGCACGTCTTGTTCCCGTGGTATTGCGGCCCCTCGCACGTCTCCCACGTGGTGTCATTCGAGTCCACGCAGTGGTCATCCTCTGAGCAGAAGTCGATGTTGTTGATGGTGATGTTCCTAAACTCCACATCGCTGGCGTTGAACGGGTCGACAACTATGAATGCGAACAGGTGCGTTCCATTGTCGCCGTCAATAGTGTGCCAATCATAGTAGTTTTGCGCAGTTGTGTTAAGCCGCACTGCTCCGTTGTCTAGAATAATGTACCTCAGCAGGTCCCGGTTGTAATCAAAAGCGCCGAACGACAGGTGCAGCGTGTCAGTCTCGTTGGCAGACTCCACGTAATTCACTCCGGTTATGTTGGGCGCGTTGTTGGCCGGCTCGGGGCCGCTGTTGAAGAATTCAACAAACTGGTTGTTGGTGGTGTTGGTTTCATTGGTGACTCCACTGATGACCATGGTGACGTTATGCCCGCCATTTGAGCTGGTGAACGCTCCTCCCGCGCCTACAACTGCGGAAGGAAGAGTCTGGCCCGGGCCCAGGTGCAGGAGCCTGCTGCCGCCTTCATAGGTGTAGTTGATGGAATTCATTTCCGGCGGGCACGTGCTTCCTATTCCGCACCAAAAGTAGCCGATCATTGCGGTAGTGAACCACTTCCCATCCACGTACGTGGTGCACACCCACCGGCCTTCAGTTTGCAAGTCTCCAATGTTCTTGAAAACAGGCTTGGGGAAGAACGTGCCGCTGGTCTGCATTGTAGTGGTGCCGTTTTCCGGAGCAACAGGATAGGAGCAGGAGCCATAGGCCAAAGAGCCGTTCGCCAGCGTGTACGGTTGCTGGCATATATCCTGCTTGGTAAAGTCAATGTCAACGATGACCAAGTCCGGCGCTGCCGCAGTAATCAGCGCAGAAAACGCTAGCAGGAGTGAGATGAAGCAAGCTAGTTTGCGCAATAGTTTCCCCAGTTTTCCGTGCTTTCCCCTGCTTAAATTCCCTCCCTTTTCCACTCAGCTAGAAAGCGTTTAACCGCAAAAGTTTCGGGGAGGGTTTGTTCAGTGCAAAGTCAATTAAACTCCTCCCTCCACACTCGAGTGGAGTAGGCACCTTTTGGCGCTAAACCGGTGAGAATATGCCCCAGGAAAGCATGAAACGCTTCGTAGAACGGGCCCAGCTAATACAGTTGGGAGTGGAAGTGGACACCTCCCGCTCCTCGGCGCAAAGAGCCCGCGCACACGTTTACTTGAAGCATGAGCGTCTCTCGCCCATGGCTGTCAAAATACTGGCCGAATCCCTGGCCAAAGGCTCTGCTGGCGAGGGCGTGCACGTCGGTTATCACCACAAGACTGAACGGCCGGATGCTATGGCCATTGAGTTCTTCCGTGCACGAACCAAAAAGTGATTCCAACAATAGGCAGGTTTTCCACCTAGCCGCGTTCGCTCCTTCTTTTTCACTCTTTTTTCCCAATTTTTCTCCCAACGAGCGCCGGCTCCAGCGGGGTCTAGTTCTTCTGCAGACGAACCGCTGGGGAAACATTTTTAAGCCCGTTTGCAGTTGCCAGTTTGAGGTAAACGCGGTATGCCAAATAAATCTGGTAAACAAAATTACGAGGGACGGGAAACGTTTCTTGTTCGGGTTGACAAGCCTACCTATTTGATGCTGCATGGCCTGGCGGGCCGGCTGCGCGCACGCCACAACAAGGCTTGTGACATGTGCGATGCCATCCGGCACTTGAAGCGCGAGGCGGGCAAGAGAAGGCAAAAAGCCGTAGAAGTGCGCCAGAAGCCTGAATTACGCCAATCTGCGCCAGTTCCCCAAGCGGCTTTCCATTGGCGTCCGGAAGTAAGTTAGTTCATACTGAGGTGAACTGAATGGAATTTGAAATCAAGCGCAAAAACTACCCGGGCGGCACCGTTTTCAATGCTTATTCTCCCAAGCGGGAGCGCGTGGCTACCATCAACGTTTCCCTCCGGCCCGAGGAGGGGCATGCATTCATTGAGATGATTAAGAGTCACACTGTGGGATTAGAGGGCGGCCGGGCCCTTCACACACTCTACAAGCATGTGGAGGCGTGGGCGCGGGAGAAGAAGATGAAGAGAATACGCACAAATGCCTACGTGTACGTGACTCCCTTTTTCGAAAAGAGAGGCTACACGTACGTCATTCCAAAGGACCAACGAACCGTTATTGGTTCGCGCGAGGAGTGGAGAAAGAAGCTCGCAAAAGCTCCTCCTGGAGAGTCTCCGAAGGCCTTCTGGAAGCGTTCCCGCGAGCTCCAGCATCGCTTCCAGCTGATTTTCAAAATGCAAAAAAGACTCACTGCCAAGCCCTGAATTTCTTCCCAGCATGAACCCAAAATTACTGGAAGCCGTTCCAAAAGTGTGGAACAATTTTTCCACCCTCCCCCTCAAGTCCACAAATTGATTTGTCTCGAGAAAATGAAATTTGCGGGGTGGGGGTGAAATAGGTCGGCCCTAACCCCCCCTCAATACCAAAAGATGCGTTTTTCCGCAGAATCACGCGGAATTGAGGCCAACTAGTGGTTCAGCAATTCGAGACAAAACGAGAGCAGAAGCTAGTGCTTCGCGAGCTTGAGCAGGACCTCGCGGTTCTCCAGCATGACCTTGTCCAGGATGCGGCTGAAGACCTCGTCGGGAATAGGCTTTCCGACCAGGACAACTTTTTCTTTCTGTTCCTCGGGCATTTTAATCAAGTGAGTGTTACACCTCTGTTGTTTTAACTCTTTCTTTCAGCCAGCGGTAGATTCCGCTCTGAGTGACCTTTCCACAGGCCACTAGCATGGCTAAATCAGCCATTTTTTCCCGTTCCACGGGCACAATGCCGGATTTGTTCGCCTCGAGAAAGGAGAGTAAAACTGAGACTGCAGTTCGCTTGTTTCCTTCGATGAAAACGTGTCCTGGCCCTGCCAGAGTCACGAAGACAAACGCAGCTTTGAGGCAGAGGGCCTCTTCCGGAGGGTTCCGGCTGTACTTGTACCTTACAGCGCTGGCAATGTGGTCTAAAGTGGCGGAATTGAGTATTCCAAACGGATCTCCCGAGAGGGAAACCGCCCGACGGTTGGCTTCGATGATTTGCTCCCTTGTTGGGTAGCTAAACTCCTTCTCAACCATCTGCAGCGCTCGAACGGGGGTTGAAAAAACTATCGGAGCAGCCGCCCGCTCCCCTTGCTAGGCAAACATGCCTACAGTTCCAAAATCCTTTGCCAGCCCGGCCATTTCCAGCCCACTTGTATGAAAGTGGAGGGTTGGGAGCGCCGGCCAATACCCTCCGCGGACCTGCCAGCTGGCGCAACTTTGGGCCAAAACCGCTGGTTCTTCTCCATATGAAAAACGGGGTGGGGGAGGCTCTGGAGTGGTTCGAGGCTGGTTTTGCTCCTGGCGGCATTCTCCCGTTGGGAGGGTTTGGTTGGGAGGCAAAAATGCCCATTTCCAATTCTCTCCAACTGCTTGCGTTTAACCGCAATTTTGAAAATGGGTTAGGCGCGGATTTGAAGAATAGCTGGGACTGAGACTTTGGCGCCTCGGCCTGCTGGGAGGAGTTCGTAAGAGCGCAGCACGCTCAAATCCCGGGAGAGGGCCTCCTGGTGCCGGCCGGTTTTCTCCGCCAGCTCCTGCACGGTGAGTTCGGGGTTGTGGCGCAGGAGGTGGAGTAGTTCCAGCCTGCAGGCGCTGAACACTTTGGCAAATCCCTTTGGCGTCATGCCAATGGTACGGGTTGTAGTGCTTTCGGGCTTCCGGTGGATGAACGCGCGGGCATCTTGCTTGAGCTCTTCCAATGTGCCAATTTTGATTATCACGCGATTTTCTTCAGTCATTTTCTCACCTTTCTTTCGCAGTATTCCGCAAAGTACCTCGGCCAGTTCCGGTGAACGTCCTCCAACGCATCCGCGTAGTGCTGCAGGAGGGGCTTTTCTGGGAACCGCACTTTCCTGCGCTTGTCTCCCTCCTCGAGGTAGCGCAAGTCCCGGTGGGCGAAGCCGTGTTTGCAGTCCCAGGTTGCGATTTCAATGTTCGTTCCCTCCTCGCCCCTCACATAGTACGCGATTACGTAATCCGCCAACCCCTGCTCGTAACGCTTGATCACCCGGACCCAGTGCCGTCCTTCCTCCTCCAACGTGTAGTCGTACCGCTCCTCGCGCACGTTCCTGCACCTCTGATGAAGCCCCTAGAATATAACCTTTTAGGTTATACTTGAAATGGGGCTCCCGCGTGCCCCTCGAACGGGGCTATAAAAAACCACCGCTCCCTGCGGCCAACACGTTGTTTTTTAATCAGGCCAAACTCGATGGTTCCATGTTCTCTCACGGCCAGAGCCATTTTGACTACCTTTTGCTCCTAGCGAGCATTCTAGCAGTTGGACTTCTGGCCCTTTTGGCTCTGCAAACGGGCCTCTTTTCTGATTCTAACGGCCGGACTGCGGGCTCGCTGAGTGCGTTCATCCTGCTTACGGACCAGTGTGATGCAGAGACTGAGTTGGTGATTGACCCGAGCGGGAGCAATGCCTCGTTGCTTCTGTGCCCGGGAGTAGTACCCGCCAGCCTGGTGGTTGAGCTGAGTTCGGCCACGCCTATTGTTTTCGATGGGAGTGTGGACCAACCGGACAATATGACGTTTTTCAAAGATAGCAACGGCCGGTTGCATGTGTTTTTGAATATCCTGCAGAAGGCAGGCTACTCGCTCAACACGTCCAATACCTACTGTGCTTCAGGCCGGACTGGCCTGTTTCCGGTCTTTCAGCAGGTGTGCGGAGTTATAGGCCAGCCGCTTGCTCCGGCCTCTGTTCTAACCCGGCATCCGTGGCCGATGTTCCGTTATGATGCTGGCCACACCGGCGTTTTGCCTTCCAGCGGTCCGTTGACCAACCACCTTCTTTGGAGTCATACGCTTAGCCTGGGCGTGTTTTCCTCTCCTGCTGTAGTGGGCGGCGTGGTGTACGTGGGCTCTTACGATGGCAATGTATATGCGCTGAGCGCTTCTTCTGGCTACGAGCTTTGGAACTACACTACGAATGGCACTGTGGAGTCCTCTCCTGCTGTAGTGGAGGGCGTGGTGTACGTGGGTTCCACTGACCGAAAGGTGTACGCATTGGACGCTTCCACTGGCGCCGAGATTTGGAATTATTCCACAGGTGATGCGGTGTTTTCCTCTCCTGCGGTGATGGCGGGCGTGCTGTACGTGGGCTCCTATGACCAGAAGGTGTATGCGCTGAACGCTTCCACTGGCGTTGTGATCTGGAGCCACACTACTGGCGATGTGGTGGAGTCTTCCCCTGCTGTGGTGGATGGCAGGGTGTACGTGGGCTCTGACGATGGTAATGTGTACGCGCTGGATGCTTCGGGTGGCTCGGAGATTTGGAGGTATGACTGCCACGCCGCAGTGGTTTCGTCTCCTGCTGTTGCAAATGGCGTGGTGTATGCCGGTTCTGCTGACCACAAGGTGTATGCACTGGCTGCTTCTGGTGGTTCCAAGCTTTGGGAGTACGCTACTGGCGGCGTGGTGCTGTCCTCTCCTGCAGTTGTGGGCGGCGTGGTGTACGTGGGCTCCGAGGACAACAACACCTATGCGTTGAGCGCTTCGACTGGCGCTTGGATTTGGAACTACACTACCGCTGGCGCTGTTGACTCCTCTCCTGCTGTTGCGGACGGTGTGGTGTACATTGGTTCCAATGGCCAGAACGTGTATGCGCTGAACGCTTCCACCGGCGCTTTGATCTGGAACTACCTCATCGGTTACTCGGTGCAGTCCTCCCCAGCTGTGGCAGACGGTGTGCTGTACATCGGCTCCTGGGACCACAACCTCTACGCGTTCGGCCCCTCCTAGGCCAACCACTTGTTTTATATTTTCGAGACGCTTTCGGCTTTTTGGATTGCCTTGAACCTGAAATACTGGGAGTGGGAGGCCAGGCCAGCCAAGGACAAGATGGCCACTCCGAGCGTGCGGCACTTGTGCGAGGTGCTCTTTGAGAATGACACGCACGCCTACCGCTTTGCGCGGCTTTTGATGCACTTCAAGGAGCGCAAGACCCTCCGCTTGCGGGATTTGCCAACTGAGGAGCTGCCGAAGGCCACGTGGCACCGCTATTTGGTGTACGCGGAGCAACTAGGCCTGGCCAAGAAGGAGCACGGAGTGTACGAGCTGACCAACCGCTTCTCAAACCCCCTCAAGAACCTGGCGGACTACTACAACAAGTGGTACAAGGACGCAGGAGTGGAAGACCTCACGTACATCTACCCCAAACAAGCCGGCGAACAAAAAGCCAAAGCCCAAAAAGGGCAAAACGAGGAGCCAACTCCTTAGCGCCGCACGGATGATACTTTTTTAAATCCCCGTTCGAGCGCGGAGCATGCCGCAGTATGTTTTCATTGACGAGAGCGGGGACTTAGGCCAAGGCGGTTCGCGCTATCTTGTTCTGGCCGCATTGATTGTTCCAGAGCCCAAGCGATTAGTTCGTATAATCCGTGACCTGAGGTGGCACAAGTTCCGCAAGGAGCTGCGGAAGGCATCGGAAATCAAGGCCAACCGCTCCTCGCGTGAGCTGATCCGGCAGATGCTAATCCGATTGAACCAAGTTCCCGGTGCAAGGGTATCTTACGCGGTTCTCGAAAAACGCCGGGTGTTTAGCCCCTACCTGAAGGCAGACCGGCACCGGCTCTACGACTACGTGGCTGGAAAACTAGCCCGCAACCTGCCGGTTGGGAGTGAAGGCCTGACTGTACTACTGGACCGTTCGAAGGAGAAGCAGTTGCAGAGAGAGGAGTTCGATCGCTGCTTCCGCCGCAACCTGAAGGCGGCAAAGGGAACGCCGGTTTCCATTGAGCACGCCTACTCGCACGCCTGGGTAGGCTTGCAATTCGCTGATGCGCTTGCTTGGGCTTGTTTTCAGAAGTTCGAGCGGAACAACCCCGAGTACGTAGAACTGCTAGGCATAGAGCAGGAAGTCTACCACGTGTGGTAGGAGAAAAAGAAGGGGTGCAGAACCCGGACGCACTGTTTTGGCGTGCACCTCAAGGTACACTTGGCGGCCGGGGCCTTTTACCCGCACCAAGCAACATTCTCCCTTGGCGGCTTTAAAAAACCATCGAAACCCGGGCCAGCCGGAGTTATTTATACTGCTCCGCACTTGGGGCTATCCATGCTCTATTCCCCCTCCCGCCTCTCGAC
>Ga0315294_10005233_pt1 | contig 14221 bp, 15 predicted proteins | sample YL17G13_40_MG_FD_203626 | JGI IMG/M metagenome (GOLD analysis project Ga0315294, IMG submission 203626) | Sediment microbial communities from Yellowstone Lake, YNP, Wyoming, USA - YL17G13_40 | ecosystem: Environmental > Aquatic > Freshwater > Lake > Sediment | place: USA: Wyoming | collected... | reverse complement strand
ACCAAGGCGAAACCGTCAACATCAACGTTACAGTCGCAAATCACGGTTCATATTCGGAAACTTGCAATCTCACCCTATATGCAAACACAAGCATCGTTGCATCACAGATCCTGACCCTGCAAACCGGAGATTTCAACATGGTCTCTTTCGATTGGAACACGGCAGGCTTAACAAACGGCAACTACACCCTGAGCGCATATGCTTGGCCAGTGCCAAGTGAGGACGACACAACAAACAACTACCTAACACTCACCGAACAGCCAATCACGATAATCCCAGAATTTCCATCAATCTTGATCCTTTCAATATTCATGCTCAATACGCTGACAATAATCGCAGTCTGGAAAAGAAAACGTCCCAAGTTATCCAAGAGATAGAAAAAGGAGGGTTGCGCGGGTGATATCGCCACGTTAGTGCCGAGTGACCGGACTATACTGCCGGAGCATGTGTTAGAACATGACTGATTTTCTGATTCAAAGACGTTTCCTAAGACTTCTCGGTTCAACGTGGTCAGTCAGTTGGGCCAAAGCTATTATTCGCTAGTTGAGTCAACAGAGTTTAGGTTTCGCTTATGACCATTCTTTGCATATGCTTAGAGCTTTGCTTGTGCCACTTAATCCCGTTTTTTCATCTACTAAGCCTTATTGTATCTGGTTCTGCAGCAGTTCTGGCTTGCGTATTGTCTGCTGATGGAGAAGAAGAGACGTTGTGAACATGCAGTTTCATTTTGACTGTGGAGGTTATTTCACTAGTAGGAAAGCGTATCTGTTCATGGTCTTTGAATAGTCACGCAGAACCTTGATGGGATAGCCAAGCCGCCTCACAGTTGAGAAGACGTCGACGGCCATTGCTTCAGGAGTTGGACGCGCGGATCTCTTGTTCTTGCATTTGGTTCTTTCTTTTGCACAGTTCTCGCAGATGTTACAGGAATCCATGACGAGCAAGAATGCTTTTTGGTTCCCTGCCAAGAAAACCTCACGCTCTAGGCTTAGAAGTTTTTCGTTGATGATTTTCGTCCATTCGTGCCGTTCCTCTGGCTTTTTAAGCTTCTTTTCAAAATGAAATACAACACCTTCAGTGTAGTCAGCGAAAAAGTTTCTGCATTCACCAACGGACGGTGTATTTGGAGGACAGCCTGCATTTTTTCCATACTCGTTACAACCAAACATACATTTCATTCTCACCCACTGAGAAACCACAATGTCCTGCGGGTTAATCCATCTAAAATCTCCAAAATGATGCTTAATGAACAGTTTTTCTATTTGTTTTCGAGTGCTCACCTAGATCAACTCTGCACTACAACTACGTTGGTATTGTTCAAATAATTTTGCTCATCCTAATCCCTAAGCGATTTCAACGTAAGCGCAGACTAACTGTATAAACAACAATTTGGGCGATTGTATGTGCGTGCCCTGAGACATGAAAAAGATGGCTCATGTGGCAGAAAAGGATTTCAAGCGGTCGATCTGTTAGAGCGATTTCTGACCATTATCGTGATATAATGTTCACAATTAATGATAGCTTTCAAGAAAAATGGTTAATGAAAAAAGATTGTGGGGTTGGATTTCTTAATCTTCGGATTCGGGTCCGCCGCCTGGTGGTCCGTGTGGTCCAGCGCCTTCTTTGGGTCTGGTTGAGGCTATTACGTCGTCGATGCGTAGTATCATTGCCGCGGCTTCTGCTGCTGATTTGATTGCTTGTTCTTTGACGACTGCTGGTTCTATCACGCCTTTGTCTTTCATGTTTTCGACTTTGCCTGTGAAGACGTTAATTCCCCGGTACTTTCCTTCTGGTTTGTCGTGTGCTGCTCTGAGGTCTACTATGACGTCTATGGCTTCCAGTCCAGCGTTTTCAGCTAGTGCTTTGGGTATTATTTCAACGGCATCTGCGAAGGCTTCTACGGCCATTTGCTCTCTTCCGCCCACTTTTGTGGCGTAGTTTCTGAGTTCTTTGGCTATTTCGACTTCGATTGCGCCGCCGCCTGCAACTACTCTGTTGTTTTCTATCACGTCTGACACTACGGACAGGGCGTCTGTCATTGCTCTCTCTGCTTCATCAACCATTCTTTCAAGTCCAGCTCGGATGAGTATAGCCACTGAATGCGGATCCTTGCATTTCTCGACAAAGATCATCTTGTCGTCGCCAACTTTGCGCTCTTCAACTAGGCCTGCTAACCCCAAATCCTGTGCGTTCAGGTCTGTTAGATCTGTGACAATTCTTCCGCCTGTTGCTCTTGCAAGCTTCTCCATGTCTGATTCTTTGGCTCTTCTTGCAGCAAGTATTCCTTCTTTCGCCAAGAAGTGCTGTGCCATGTCGTCGATTCCTTTCTGGCAGAAAACCACGTTTGCACCGGATTTCTTTATCTTTTCAACCATGTCTTGCAGCATTTTGTTCTCTTGATCTAGGAACGCTTTCATCTGTGATGGGTCCTTTATGCGGATCTCGGCGCTGATTTCGGTCTTCTCAATCTCCAGCGGGCAGTCGAGCAGTGCAATCTTCGCTTTCTCTACTATCTTTGGCATGCTAGAGTTGACGGCTTCCTTGTCTATGATTACTCCTCTGATGAGCTGTGATTCGATGAGGCTTTTTCCCGTTTTCTTTATGATCTGGATGTTGTCTATGTCGGCGATCATTTTGTCTCCGCGTTGTTCAGCCACTTGTTGGACGGCGTCTAATGCTATTTCTGCGAAGTGTTCCTTTGCAGCGACTATGGCTTTGCTACTCATGGATGTGAGTGCGACTTTTCTGATTGTGTTGCGGTCTTCCTTCTCCACCGTGATCGAGTTGCTGTTTATTACTTCGATTGCCTTTTGTGCTGCTTTGCGGTAGCCGCTGACTAGGATTGTTGGGTGGATGTTCTGGTCCAGAAGTTCTTCTGCTTTCTTGAGCAGTTCGCCGGCGAGGACCACTGCTGTTGTTGTGCCGTCGCCTACCATCGTGTCCTGTGTTTTAGCGATTTCAACCATCATCTTTGCAGCGGGATGTTCAACTTCGATTTCGTCAAGTATTGCTGCTCCGTCGTTGGTTATGGTTATGTCTCCTAAACTGTCGATAAGCATCTTGTCCATGCCGCGCGGTCCTAGCGTGCTTCTAAGCACTTCGCCAAGTACTCGTGCGGCCATTATGTTGTTTCTCTGCGCTTCTTTTCCTCTGTTTCGGGTTGTGCCTTCTTTGAGGATTAGGACTGGTTGTCCCGAAGCTGTTGTTGTTAAGTATGCCATACAATTCCTCCATTTTATGATTCAAGATATTACAATTGGGAATAGCAGAATTGGCCAAAAATATAAACCTTTAGCTTACCTCATGTGAGATGTGTGATCCATAGTGTAACAGTTTAAATTTCAGCTTACTCCTCATCTTTATGAGGGCATGCAGTTTTGGAGATTTCTGTTCGGTTCTTCACAACACTAAGAGAAGTCACGGGGAAGAAAGAAGCGACAATGAAATTCAAGACTAACAAAACAGTGACAGTGAACGCTATAATCGAAAGGCTGGCGAAAGAATATGGCAAAAGCTTCACTGACTACGTTTTTGATCGAAGGACAGGCGAGGTCAAAGGGTTTCTACAGTTTCTCATAAATGGCAGAAGCGCCTCAACCATCAAGGGTTTGGACACAAAACTTGCGGACGGTGACATACTCGCAATAATCCCGCCAGTCGGCGGCGGCTAGCGAAACCACGTTTCCGCAAACATTTTATTTGAAATCAAAGCAATTGATTCTAGGTGGTTCATGTGGTTAATGGACGCGGGAGTTTGTTACTTGGCACCTTTGTCGGTTTCTTGGTTATTCTTCTGCTTCAGTGGTGGCTCCCCTTGATTGCTCACTTAATCGGAGGCCTTGTTGCTGGACTTATAGCGAGAGGAATGGGTAAAGGAGCCTTTGCAGGTTTCTTGGCTGGACTGCTTTCAGGCATAATCTTTGTCCTTGTAGCTATTGTCACTGGAGCTACTTGGATGGCTGGAATCTTCGGCGGGATCTTCTGGTCTGTAATAGGCTCAGCGTTAGGAGCGATTGTCGGGCTTATTCTAGGCTTGATAATCGGTTTCTTTGGAGCAATAATTTCAGCAATAGGCGGACTAATTGGCGGAGCAATTACAAGGTAAGCAGGATTCTGAGCAAAGTTATTCTGTTTCAAAGTCAAGCTAAATGTTGTGCATGTTATGGATTCCATGGGCGATGTTCTGTATCTTTCTCGGGCTGACATTGAGAAGCTTGACATAAACATGATGGACATTATCCAGGTTGTTGAAGAGGCTTTTCTTGAAAAATCGAAAGGCAGAGTTGAGGTTCCACCCAAACCCGGAATCCATCCTCAGAAAGACGCGTTCATTCACGCCATGCCGGCTTACTTGTCTCAAATGAAGTTGGCGGGCGTCAAATGGGTCAGCGGCTTTCCCGAAAACCCCAAACGTGGTTTACCATATATTTCAGGACTACTGATTCTGAATGATGTTGGCACAGGTTTCCCAATATGCGTGATGGACTGCACCTGGGTGACTGCCAAGCGTACAGGCGCAGCAACTGCGGTAGCAGCCAAGTACCTTGCCAAAGAAGACTCAAAAATACTGGGGATTCTTGGATGCGGGACTCAGGGCAGAAGCAACCTTGAAGCACTGTCAATCGTATACAAGGGATTAGAGGAAGTCAAGGCCTATGATGTGAGCAAAGAAAACTTGCAAAGATATGTCAGAGAGATGGAAGCTAAATATGGCTTGCAGGTAGTTCCAGCTGGCTCACCTAAGAAAGCTGTTGAGAACTGCGATATAGTGGTTACAGCTGGTCCGATACTGAAACACCCAGCGCCCGTAATAGAGGCTACGTGGTTCAAAGACGGTGGTTTTGCTTGTCCGCTGGATTTTGATTCTTACTGGAAATCAGAAGCCATGTATTCCATGAGCAAGTTCTGCACTGACGATGTTGAACAACTTGAATACTACCGGACTCAGGGATACTTTGCAGCTATTCCTAATGTATACGCTGATCTCAGCGAAATCGTGAGTAGGAAGAAAATGGGGCGAGAAAACCCTGAGGAACGTATAATGTCCATGAATTTGGGGCTTGCAATAGAAGACATGGCGACAGCGAAACTCGTACTTGAAAAGGCGCAAAAGAAAGGAATAGGAATCAGTCTGCCATTATGATTTGATGTGCAATCCGAGTTTACGCAATGGGATCCGTCTAACGATGCTGCGAAGACAAGTGTCAAGGTATTTTTTTTTCTAAAGTAAATAGCCGAACTAGGCTGATGTTTTACTGATGCTCTGTCGAACTTGTCGAAATGATTAGAGGTGTGGGTCAGCACTCCCCAATAGAACATGGGCTGTTACCCTGGCTTGAAAATAGTTTTCATGAAACAAAATGGCGGAGATTAGTATGATTGAAAAAGAAAAACCAGCCAAAAACTCAAGCGGGGCGGCGATAATAACCAACACCGAGGTTCTTTGTTCACCGATCGACGATCTACTGTCTAAATTGAATACTTCTCAAAACAAAATAGAACGAATCTTTCCCCTCTCAACCTATAGTCTTCAACAGATCTGAGCGAGTTATTATTCCAAGAATTTCTTTGCCTTTGGCCACCAAGACTCCTTGATTCTTCTCCAACAGGGACCTAACAATATCGATGCTTGTTTCTTCTTGAACGATTGGCAAAGCTTTCTCCATGACGTTCTTAGCTCTCTCTTCTGCAAGATTCGAGCGTAAATTTCTGATGATGGTTTCTTCTGTTATTGTGCCAATGATCTTGCTTCCACTGATTAGAGGCATCTGTGAAATCGCGTGACGCATCATGGCGTCACTTATTTTCAAAATGTTGTCGTTTGGTTTGGCGAAGAGTACTCCTTTTGTCATGATGTCTCCGCATTTTTTCTGTTTTCCCTCGGTCAAAACGCGCATGATTCTGTTCACCGTCGAAAGCCGTGGGTCAACGTTTCCTTGTTCGATTTTTGCTACATGAGCTTGTGAGACACCAGCAATCTCTGCTAGTCGCTTCTGTGTAAGACCTGCGTCGATTCGCATCTTCTTGATCAAGCTGCCTGTAATCATGTTGCAATAACCAGCAGTTATTTTTGTTTATAAGTTGATGCAGTAAGATATATATTCTTTGTCGCATATACCCATGAAACTTCAAGTGACAGAAGGATTAAACCATGCGTAACATCGTAGTTGAAGATCTAAGACAAACACCGTTAGAAAAACAACGCATAGAGATAGTTGAAAGAAAGGGTCTTGGACATCCAGATTATATGTGCGACGCTGTTATGGACCAAATCTCAATAGGCCTGAGCAAGGAATACCTCAAAAAAGCAGGCACAGTACTCCATCACAATGTAGACAAAGCTCTGCTTGTGGCCGGAGAAGTTGACGTGGCTTTCGGAGGAGGCAAAGTCAAACAACCCATGCTGTTTGTCTTCGGCGACAGAGCTACATCAGATTTCAACGGCGAAAAAATCGACGTAGACAACATAGCCATCAATGTTGCAAAGAACTGGTTCAAAAAGAACCTGCGTTTCATTGACCCCGTAGAACACGTAAAATATCAGAGTGAACTGAAACCTGGCTCAGCAGGTCTAACAGACATCTTTAAACGGAAAGGTCACGTTCTCGGCGCAAACGACACATCAGCCGCCGTTGGGTACGCGCCAATGACAAGAACAGAGAGAACAGTCTTACAAACCGAGAAATATCTCAACTCTAAGGGTTTCAAGGAGCGATTTCCAGAATCTGGTGAAGACATCAAAGTCATGGGGTTCAGAAACAACAATGATCTGCGCTTAACCGTGGCTATGGCCTTCGTAGACCGCTACATTGCAGATGAGGGCGACTACTTCGAGAAGAAGTCAAAAATAGTCGACGAAATCCACAGATTCGCGGCCGTCAACACTGACTTCAAAAGTGTGGACGTGCAGCTGAATACGCTTGATCAACAAAAAAGAGGCCTAGGCGGCTTGTATCTAACCGTCCTTGGCACAAGCGCCGACAGCGGTGACTCAGGCCAAGTAGGCAGAGGAAACCGAGTCAACGGTTTGATATCGCTAAACAGACCTTTCTGTTCTGAAGCAGCCGCAGGCAAGAACCCTGTAAGCCATGTTGGAAAAATCTACAATTTCCTAACGTTCAAGCTAGCGCAGCAGGTCTATGAGAAAGTGTCAGATCTCGAGGAAGTCTACATCTGGCTCCTGAGCAAAATCGGAAGCCCAATAGATCATCCAGCAGTTGCTGCAGTTCAGGTTGTAATGAAGGGCAACAACAACATAAGCAAGGTCAGACACGAGATAAACGATGTACTTGACTATGAACTTGAGAATATAGAGAAGTTCTGCTTGGAGCTGGCTGAAGGAAAAATCACAACCTGTTAGGCGAAAACTCAACCGCGAATGCGTTGAATTAAATATTTCTTCATCTTTTCTTTTTCTTGTTTGAGGTGCAACAGTGCAAAGCAGATCACTGAAGACTCTGGCCGTCGTTGTCATCATATGTTTCTTTGCTAGCAACCTTTCTAGCAACTTTCTCCCAGTCTACTACGAGGGCATAGGGTTAGGCATTGCAGGCATAAGCCAGATTCTATTGTTGACATTTCTGGTCATAGGATTGCTCCCTGTAATCTTGCTCAACCACATCAGGAATTTTGAAAGAATAATGAGCTTCGGCATAATTTCCACAATGTTTTTCTTCATAGCGCTTGTCTACACAAAAAACCCCATATTTCTGGGTCTAATCAATGGGCTGGGCATAGCAACATTCTGGCCGAGCTTCAACCTTCTCCAGTTCCGGCTCAGCGAATCAGCAGCTCGTGCGCGCACAATTAGCCTGTTCTCTTCCATAATTCCATATATGACAAGTATAATCGGCCCAGCCGTTGGCGGCTTCGTAATTCAAAATTTTGGTTTCACCTCACTTTTCGTAATCTCTATAATCCTCTATTTGGCAGCTTTTTTCTGCTCGTTACGGATGGATTTCAGACCTGAAGTCAGCAGGTTTTCGACACCCAAGAACAGGATTTTCGCTATCTTCTTCTTGACCTTCGTAATTCTTGGCATATCTGAATCGTACTGGGTCGCCTATCCTCTTTTCGTTCAAAGTATCTCCGGGACGGTTCTCCAGATGGGACTGGTGCTTGCCCTCAGTGGAGTAGTGATCGCAGTTGCAACTTTTTTGATCAACTGGCTTTCGGACGTTAGGAAATCTAGAGTAGTTTTTGTCGCTGTAGGCGTTACACTTAATGCCTTGTGGTACTTTGGGCTAACTTTAGTTTCCATGCCAATTCATATCGTCGCCTTATCCTTGCTTTCAGGCGTCGCTGGGGCTTTCTCGCTTTCCTGGTTTGCACATTATGGTGATTCGTTCTGCAAGGAGCAGTATGCAAGCATATTGGTTCTGATGGAAGTCGGTCTAATGATAGGCAGAATCATCAATCTTGCGCCGACAAATCTCTTCCTACCACAAGCAGATTTTCGAAGCTACTTCATGTTCTTGGGAGCGGCTTCGTTGTGTCTCATTCCCTTCTACTTAGCATCTAAAAAAAAGTGAATCCGAAAGCCATTTCCAAAACCTTATCATTAAGAAGAACGTATACTGCCCTAAAGTTGATGTTGGCATGGAAGCATGGGAAGCCGCAAAGAACGCTCTGAAATGCGTTCTTGAAGCAGAAAAAGGAGACAGCATTGTCATATTCTGTGACGATGAGAAAATCAACATTGGTGAAGCCTTCGCTGCCGGAGCTTCAAACCTAGGTTTACAGGCGCGTCTGATGATTCTGAAAACCGAATCAAAGATCTTCAGAGAAGAAATTCCGAAGAAAATAACAGAGGTTTTCAAGTCGCCACCAGCGATTTACATCAATCTCTTCCGCGGCGTGAGAGAAGAGACGCCATTCCGTATTCAGATTATCAAGATGGAAACTGAAGGGCATAAGGCACGTCTTGGCCACTGTCCGGGCGTAACAATGGACATGCTAACGGAGGGAGCTTTGGCTCTCAAATCTGAGGAGCACAGAAAGATGCAGGAATTCGCAAAGAAGCTGATGAAGAAGCTGAATGACACAGTGCGAATTGAACTCACGAATCTAACAGGCACAAAGCTTACCTTCAGCGTTGAAGAGCGAGTATTCTTCACAGACACTATAGTGAACAAGGAAACAAACAAGTGGATGAATCTTCCCACAGGCGAGGTTCTCATAGGGCCTGTTGAAGATTCAATGCAAGGCGAACTGGTATGTGACATGGCTATAGGCGGAATAGGTCCATTGGAAACCCCTGTAAAACTGCTTATTCAAGACGGCAGAGTAAAAGATTCAGCGTGCAAGAACCGACAAGTCTTGAAGAGAGTTCAGGACTCGTTGAGCACTGATGAAAACTCGAGCAGACTGGGCGAGTTTGCTTTCGGCGTTAATCCAAAGGCAAGATTCGTAGAGGAGTTCTTGGAAGCAGAAAAGCTTCTTGGCACGATTCATATTGCTTTCGGTCACAACGCAGATTTTCCAGGCGGCAAGAACCCATCTAAGAATCACATGGACTTTCTGATTTCCAAACCAACTGTGAAAGCCTTCAAGGAAGATGGCTCAAGCACCACTATACTCAAAGATGGCGTCTTTAACAGTGTTTAGTGTTTAAATGCTCAAATTGCGAAATAACAAGCTTCATAATGGATAGGGTGAAGGAAATGACTGAAACAGCTGAGGAGAAACTGCCAATATCCGAATTCTACAAGGTGATCGATCAAATTACAATGTTCAAAAGCCAAAAATGGTGGGAAGCCATAGTTGTCTTTGAAGCTTACGGAAAACGATCAATAGGCTTGTATCTTTGGGAAAAAAGAGGAGACGTTTGGAAACGCAAGCACAAATTTAACGTGAGGAATTTGGACGAATGGAACAAACTGAAGAACGGCATAGAGCAACTTGCTCCTAAACTATCATCTACATAGATCTTTCTTAGCTATAATTTATTCTTTTGAATTCGTATTCTGAATTAGAACTTACAATTGAATACTTTTATTAGGTCACTTCCACATCAAAAGAACCGCGAGAGTGAACTCTGTGGAAGCCTCTGGTCAAGGGACACAAGAAGGCACAGCCTACCAAGAAACCGAACAACAGGGACAAGCAGCTGTGCAAGACAACGCCCAACAAGAAGAATACGCAATCACAGAGGAAGAGAATCAACAGAAAAATGAGCCCCACAAATCGCCAAGGTCAGAAGAAGATGAAGTAGACAGAAGTAGCTTCATTCACGGGCTTGCCGTTGGCTTGGGTCTCGGCTGCATTGCTACCTTTGTAATTATGTGGATAGCTGTTTTCTTTACGCCGAAGTTGCCTGACGCCATTTCCTATGAAACGATGCTTTCCATCTTCATATATCCGCTTGTTTACCTTCTGGCTGTAGGTTTAGTTGCATTGACTGCTGGAATAGTCAGAGAATATTATTCTGTTAGACATAAGCTTTGAGCGTAGCTTTCTGCAAACTTTTCTACACTAGTAGTGAACAACTTAATAACTGAACGTTGGATTCTATAATTGTGAAAATATGTCTAGTTCATTCAGGCATTTTCTCGAAGAAATAGCGAAAGAGAAAGCCCCAGGACCATCGCCGACATTTTCAGTTTTTCACTTACTTCTGACTATTGAGCTTGTCGCAGAGAATCCTATTGGTCGTGGCAAACTGGCTCAAAACCTGGGAGTTGGAGAAGGGGTGATACGCACTATCTTGGGAAGATTGACCGATGCTGGACTAATAAAAACATCAAAAGCTGGATGCAAGCTCACAAAGAGAGGTTTAGACATCTGGAAGGAATACAGCTCGATTGTGAGGAAGGCTGAAATCGGAAAAAACGAGTTGACAGATGCATCACACACATATGCTATTCTCATAGAAGACCATGGGCATAAACTCAAGTCAGGAATGGAACAGCGCGACGCCGCCGTCATCGCCGGCGCAAAAACTGCAACAACAATGATGTACAAAGCCAGACGGTTGAATATCCCTTCAGTAACTGAGAACGCAGAGAAAGATTTCCCAAAAGCTTCAGACAAAGTGTTGAAGCTTTTGAAACCTGTTGAAAATGATGCCATAATAATCGTGGGTGCAGATAATCAAGCAAAGGCGGTCTATGCTGCAATGGCAGCAGCGTGGACGTTTCTCAATACTTGATCCTTTTCGACTGTCTCAAAACGTGTACTTGTCTCCTTGAGCAAGAATACGTTCTACTGCAGCGTTGAAGTTCAGTATCCCTTCATTTGTCTTGGCTGAGACTGGATACAATAGAAACTCAAGCCCGATCTTGTAGATTGCCCGCATCATATTCAGCGAGAGCAAGCGCTTAGTCCCTTCAAGCTTCTGATTGATCGACTCCTCTAGGGCTCTCGGATTGACTGACCAATCAACAATTTTGTTGGCTTCCTCTCTCGGAAGCAAGTCAGTTTTTGACAACACGTGAAGTTGCGGAAGCAAGAACCTATTGTAGACAGCCGCTGAGAGGTACAGGTTTGAAACATAATTGAGCGGGTTAATCGAGAAAACCGAGTCAAACAGGTACACTATGGCTTTAGGTTCTTTTGTGAGTTCATTGGCTATGTATGGTCCGCTTGCCCTGAAAGCGAAAAGCTCCATCTGACCGGAAGTGTCAACAAGCACAATGTCCGATTGCAGTTCCTCTATTTCATGTGATAGTTTCTCAGTTTCATCCGCTATAAGATCTGCGGCCATCACAAGCGCTCCGTTGGGTCCCAAACAATACTCTTCCATAAGCTTTTCAATATCAACGTAGTTACGGACATCGACGTCTGGTGAGTATGGTAGTATACGTGCTCCTGGATCCAAGTTCACCACTGAAACGTCTTGTTTCGACATTCTAAGCCACTCTTTGAATGCCGCAGTAAGCAATGACTTGCCTGAACCAGCAGTTCCAATCATAAACACTATGAACAAGCCTGATCAGTCTCGCTACAATTAACGTATCAGACGCAAGTCGCTCAGTAAAAGCTTTTTCACTGGTACGAGATCTCGGGCGGTTGGGGTTCAGGAACTTCTTGTTGACCATGTCGCGTCATAATGAAAGCTGCAACGCCTATAGCGGCCAAAATTACAACGATGACTATTAGCATCGCAAAGAACATGGAGAGGCTTGTTATCGTTCGAACCGTGCTGTCTGTCACAGAGTAGTCGCTATCACCAGACCAGCTTGCGCGAACATAGCAGACGCCTCCAGTTTCTATATTCCAAGCATAGTTGAAACGACCGCTCGAGTCCGTCAATAATGTGTCTAGAACAGTCCAAGGCGAATTGTTTGCTCTGATGTATAGTGTAATGTTCTTGTCCTGAAGTGCTGGTGAAAGCTGGCCTGAAAGAACTATTGTGCTTCCCTGTACTGCGAAGGCTGTCGAGATTTCCAAGGTCAAAGCTGAAGTTGTAAGTGTCCTGTAGCTTGCGGAAACTTGCCCCGTTGCAGTCCGTTCACAGTTTTCAAGTGTTATAACCTGCGCGTTGACATGTTTCAGTTCCTCTGAGCATTCGCCGACACGCCAACCCTCCTGCCAATTTCCTCCAGTACATTCTGCCACATAATATTTTGTGTTTCCACTCGTAACATAGAAAACCTCTCCCCTAGCATCTTTTGGTGCGGTTGACAAGTTGATGCCGAGGTTCATGTGTGCCTCTTGTTCATAATACAGAAGGACGACATCAAGTCCGCCGCCCTTGACAATAGAGGCTGCGATAAACGAAAATAGATCACAATCTCCATAGCCCGTCACCATAGTTTCCACAGGATATTTTGGAGGCGCAGTTTGCTGATACGTGATCTGATGCACAATCATCAATGCTCCGTTTGCAAAATCTTCATTGTCAGCGTATATCTCTCTGAGGCTATCAGCGATCGGTTGCAGAGCGTATGGTGTGACGAATTTCGCGAAATCTATTTCGTTAAGTAAAATGTGGCTTTTTGTAACATAATATTCCTGCAGTGATTCGGGAACTATGATATTCAGTCTATAATGAGTGGATCCGTTGACATGTTCTAGAAGTTGATAAGAAAAGCTTGAGCTATCTGCTAAACCTCGCGGGATAAGGCAAATCAACGTAAGACCGATTATCAGGGACACTAGTAACTCGGACGACTTCAGATACAATCTCATAGGAAAAATAATTGCCTATCAACTTAAAGGGTCTTATGGACCTCCGATCTATAGCAAAAATCGTTTGAGCAATTGCTAATTTGAAAAAAGCGTTGATGCCAAAACATGGCGCTTACTAGTTAAAGATTATTGGCTTTTCTTTTGAACTCTGACTTTCCCGCCGTTCTTTTCTATAAACTCGGATAGCTGCATTATTGCCTTTCCCAACTTGTCCTTGGCGCTTTTTCCATCTTTTGATGTCGTAGAGAAATGCAGCTCAATGTGAGGCGTCTTTTCTTCTCCTTTTGGATGCGATTTTATGTAAACAAATTCATTATCATGCATCGCATGATCAATAAGCGGCGCCAAAATTGACTCCATAATGTTATCAGCAAAAATGCTTGCCTCAAAAAAGGTAACGTTTCCAGACTCTTTTCTTAATAAGGGAACAACTGACTCTTCAAATATCGCTTCCATCTCAGACGGAACACCGGGTAGCGCAACCAAGACCGTTCTGCCGATCTCAACGCGAACTGCTGGTGCCGTTCCAACAGGATTGTTTAATGGCTTCGCTCCTTTAGGCAATCTCGCCATCTTCACTCTGGGTGGCGTTAACTCCGCTCTTTCAATCCTTCCTTCTTTTGCGAGAGCTTCGTATTTTTCTCTGACCATTTTTAGAGCCTTGTCGTTGACCTCAGCTTTTCTTTTCAATGCTTTTGCAATCCCCTCCAGAGTCTTGTCGTCAAAAGTTGGACCAAGCCCACCTGTTGTGACAACAAACTGGGGCTTCCGCTTCAAAGCCTCCGTCACGACAACGCCGATTTCCTCGACATCATCGCCAACAACCGTTATTCGCTTAACCATAACTCCCAACGAAGTAGATCGCTTGGCCATCCACAGAGCATTGGTATTCAACGTTTTTCCAATCAACAACTCGTTGCCTACGCAGATAATCTCCATTTCTGCCGCCATTTTTCACACCAACGGTGATGTATCGGAAAATGTGTTGCCAGTTCTTTTATGCTGTTTGCTGTTTTTCAGTCTGAAAAGCTGGTGTGAGTGTGTCATTTCTTTTTGGTGAGCCACCATTTCAGGTATTCTTTTCTTCTCT
>Ga0315294_10005230_pt1 | contig 14228 bp, 8 predicted proteins | sample YL17G13_40_MG_FD_203626 | JGI IMG/M metagenome (GOLD analysis project Ga0315294, IMG submission 203626) | Sediment microbial communities from Yellowstone Lake, YNP, Wyoming, USA - YL17G13_40 | ecosystem: Environmental > Aquatic > Freshwater > Lake > Sediment | place: USA: Wyoming | collected... | reverse complement strand
GAATACTCTCGCTTCACCGTCGCGATCGGACTCGAAGTAGATGGTGTAGGAGGCGGATCGGGCCGGGCTGGTTCCCGCCAGAGCGGTAAGCAAGACCGCAAGCCCCAACAAGAATGCAAGTCGAGGAAATGTCCCCATAATGTTAACCCCCACGATGTGGATAGGTCGGTAGAACGGGAGAATATCATAGCCACCGGGGAGCGTCAAGACGATACGGGCGCGGGATGGACCCCTGGAGCGGATAGAGGGAGCCGGTCCCCTACGCCCTGCCTCCGCTGTCCCGGCCCGGATCCAGCGTGTCAGGGGGCTTCTTCCTGATGGTTCTCGATAGCCGGAGACCCGCAATCCCCAGCAGGATAGTGATTATAGCCCCGATTATGTCAAACCTGGCGATGTAGACATTTAGTCGTTCGTTTGATCCGAACCTCTCGCGTAGCACAGCATAAGCGATTTCTAGACCAATGGCGTCAGTAACTTCTTCGCCACTTCTATGTCTTTCGGCTAGTCGGTGAGCTATCTCCATATACATGTACGAGTCGACTGCAGACTTCACACCACCCCAATTGGCGATGGGCGGACTGGGATTTCTGCCAGTGACAATGAACGCCTCTGTCCAAACTCCCCATAATGCGCCAACTACCAGCAGGAGCACGGACCAGGTCGAAAGCACTCTCGATTTGTTCACACTGCTCACCTCCTTCTTCGCTCACGGCACAATAACAGAAACTCTTTTCAGACTCAAGCTCTGGCTCTTGGGACTGTTTAAGGGACTGAGACAAGAGATGTCCTGACGTGGGGCAGGCTTTCCAGCCTACTATCCATGCGGTGTCCAGATATGGCAGGCTCGAAAGCCTGCCCCACAAAGAGACCTTTTCAACAGCTCCTCTTCCAGATCCATGGGAGTTGATGTCAAAGCGTGCCAGAGTGATTTATAATCCGTTGTTTTGAGGTCAACGGAATCGCGAGTGGTAGCATTGCTTATGAAACTGGGGGAATGCGAGGTACGGAGGAGAGCTTCGTTGTGTCTGCCTGCGTGCCTTGCGGGAGCGATCGCGGGACTGATCTACTATCTCACCAGCGCGCCGACTATTTCCTGGGCGCATAACAGCCAGGATTCAGGAGAGCTCGCGGGGTGCGCAGCCACGCTGGGGATCGCGCACCCCACCGGTTACCCGCTCTACACGCTTCTCGGATGGCTTGCGATTCACGTCTTCCCGTGGATCGACCCCGCTCGCGTAATGGTTCTGCTGTCGGTCTTGAGCAGCGCTGTCGGGGTCGGGATAATCGCACGCACCGGCACGCTCGCGGTACGGCTGGCCTGGGACAAGGGCCAGGCGTCATGGGCGAACGGCCGGCGGGCCGAGCTGTGGGGCGGACTTGCCGCGGGATTCGCAGCGATCAACTACATCATCTGGTCGCAGGCGGTTATCTGCGAAGTCTATTCCCTTGCGTTTCTGTTCCAGGCGCTCGGATGGTTTTGCCTGGTGAAGTATCTGGAGCTGAAACACTCAGGCGACGAGAGCGGAGCCGGAAAGGTGCTCATAGCTTTCGGATTTGTCGTCGGCCTGATTTTCTCGCACCACATCGCAGGGGCGTCGATCCTTCTTCCGGCGCTGATTGTACTGCTGTTCCGCCCCCCGAAGAGACCCGTCGCGGCCATGGCGAAGTCGGTGGCCGCAATGCTGCCGGGTCTGGCGTCTTACATCTATCTGCCCGTACGAAGCTTGCAGAATCCGTTTCTGGATTGGGGGAACCCGGAGAACCTGCGGAATTTCCTGGGTCACGTAACGGCGTCGCAGTACCAGCATCTCGTGTTCGGCGTTTCATGGGAAGAGTTCTGGGCGCGGGCAGGGGTGTTTCAGTGGCCGATGTACTGGGGTATCATCGGCGTCGTCCTGGCATTCGCGGGGATTCTCGCGTGCGTTCTGACCCGCAGGATAACCGCCATCGGGGCGCTCGTGTGGGGGATCGTTCCGTACAGCCTTTGGATTCTGGCATTCGCGACGGGTTACGATGTCTCGGATTTTTACATTTTCTATTATCCGCTGGCGGCGCCGGTGTCGATCCTGATTGCGCTGGGGCTTGCGTTTCTCGCGACGAGACTGGTCCGATTTCCGAAGGCCTTGCCCTGGGCTCTGGCCGCTTTCGTACTGGGGGTCCTGATTGTCAACGGGGGTCTGAGGTGGGTGGACATGGACTGCTCGAATCCGTTGCAGAATTCGGCCGCCATCAGCGCACAGAAGCAGTTGTCGGAGATGCCCCAGGGGTCGCTGATCGCGCTCGGTACGGACGGAGGGCTCTTCTCGCTCATGTACGGATCGTTGTGCGGAATCACCGATGCGGTGACAGGAGAGAAGCTTCCGCCGAGGGACGATCTCGACATGCTCGCGAGCGGCTGGGTGCTTCGCAAGTGGTATCGGGAGAACACGCTCGACCGGTACGGGCCCGATGGTCGGCTGAAAATGCAGGACGATCAGATAAAGGACTTCAAGACCGCACTGAGCGCTTTTGTCGATCTCAATCTCGTCAACAGGCCGGTCTATGTCGACATCCAGGTCCGCACGCAACTGGAGCAGGGTCCGGGAGTGTATCAATTCGAGCCCAGGGGGACACTCTTCGAAGTCAGTCGCGACAAAGACTAACCACGAAGACACGAAGCACACCAAGGGTCACGAAGAATGCAGACGGAACCCCTGAGTTCGTCTCTTCTTTGTGTTCCTTTGTGTCCTTCGTGCCTTCGTGGTGTTATCTGAATCTGAAAAAGCAATCAATCCTCCCGACATGCTACAATCCGTGACTGCAAGGAGACCGATTTTCCACACAGAGGAATCAGGAGAGACGCGATGCATAAAAGAATATGGCTTGCAGCGATAGCCCTTTTCGTTCTTGTGCTCGTCGGCTGCCCTCCCCAGGGCGGTCGGCAGGGAGGAGACGAGAAGCAGGTGCGCTCGGTTGTCTCGCCCGACGAAATAGGCGGGACATCGGTTGCCGAGGAAGAGCCTGTCTATGGCGGAATCTACAAATTCCCGCTGGACACAGATCCGCCGACGCTGGACCCTGCACAAGTCACCGACACGGTGTCGGATGCGGTGATCCGGTCGATTTTCGACGGGCTGGTGAAGATCAGTCCGGATGGCGAGTACGTGCCGGCAGCTGCGGAGAGGTGGGATGTGAACGAGGACGGCACGGTCTGGACCTTCTACCTGAAAGACAATGTGTATTTCCATAACGGCCGGAAGCTCGCTGCGAAAGACTTCGCGTACTCCTTCAAGAGGGTGCTGGATCCTGCGACATCCAGTCCGCGGACCTGGGTGCTCGATCGTATCAAGGGCGCGAAGGATTTCATGAAGGGAATCGCGCAGGATGTCGAGGGGATCGAGGTGTTGGACGACCGGACGCTCAGGATCACGCTTGCCGAGCCCTTCGCGCCGTTCCTCGGACTCATGGCCATGTCGAGCTCCTTCGCAGTCCCGCAGGAAGTGGTCGAGAAATGGGGAAACCTCTTTGCCAGCGAGCCGGCGGCCACGGTCGGCACCGGCCCGTTCATTCTGCGAGACTGGGAGCACCAGAACTACCTCCTTCTTGAGAGCAACAAGGATTATTTCGACGGGAAGCCCTACGTCGACGGCCTCAGGTACTCGATAATCAAGGAGCCGGTCGGACGGCTTCAGGAATTCCGTGCCGGAAACCTTGATCACACGGACATTCCCCCCGACCTGCTTCCTAACATCCTGGCCGACGAAGAGGAATCGAAGCTGATCGTCGGCAGGCCGCTTCTGGATGTCTACAACCTGGGCTTCAACTGCGAGAAGGCTCCGTTCAAGGGGAATGCGAAGCTGAGGCAGGCTTTCTGCCACGCGATCGATCGGGACTATCTCATCAATACCGTGCTGAACGGCCTTGTGACCGAGGCGACAAGCATCGTGCCCCCCGGCATATACGGCTACAACGCGGGTCTGCCGGGATACGAGTACAACGAAACACTCGCGCGACAGCTTCTTGTCGAGGCCGGCTACCCGGAAGGCAAGGGGCTCCCCGAAATCACTCTCTATTTCGATTCAAGACCGCCCAGGCCCGACATCGCGCAGGTCGTCAAGCAAAACCTGGCGAGAATCGGCGTGAACATCAATCTCCGGCAGCTTGAATGGGCGAGCTATCTCCAGGCGGTCGATGCCGGGGAGCCGGCATTCTTCCAGCTCACATGGCTTGCGGATTATCCCGATCCGGAGAATTTCCTGTACGTGCTCCTTGACTCGAAGCAATGGGGACCTCCGGGGAACAGCACGAGATACTCGAACCCGGAGTTTGACAGACTCGTTGAGGAGGCGGGGAGGATATCGGATCAGAAGCGTCGATGGGACCTGTACGCGCAGGCGGAGAAGATCGCGTTCGACGACGCGCCGTGGCTGCTTCTGTACTGGAACAGGTGCAACATACTCGTGGCGCCGGAAGTGAGGGGACTCGAGATAACCGCCCTCGACAGACCTCCCGTGCTGCCCAGCGCAGAGATCGAGCACGTGTGGCTCGCCAAGCAGGAGTGACGGATACTGGGGATCGGGGACAGGCACCCGGTTTTGTCCGCCCGGAGCTGATGCGTAATTGGAGCGGTCTCTGCGGACAAAACCGTGTGCCAGTCCCCTTGCGTGTGGCGGGCCAGCCCCGATATCAGGTCCGCATTTTTGATTTCTTGAATCTCTCAACCGACCGATCGTACGTCTTCTCCACGTCGTTCGGGAAGAAACACGCGGGAAGCTCGCCACTTTGTCGGTGACTGTGAAGGCACTCGCAGCAGGTGTATTTCTTCGAGCAGGAATAAGTGCAGTTGCAGTATTGCTTGTTTTTCTCAATGTTGGGGCATTCTTTGTTGGCCATTTCGAGCTCCTGACGAGCGAGGGTTAATCGGTGGGTGAGAACCGAGGTCCGTCCCTTGAGCCTATACGCACGTCGCCGGTGTTGTCAACCCACAGGCTCTGCATGCCGTAGAGCCTGACCTCTTCGGTCTCCGGGCGAAACTCGACGAGATAGCCGGTGGGACCCAGGACGTGCTCGACTATCGAGAACTCGACTTTCGTCTCGGGCGGAAAGCCGGCGGGCATAAATCCGCGGGTTTTCAGCTCCAGCAGGGGATAGTAGCGTCCGGTCGCTTCGTACGCCCAGTCCTGCGCTTCGACATACTGCATCAGAACAGCGTAAGGCTCGTCGTAGGCATGCCTCTTGAGCTCGGACCATCCGAACCAGACCCACAGCCCGCCGCCCAGGATGGCGGCTGCCAAGACGGGCAGCGCAGCGCGGCGGTATTGCGGCACGATCGCCCAGATAATTGCGGTGAGGATGCCCAGGGGCGGGAACAGGATCGCCAGGACTACGAGCACACCGATAGTGGTCGGATTCGCTACGCGCTTTGGGGCGATTTTTCGGGCCGCGAGACGGGGCGAGAATCGGGCGGATCCTGCGTAGACGGGCGGGACGGGCTCAGCAGTCTCGGATGCGCCTCCGGCGGATGCCCCGCGGCCGCCGTCGAAGGAGGGCTCCTCGAAGAGTGCATCGGGCTCAGGCTCGATTCCTCTCGACCTGCCGGACGGATGCGCGGACTCCTTTGGCGGGGTGGTCGGAAGGGGAAGTCTCGCGCCGCATCGCGTGCAGAAAAGGAGTTGCGGATCGTGCTCCTCACCGCATCCCGGGCAGATCAACTTGCCGCCATTGTGGCCCACGCGCAAAAGAATACATCCGCAGGCGGCAAACTCAAGACTTGTCGGGCGCAAACGGGGCTATAAATGAGTGCCCCCGGGGAAATGCCCGCCGGAAGTGCGGAAGTCCGTTGCAGGGTTGAAGACAGGTTTGCGCTCGACACCGGGCTCTTGCGAGCACCATGAAGGTGTGATATATAAGTATTGGAGCCAACTCCCTCAGGAGCTCCTGGGAGGACCCCCCAATGAAAAACTGCGCGATCGTCGTTCTGCCGGTTGTTGCATTCCTGGCGCTCGGATGCGCCGGTCGTGGATCGACCAATGCTGTGGCGCCTTCCCCGGACTCTACTCAGTCAGTAGATAGTCCGCAATCCGTGGCCGCAGGCGGACCTGCCTCCGATCGCTACCTCTGGGGTCTCTGGATCGTCAGCGTCTCCGCCGACCATAAATCGATGGAGCCGGTTCCCTGGCGGGCCCCCGCGATGCACCTCAACGTGGTCAAATTCCTTGAAGTGGCCCCCTGCACGGACTGCCTCAAGATCCAGAATGCTGAGCTCGAGCCGCCGGATCTTCTTACCGCCGATTTGGTACTTCGCCACCCGCTTCCCGACAAGCCCAGGTTCTGCGGCTTCGATGTTCGCGGCGTCTTTATCACCCCGGGAGACTTCACTTTCCCCATCAATGACCGACTCATGGCATGGGGCGACGGGCTGCCGAGACTTCTCAACTCGGACGGCTACACGTCCATCTTCAATCCCACAGAATATCCTTCCTCGTCTCCCTTGCCGCCTGATCTGAAGTACTTCCCCGGCAAATACTCTACCGGAGGCGACCTGACGGCCACTTTGAACCCTTATATTGCGTATCCGGATGACCCTTACAGCAGGCGGCCTTTCTGGCCTTCCGCCTACGATTATTCGGAGTACGTTGAGCTTCGCGTGCCTGATGGACCATTCGAATTCGGGTACGCGGTCGATGCAAGCTGGATGAAGGTCGAGGGAGAAGTGGACGAGGTGGATGATTTCCCCATCGAGGCGAATTGCCCTGAAGCATACTGCATTCTGGTGGATCAATGGAACACGCTTCGCCCGCTTCCCGGAAGCTCGACTCTTATTAGCGTCGAGATCTGCGACCACCAGGATTTGGATACGATCAAGTCGGCCAGTCTCGAAGCCCCCGATCTGTTTGATGGGCAAGTCAGCTTGGAGTTTGTCGATACCTTGCAGCACGGGCCGTCGGGTGAGGTCAGTTACCTGTATTCCGCAACCATCTCGAACTCCAAGCAGGCTCCCGAGGGACTATACCCCATGCTGGTGACGGTAACCGATACGGAAGAGGATGCGAACCTCGGGATCGTGAAGGCATATCAGGTATTCCAGGTCCGTGTAACCAATGGATGGCTGGACATCTGGGGTGCCCCAAAATTCTTGATGAACTGGGTCACTAATTCGGCCATTGACGCCGACGGCCAGGTGTATGTCTGCGGTATAGACGCAGGCGACAAGGATCCGTCCCCGGAAGAGCTCGAACAGGAAGGCGCCTACATTTCGAAGTTCGACGACGAGGGGAAACTGATCTGGGCCCGTTCCTGGGATACTTCACTCTGCCAGAGCGTTGCACTCGATAGCTCCGGCAATGTATATGCGACAGGCCAGTTTGAAGGGAAGGTTGATTTTGACCCCGGTCCGGGAGAAGACTTCCACCAGTCTAATGGCGGATGGGACATTTTCATCACCAAGTTCGACAGCACGGGAAATCACCAATGGACCCTTACATGGGGCTGTGAGTACGGATCGGGCTCGAATCCCGGAGACTGCGGCATGGACATCGCTGTCGATCAGGACGGCAATATCTTCACGGCGGGAACATTTGAGGGCCTTGCCGATTTCGACCCTGGTCCCGAGGTGTTTGAGTTGCAGCCTCTGGGAGAATCCGCTGGTTTCCTGAGCAAGTTCAATTCGTCCGGCGACTTCCTCTGGGCTCTTTCCTGGGGGGGAGAGAGCAAAGACAGCTGGTCGGACGGGGCTTACGCCATTCAGGTATATCCGCCTGATAACATCTATGTTTTCGGTCATTACTCAACGCTGACGGACTTCGACCCGGGTCCCGGAGTGGATGAACGCGTTGGCAGCCCATACGACTGCTTCGTTGTCAAGTTCAACGACGCCGAGTACCAGTGGGTGCGGACATGGGAAAGTTCTGCCATCGCCAGATTGGGTCGACCAATTGAAGTGGACAATTATGGCGACATCTACCTCACAGGGTCAGCCGGCTACTACGACGACATCGACCCGACTGAAGGGGAGTTTGTACCGCACCAGGGGGGTTACGTCACCAAATTGAGCCCGGACGGGGCTCTCCTGTGGATAACATTGTTCGACGCGCAGTTCGGGACGTGTTTCCCGGTGAGCGTGACATCCGATCAGTCGGGAGCCGTAACTGTGTCGGGCGCATATAACGGCTCCGTCGACTTTGACCCAACCGACGGGATCGACTTGCACTCCACCGACAAGGACTTCTCCATGGAGGATTTCAAGGGTGCTGCCTTTGTCTGCCAAATAACCAGGGAAGGGGCTTTCCGCTGGGCGAATTCAATGGGAGACAATGACGAATGTTGGTTTGCCCGCTGTACAGGTCTCGTGTCCAACAGCGATGGAGCCGTCTATGCGGCTGGAACCTACGAAACCTCCTTGCCTGGTGCCGATTTCGATCCCGGGCCGCTTACAGAGTACCGCAGCACCGAATACGACGGCTGTCAGTTCCTCATGATGTTCCCCCCCGATGGTGTTTGGTAACGTAAGGGAAGTCGACACGCTCCGTGCCGGACTGAAGAACCATGCGCAAGATGCGCATGTAACATGCGCATCCGGCGCATGGTTCTTTGTTAAGCCCCCCTGGGTGCTTACTTGGACTCCGACCTGAGGTATAATTGCCGAAGCACTCCCACCCGAGCTGGTGACCGATGAAAACAAAAGTCGAATGGTTGGACGCTTCGCGATTTCTCCTTACTGCCTTTTTCGCCTTCCTCCTGTTTGCCCTCCTACAGACGGTGGGATGTTCCACAAGCGATCATCCTCTGTCGCCGGGCCCTTCCGGCACCGGCTTAGCAAGAGATGCAGGGCTGAGTCCCGGATCGTCCGGTATCGTACCGGCATCGGCAACCGGAACGGCCAGGGGGAAGCCGATATACATGCCGAACGAGGTCATGGTGGTTCTGACCGATGCGGCCCAGGAATCGCTCGGCTCAGGCGCATTCAGCCTGCTTCCCCTCAAGATAATTCAGATCATCGAATCGCGTTGGGCAACGATCTATCGGCTTGGGATCACGGACGGTTCATCGGTTGAGCAGATGGTCGACAAGCTGAAGCAGGTCTCGAATGTGCGAATCGCCGAGCCGAACTACCTCCTCTATTTTCTGGAGGCCCCCTACAATCCGAACGATCCGATGTGGAACACGTATTTTCCCGGCATGGATCCTCGCAACGACATGTGGGCCCAGTGGGGTCCCGCGAAGCTTGGGGCGAGCATCGTGTGGAATCAGTCGAAGGGAAGCGGCGATGTCGTGGTGGCGGTGATCGACACCGGCATCCGCCGCACTCACGAGGACCTTGAGAACAACATGTGGATCAACGAAGACGAGATTCCCGACAACGGGATTGACGATGACCATAACGGATATATCGATGACTGGTGGGGATGGAACTGCTTCGAGGGGAACAATAATCCTTTCGATCTGGACGGCAGCAACTACTACCACGGTACCGGCTGCGCGGGGGTTATCGTGGCGACCCAGGATAACGGCAAGGGGATCAGCGGGATCGCTCCGGGATGCAAAGTGATGGCGATCAGGGCGGACATGAACGATGGTGCCACGTGCGAGGCGACTGTTTGCGAGGCGCTCAACTACGCCAAGGACAACGGAGCGGACATCATCTCCATGTCGTTCGGCGTGATCTACGCGACGGAGATTTTGGAGCTCCAGTGCGCGGACATATGGGACAACGGGAACGGACCTGTCATGCTGGCGTCCGCGGGAAATAACGACGATACGGATCCCTATGCGCCGGCTAGGTATGATTCGGTCATTTGTGTCGGTGCCACGGTACCGTGGTCCTACGGTGGCTCGCCGGTCGACGAGGGGCGAATCCGCAAGAACTGGAACGGGTGGTGGTGGGGATCGACCTATGGACCTCTGCTCAATATTATGGGATTCGGCGAGAGGACTTACAGCACGTACGGGTCTGGCGATAATCAATATTGGGACGGCGTCAACCACTGGTTTTTCAACGGCACGTCGTGCGCCTGTCCTACCTCTGCAGGGGTCATGGCTTTGATTATGTCGTTTCATCCGGGACAGACGGGGCAGTGGTACTGGGACCGGATCGAGCAGACCGCCGACGATCTGGATGTGCCGGGATTCGACGATCAGACGGGATGGGGCCGGGTCAACGCATTCCGGGCCGTTCGCGGATCGGACTATCCCGCACTGTCGGACATGGCGGGGTTTGTGACGATGCGGGTGGGAGAGGCCGCGGGGCAGCCGGAGACGCACTACGAGTCGATTCATGACGTGTCGCCGGACAATCCGTTCTGCGACACTGAAGATCTCTACGACCTGGTGGCGACAGCAAATGGGCCGTTCAGGATAGACCTCGATATCTTTGCCTGGGGCGAGGATCTCGACATGGCTCTATACTCGGATCCCGAGATGACCAACATGATCATGTCGGCAACCGGACCGAACCATGCCGCTTCAAGCTTCCATGCGATGATCATGAACGGGGTCGCCGGTAAGAAGTACTTTCTCAAGGTTTACTCACCCGCGCTGGGGAACTCGACTACGTATGGGCTGACGGTTGAGCACCTGTGACGGACAATGTCCGGTGCCCCCCACCGTACGAATACCGCGACGATCGGTTACCAGTAATGTTCCCTCCCGCTTTGTGCCCAGGGATAAAGAAGCCGCCACAAGGTGAAGAACCATGCGCAAGATGCGCATGTTACGGTCCCGGCGCATGACGCGCTCTTCCCAATGGATTCTATCTGTGATAAAGTAATATGAGTTGTCCGACATCGGGGTATCGATATGAGAAATTCATACCTGTTCTTTGGATTACTCCTGCTGGGGATTCTCTTTGCCACCGGCTGTTCAGGAGGGCCGAGCCCGGTCGATCTTCCCCTGTCGGGATCGGGAAAGGCTTCGATCCAGACATCATCGCCGGCTAACACGCATCTCTGGGGCTGTTACGATGTGTACATCGATATCCCCACCCAGACTGCGACCGCGGTCGGGAATCGGCAGGCCATGTTCACCGCGAACGTGGTGAATTTCATCAACAACAAACCTGCAGGATTGAGCTTTCACATCAAAGGAACGTCGGTGGGCCCTGAGTACATCGAAGTGGACATAGATGTCTCGATCAGTCACCCGTTCCCGGGACTTCACCAGTACGATGGCTACGATGTGCGCGGGGTATTCATGGGGGACGGCTCGGCATCGCTCGGCACGACCGGCGTCAGTTATCCTGTGGCGGGCACCGACCAGATGATGCTGGGCGACTCGCACGGTTTCGGTGCGCCGGACGGATACACGCGGTGGTTCAATATCGGCGAATTCTCCGAGGGCGGCATGCCGCTCTTTTCGTATACGAAAGGCAAGCTGGCATCGCCGGGTTTCAACGGGACGGCGACCCTGAATGCCTACAAGTATTTCGCCGACGGGCTGGAGCCGACCGGGAGTGCATTCGTATGGCTCGACCTTCACGCGGATCAGCACGGCGTGTTCAGCTCGGGCGCAACCAACACAAGAGATTACCATCTCAGATTTCCGAACGGCAAAGGCGTGGTGTTCGGATACGCGATCCTTGCGAACTGGACTGGGGCCGAGCCCGAGTATCACCCGTCGAACGCGCCTGAGGCGGTCGCGTCGGCAGTGGACGACAACAGCAATGTGTTCTATGTCGATGACGGCAACAAGGGCGGGAGCATCGATCTCGATTTCAGCCTTTTCGGCTGGCACGGACAGCCATCGACGATTTACATCGAGTCCACGGTGCTTTCAAGTCCTCATCAACTCGATGCCGCCGAGATGATTCCGATCGGCGGCAACGAGAATTACTCGACATGGCATGTGGAGATTCCGGCGGACAATATCACGGGCACCGGCTGGAACGACTACTGGATCATCGCCGAGCATTCCGCCTGGGACTACTCCAACGACTTCGGCACGCCGAACCTCGCCCAGGACGATCCGCTGACCGCGTATTTTCGATACTATCTGGACGTCTCGCCAAGTCCGACGAACCAAAAGCCGGTCTGCGATCTTGAGGTCGTGACATCGCTTCCCGCGCATGGCTGGGACGCGGGCACGCCGGTCGAGTTCGATGCGTCGGGCTCGACCGACGCGGACGGCGACCCTCTCACGTTTTCGTGGGACTTCGATGGAGACGGGGTTTACGGCGAGGATCCGGACGATTCGTTCGTCGGCGATGCCCCCACGCCGACTCACTATTACACCGATGACTACAGCGGTCAGGTCTGCGTAAAAGTCACCGATGGTCAGGGCGGAGAGAGTATCTGCTGCGTCGATATCGAGGTGATCGTCCATCCATCGAAAAACATCCCGCTGAGAGACGGGGTGGAAGCGATAGATATCGCGATCGATCACACGAACGGCGACCTGCTGGTGCTCTATTTTGACAGGAAGATATATCGGCATACATTGGATCAGTGGTATCAGAACGGGGCTCTGTATATCGACATCGAGGCGTGCGGGCACCTTCCGAAGGTGATGTATGCGCTCGACATCGCGCCCAACCGGTATCTCGGCATCGCGCTCACATACGTTACCGACGAGACGCCCGGATACTTTATCTATGACCCATATACCGGGTTTAACATTTATGCGGGGCAGAGCCCTCCCGCCGGTCCTGAGGAGTCCTACACGATGACCGCCGGCATTTACGAAAACGACATGGGGTTCATTCGCGGAGTGGAATGGCCGGGCATTCTGGACACCCTGGCGTTGCGCCTGACCAAAGTCGGCGACTGGTACGCGTACGGCGATGTACACCAATACCTAATTACGGACGGCAATACCTTTGGCTATGACCGGGTCTATTACGAGTACATGAAAGGCGCGGAGTCCGATGCGTATGGAAACTACATCTGGATTCTCGAAGATCCGGATTATTATGCTGCCAGGTGGGAGCTCGCTCCGTACAGCATACTCAAGTACGACAACGCCTATTTCGGGACCGGGACCCAGACGGACTCGGACAACGGGTGGAACGACGCGAAAGACATTACTCGCGACGACCAGAACCGGTATTTCGTGCTCGATGAGCTCTCGAGCCTTGAGCCGCGCATAAAGATGTGGACGGTCAGCGGCAACACGACAACGTCGGAGGGGAGTTTCGGGAATTCGACGTCCGTCAGCGGCGCGCCCGTGAGGATCGAGGGGAGCGACTACGACGGCGATATCGTGGTGCTGCATGGGAGCTCCGCGCCGTACATGATCAGCGTGTTCGTACCGTCCGAGATGCCTTCCTGAACACACCCAATCCATGTAACACGCGCATCTTGCGCGTGGTTCTTATCAGATCGATGTGGTACGCGCATCTTGCGCGTGGTTCTTGTGAGTCGCGAAAACGTGAGGAGCCATGCGCGGGACGCGCATGTTACCAATCCGCAGGGAGGGGCGAAATCCCGTAATACGTTTCGGGGCCGATCCATGGGAACTCGGTCAGATGGCAGATCACACCGTTCTCCATGTCCAGGGCCATGCCGTAAAACTTGCGAGCGTAGCCCGAATCGATGTTGTAGGGAGTCGAGGTCGAGTCCAGAAGATTGAGATCGGTGTCGAAGCGATAAATATTCATGTAGTACTTGTTTTCTGAGTATACGTACTTGCTCCCTGCGACGACGAGCCTGCACGGGATGTACGGCTCGTCGGAGATGTCGAGCTCCATCTTGACCGACCGGGATTGCCCGATATTTATCTGGGCGTCCCCGTCAAGCCCCTCGCCCGCGAAGCTATAGGACGCGACAATTGTGGGGGAGGACCCCGTGAGATCGACCTTGTCGACCTTGTGATCATCGCCCCCCTGCGCTCCCGTCAGAACAAGGCAATAGTCGGCGTCGGGAAGCAACACGAGGTCACCGAAGACCTCCCATTTATGATCGGCGTCGATATCGTCCCTGAAGAGAGAGGTAACATCCATCTGCTCGTACAGGGAATATGGAGTCGACGGATTGGACGGGTTATATGCCCAATGCTGGAGATAGTATTCGTAAACGTTGGGAACCGACTCGTTGGGCCGATTGACAACTATTCCCCAGAAATCATCATCACCGTCGAAATCGCCCACTATGCCGTATTGATAGCCTGTGAAAAGATTCTGCTTGAGTTGGCCGTTGTTCTGATCGATCAACTGCCAGTAGTAGATGGCGTAGGCCGGATAGATCATCATAAGTTCATTCGAGGTGCCGGGCTCGATCATCAGGGCGTTGCCAAGCGCCTGGAACGCGGTCCACTGGAGA
>Ga0315294_10005229_pt1 | contig 14229 bp, 5 predicted proteins | sample YL17G13_40_MG_FD_203626 | JGI IMG/M metagenome (GOLD analysis project Ga0315294, IMG submission 203626) | Sediment microbial communities from Yellowstone Lake, YNP, Wyoming, USA - YL17G13_40 | ecosystem: Environmental > Aquatic > Freshwater > Lake > Sediment | place: USA: Wyoming | collected... | reverse complement strand
CGGGTGTTGCCGTGAACAGCTGGCTTGAGTTGTAATCCTTGACAATTGTTCCGGATGGACTGATTGTGCCGTTCGGGCCGGCTGAAGCTGTAATGGTAAAGGTCTTTATCTTAAATGACACAGTCACTGTATGGTTGGCAGTGATATTAGACAGTGTATAGGTAGTGCTGTTGCCGTCGACTATGCCGCCATCCACTCGCCATTCGTTAACATCATAGCCGGCAGCGGGTGTTGCCGTGAACAGCTGGCTTGAGTTGTAATCCTTGACAATTGTTCCGGATGGACTGATTGTGCCGTTCGGCCCGGCTGAAGCTGTAATGGTATATTGATTTATTGCAAAGTTAGCCTCCACAGCGTAATTGGCATCCATCCTAACCTTCGTACTGGCCGCGTTGGGGTCAGTAACCTTGCCAGCCGTTACCGCTGTGCCTGTCCAGTTAGCGAAATGATAACCTGTACTTGCTGATGCAACGATATTTGCATCACTGCCGAGATTATACCAGTAGGTTCCTATGCCTGGTGTAGTTACAGTACCGCCGGCAGTTGATGAGACTGTCAATGTGTGCTGTGTTGGGCCAGCTTGCGTATATACTGTAACGCTGATATAATCGTGGAAAGTATCCTCACTGGCTGTATCGTCATAGACCAAAATAGTAATCTGACCGGTATTAGGGTCGATGTATCGGCTGACGTTTTGGGTTACCGAGCCGCTCAGAACAAAGTCTGAAGTGCCACTGCCGTCATCCATAAAATTGTTTTCACCATAACTGCCACTTCCGTTGCCCCAGTTGCCTGTTACATAATCCCAAATATATAATTCCATATGATGACTGACATCGCCGTAACCCTCCCATAACACATCGAGTTGCACTACATCGTTAGGATTCTCGTCGATATTGAATTCGGCAATGAACGTTGACTCATCACCAGTGCCCTCATCAGGGTTTGTATAGCGTGAATCATTCGAGCTGGCCAGCCGCGTGTAAGCATCCGCCATAACACTGGTTACCGGCGTGTTAACCTCCGGCGTCTTTCGCCGCAGGTTTTGCAGGTCGCTGGCCCAGTCGTCGGTGTAAGTTCCCCAGGCGAAGTGTTTAGTGCCAGCTCCGCTGCTGAAGTCGTAGACCGTCATAGGTGGCTGAACGGGTGTGGTTGCGGACTGACTGCTCGACCAGCCCGTCTGGTTCTGGGCAGGGGCGCTATCGCGTGCCTTGACCCTGAACGAATACAGAGTGCTCGGGGTAAGCCCCGAAGCCACGTATGTCGTGCTTGTTTGCCAGGTACTGTTTGCTTCGCCGTGGTTGGTGCATTCGAAGTAGTACTGCACAGGCGGACTATTGGCATCAGTGGCGGTCGTTGCCGTCATTGTGATTGTGGTCGGCCCCGTTGCCGTCGGCACCGAAGCCCAGGTCATCGGATTCGGCGTCGGCGGAGTAGTGTCAGCTGTAGCGATGTAATCCTGAACTGTTTGATTAGATGTTACGTTACTGTATGTTCTGGTAGCCGGTGTAAACGTATACCCGGCCTTTGTCGGCGTTACCGTGCCGGACCAACCGGAGCCAACGCTGGCACTGTAAAAGCCGTTTGCGTCGGTAACTGGATTGCCAGACAATCCGCTCATCGTCACACCGGCAAGGGGCGAACCACCCGATGTTACCGTACCTGAAATAGTATAATTTACCGTACCGATTAGACCATAGTTTGAAGCAAAGTTCATTATGCTTGTAGGCCAGGCATAGTCTTGGCTATCAGTAAACCCTAGTCCTTGGCGTATGCCGCCATCGTTATCGCCATCAGTACCTAAAAGTAAGTCGATAATATTCTGGTATTTTGTGAAAGAACCGCCGCCAAGATACTCGCTGACGGCGTAATGACCCCACGCATACCATCCATCGTGTCCGTATTCGTAGCTATTGTTTGAGCCGTTGGCAGCATTTAGAGGCATATTCGCATCCGCGTTTGCCGCCCAGGCAGCAGCTCCACTGGAGTTATTTGGGTCTTTATAGTATGAGTTCAGAACTCCCCAGACGGCCATTCCGCCTGAGACCGCCCAGCTCTCCGAAGCAAATCGTGAGGTGCTGGCATTAAGCCAGGTTCTAACGCTGCCTCCGAGGACAACAGCTCTGTTTTTGTATGTGGTGCTGTTGACATCTACACCATATTTATATAGTGCGCCAGAAGCAATTCCAAGGCACAAAGCGGATGTCGTGTCACCTGTGCCGGGAGTGTTATTAACTAAATGGTTTGCACATGATGTGCCATATGAAGTATGGTTAACATACTCAGGCCTACCGCCATAGACCTGTCGATATTTCATTTCCGCCAGCAGGCCCCATCCCACGTTGTAGGTATTATAATAATTGGTGGGGGTGGCGTTTTCCAGCCAGGATGGATTGGCGAGGCAGTATGTCCAAGATTTATTTATGTTTGACAGGTAGGTAGTGTAATCTCCGGTTATCTCGGCATATCGTGACCATATCCATATAGATTCAGCAGTATTATCCGTTTCTACAACGGTGGTATAGTCTTCGCCTTCCCATATTCCGCCGCTGGTCGCATTTTGCTGGGTGGTGAGCCATTGTGCCATTTGTAAGAATTCGGCTTGATAGTCATAGGCATTTGCAGGTGCCGCCCCGATGGAAATTATCAGAGCGCACAAAGCCAGCAGACCGACCATTGTTTTTACTTTTGCTGTTGTTAATAACCGTTTCATCACTACTACCTCCTAAATATTTTTAAGATTAAAGAAAAAATTTTCTCCGGGTTGTGTGTACACAATGCACGCACTCTGTTTACACATCCTTGTTTGGGATATTAGAAAGGAATGAGTAGGAAAAGCCTCCCCTTTGTTTCGGATGAATCTCACCAGAAACACACCAGGTCGCACTCCTTCACCTTACATCTTCATCGCCTCTCTATCGCTCCTTCAATTCATATTCATACTATGTTCGCAAGTGCACATACGCACCTGTTTCAGTAAAGTAAGGCAGTCTTTCCTCTGCTGAAATAGCAGACAAATTTACCCACTTCACTGGTTTTATTGTTAAAATTGTATCAGTTCTTTCCACAAATGTCAATAGTTAAACTGAGAAATTACGGGTTATTAAAGGTGTTTTAGTGCGGGATTTTGGTCTAAAATTACTCAATCTTATTTATTATGGGAGCTATCCTATACTGCTCCCCGTTAAGGAATGACCAGAATTATGGTAATATTTCTTAACGGAGGTAACAGTTATGAACAGAAGGAAATGGTCTTCGAAAGACAAATTGATGATTGTATTGGAAGAGCTAAAAGGGAAAGTTCCCCTAGGGGAACTTTGCGCAAAATTCCAGATAAGCCAATCCCTGTTTTACAAGTGGCGTGATCAACTACTGAGCAACGGTCCGAAAGTATTCGACCACGGTGGTATCAACAAAACCACCGAACGGCTGCAGACAGAAAACCAAAAGCTCAAACGCATCATCGGCGAGCTGACTGTCGAGTTAAAAAAAAGCGAATACGAATTGTAAAAAGGGTAACAAGCATGAAAAATCATCAGCTCAATCAACCTATTCTCCAGAGAATACAGGCTCTTAAGGCAAATCATCCTTTCTGGGGCTATCGCAGAATCTGGGCATACCTTCGGTATCGTGAAGGTCTGGACATAAACAAAAAACGCATCTATCGTCTGATGAAAGAAAATAATCTCCTTGTTGGCAAGAACATCAGGTTAAAAGCCTGCAGAACCCCGTTAAAAGCAAAGCCGAGGGCAAATCGGCCAAATCACATTTGGGGCATAGATATGACCAAAGTTATGGTTGCTTCCTGGGGCTGGTTATATCTGCATATCGTCCTGGACTGGTATACAAAGAAGATTGTCGGGTACAACTTGAGCCTGCGGAGTAAAACAAGGGACTGGCTGGATGCCCTTGAAAGTGCCGTCAATGAGCAATTTCCTGGCGGCGTCAAAGAAAATGAGCAGTTGTTTTTGGTCAGCGACAACGGCAGTCAGCCGACTTCTGTCGGGTTTATGGCTGCGTGTAATGTTCTGGCGATAAAACAGATATTTGCCAGCTATGATAATCCGAAGGGTAATGCGGATACTGAACGAGCAATCAGGACGATAAAGGAAGATTTGGTTTGGCCGAATGATTTTGCGACGCCGTTCGAGCTACAGGCAGCGTTGGACAAGTGGGTTATGAATTACAACACTGATTATCCGCACTCATCGCTGAGCTATAAAACCCCTTGTGAATTTGAAAGGCTATGCCTTGAAAAACTCCCTAACTTTTTAGTTGCTTAATGGGGGGCAGTACATTTGTTTGCTCCAGTCCTTCGACCACTGCGTTCTCCAATATGAACGGCTGGCCCCGCTGTGTTTCAATTTTTACGTTATTAAGTTTGATTGCCTTGGCATTGCGAATCGTCAGGCCTTCGGAAGCAGAGATACAGACGTTTTCCAGCACGACATCCGACACTTCACACTCGGGCAGGCCGACGATGATGCCGGCACTGCGCGGGCTGGTGGCCACCAGGTTCGAGATGCGAATGTTCCGATAGATCGGCGTTCGAGGCGTCATGGGTTGTGCCGAATCTTCCTTGGGAACTTTGGGATAGTAAGCCGTGATGTTGATAGGGATTTTCACGTTCTTCATCGTGATGTCACTATAGGTGACGTTTTCGACGAGTCCGCCTCTGTCGCGAGCGGATTTGATTCGGATGCCGTTTTCGGTATTTTCGAAGGTGCAACGCTGAACGGTCAGCTCTCGCACGCCGCCCAACGTTTCGCTGCCGATGGACATGCCGTGGCCGTGAAGGAACGTGCAGTCGGTGACAGTGATGTCTTCACAGGCGGCGTTTGGGTGCGCTGTGTCCGCGTGACCGGATTTGATAGCGATATTGTCGTCGCCGACGTCAATAACGCATTTGGAAATGCGGACATGGCGACTGTTGCTGGGGTCAATGGCGTCTGTGTTGGGCGACTCGTCTGGCGCGAGGGTAGTCACGCTCTCGATGTTCACATCCTCACAATCCCTGGGGACGAGGTGAAAACTCGGTGAATTGGTCAGTGTGACGCCTTGGATGCGCACACCTACGCAACCAGACAGGAGCACCATTCGCGGGCGGCGACGCGGCTCGGGCTGTTTGGCCTTCTTGGCTTGGCTGGCCGGCCCCCACCAGCGGGCGCCGGAACCGTCAATTGTACCTTTGCCGGTAATAGCCACGTTAGTAAGAGTGTTTCCGTTCACGAATGCTAAGAGCGTGTTGCCGCCCGATGGGTCTGCAAAATCGTTTGGTTCATCTGTGGCTTTCAGGGTCGCACCCTTATCAAGCTGGAGCGTGGTGTTGCTCCTCAGGAAAATGGGTTTGCTTAAATATATGCCTGCAGTCAGCCGCACGATACCGCCGCCGGCCTTGCCGCATTTGTCGAGTGCCTTCTGAATTGCTGCGGTGTCGAGGGTTTTGCCGTCGCCTTTGGCGTCAAATTGACGAACGTCAAAGACATTGGCCGTTGAGTTAGCGTCAGGGGCAGGTTCGCTGCGGAAGCACGGCTTCAATTCCGGCACTGCGCGGACCAGTTCCCCAGCGACGAGGCGGGCAAATATAACGCTGCCTTTGGCGTTGAGATGTGTATTATCAACCTGGTTGTTGTCTTTGATGGGGCTGAATTCGCAGCACTTTTCTTTTCCCCACTGTTCGCACAATTCTTTGCTGCGGGCGTGAAGGTCAACGAGCGGTACGTTTTTCTCCTTTGCAAGTTTTTTTACCGTTTCGACGTAAGGTGTCAGACTGGAGTTGATTTTGCCGCTGCCGGATTTGTCCCACTGACGGCGCACGAGCGAGGTGACCAGAATCGGTTTAGCGCCGATTGCACGGGTCTCGTCCACATAGCGAGTCATGAATTCACGATAAGTAGTATTGGGGTCTGTCGAGCGGTCCCCTTTGCCTAGTTCGTCATTGTGGCCGAACTGGATTAAATAGTAATCACCTTTAAAGGCAAGTGCCTGCGTCCAGCGTCCCTCGTTAATGAAGCTCTTGGAACTTCGGCCGCTGGCGGCCGCGTTGATGCACTTTGCGCGGTCGGTGAGGAATTGCTTGAAACCAAGCCCCCAACCCTTGTTATCTGTGACCGTCGAATCGCCCACGAGAACGATGCACACCTTGCGGTCCAGTGTCTTGGCTTTCTTGGCACGAAGCGGCGAGGCATTTTGGGCCGTACATCCGGTTAAATGAAAAATACAAACCGCCAAAACGAATCCCGTTAGAGACAAACCTAAGGCTGACGGCCGACAAGGGCGGCCTGTCTCTAACGGGACGAATCCTATAATCTTCTTGTAACTCATAAACATATTCCTTCAACAAAAATTACCTTTATAGCTTTCAAGGTTGAACCGGTATCTATCCTTGTCATGCTAATCATTTAATCTCTATGGGTCTGATTTTCGGAACAACCAGATGAAATATCAGCCAGGCGATGACATACGCGCTTCCACAGATCAGCAGGATTTTGTCATACACGCCGGTGCCTTGCAGGATGTGGCCCACCATCCACGAAAAACCCAACAGGCCGCAATGCGCCCATATCGAAGGCATACAGGCAGGAAATCCGAAACAGTCGGGCAGCATATAATCACAACTTTCTTTTTCGAATTTATTGCGGGAAAACTCGTTGCCGTAAAGCACCTGTCTGATAACCGATTCCGGCGAAACATTCAGAACGTCTCCTTCATCGACGCTGGAGCCTGATACAAACCAGCGGCCTTTTGCTATATACTCTTTGAGCTTTTGATACTTTTCGGGATAATACTCCTTAAACATTGCGTATCGGTTTGAGCCGGTGAAGTTGAAAACATAATCAGGATATTTCTCAAACAGATAAAAAGTATCATCCAGTGTTTTTTTCAAAAACTCATCAATTGCCGTTTGATAACCCCATCTCCATTGAGTATCCAGATGAGCATATCCTACAACATAAAGAATATTCTCTTTTGTCAAATCCGGTTTGGCCTGCTCGGCATTTTTGATTGTCTCTGCTTGTGCCCCGGCGGACAGAATAACAATTCCCGTAAGGCAAATTATAAACAACTTATTCATGATTAACCTCCATTGCATCATCAATAATTAAAGTTTAAGTCTTAATTTCCAGACAATCCTTTAAATGATTCAGATAAGACTTGTAGATTATATCATTCTGCGGTTCATAGGCAAATTTTCAAGCTCTATTTTTCTGTTATTTGCCTGTATGAACAGGTTGAAGCTCAGTGGGTAGTTTTTCGGTATTGGTTTTGACTTTTAGGTGTTGGTTGGCGGTCTCACAGGTTTTTCACTGAACTCTCAGGCTTCCGATACTGGTTACATTCGAGGAATTAACCGGCATTTGGGATTCGCTGGTATTGATAATATTTGAAATAAATTCCGCAGTTGCAGTCGGGTCTATCAGCAGGAAAGTAGCGACATAATTTGTCACATCTCCGCCTATACAGCTCAAACTGGCAGTACCCCGCACATCGAAGGCCGCGGTACCTGCCTTGCCGTTATGAAACAGCTGCAAATTGAGATTGCCGCTGTTGACGACAACGCTATGGTCGGGGATTCCCCAGCAGGCGGTATTGAACAGGCTGATAGTATCATCGAAAGAATTGCCAGTCTCAATATATCGCCCATTTACGCTATCGACGGTAACGAGCTGAGTATTAATAAGGTCAAGCCCGGCTGCGCCGACATCATCAATCTGCATAGACCTTGTCGCCTGGTCAATGCCCATTCCCATACAATATCCCGATGGACCGATGCCGCCTTCTTCAATCAGATGCATACCGTAAAGAGCTCCAAAGACAAAATTCTGATGAAGAACTTCGCCGCTCATATTGCCGAAGACATAAGACATGGAGTTATTCCATAGATATTTGTGAATACCATCAGATGCATTTGGCGGAATACTTTCATAATATGCTGACGCATGGGTATAAGAGGATGGATTGAACTGGCAGTTATGTATCTGGCCGTTTGCAGAACCTGCGCCGACATGAATGCCGGTCTTTAATGCCGTGGAATGGATATAGTCAATGTAATGGTTGTCACAGCGATAAGTTGCCAGGTCAAGCAGCTGATAAGGAATCGTCGCAGCGACATTAATCACATAAACATTCGCCCCCAGCCCACGAATCATAAACGGATATGGAGCCATGCCGTAATTGACCGTATCGCAGGCATCATATATTTGTTCAGGATAATGGAAGGTCAGTCCGCGGATGCCGGCATTTGCTTCAATTTGAATGAAAGGCGTTCCGTTTTCCTGATTGCGTCCCGCGTAAATATTAATCACGCTGCCTCTTGCCGATGTCTGATGAGGAACATCGAATATTCCTCGCAGTTCCACCCCTGTGGCGATTGTTAAATTTCTGGTTAATTTGTAGTCGCCGCCGGGCACAAAAACCGTTCCGCCGCCGTTTGCCGCCGCATCCGCCAGTGCTGTCTCAAAAGCTGCCGTATCATCGTTTGTACCGTTGCCTTTTGCATTGTAGGGATATTTTGTAACCACATATAAGCTTGACTTGGCTGGCTTAAAATCCCGCTCCGGTTTTTTATAATCATAAGCAGGCAGCGGAGCGACAGTCCGGGCAGTATGGTCGATGTACACAGGATATGTTGTGTTGTTTATAATCACAGGAGTTCCGACAAACCGGTTGCTGACGATTGATGCGCCCTTGACGCTGCTTCCAATTTCGATATGTGATGTTGCAGTGCTGCCGAAGTCGGAGTTGACAACTGCCAAATAACCGCCAACGGCCTTTACGCCGCCGTTCTGGAAATCACAGTTCTGCATCATTACCCAAGCGGCGCCGTCATTCAGCACTGCTTTATCGGAAGCGTCTATCGAACAAGTGTGGAACGAGACGGGCTGTGTGGCGGCTGCACTGAGGTGAATACCTTTCTGTACCTGTTCGATATTAAATCGCGTCAAAAGGAAGCCGGCATAAGAGTTATTCTCGAAATAGACGCCTGTTTTGCAATTTCGAATCGTATAAGCATAGCACTGTCCGTTGGAAAAAACGCCGTCATAACGAGACGGCAGCAGCGACAGGCCGATATTATATCCCTCAACTGTTACATACGCTGAATATGACCAGTCGATACGGCGCATAATTAGACCTGTGCCGTTGTTGTATATCCACAGGGCATGCTCGTTTGCAGTCGGAGAATTCGGCAGGCCGGAATATCGCCAGTAATCAGGCGAGAAATGAACGGTCTCAATTCGTCCGATATCCGCAAGACAATCGAATTCAATTCCTGTTTTCAAAGGAGTGCCGTAGACATTGCGAATAAACGGACAAGCCGTTATGGAATTATTGTAAGTGGTAAATCCAAAATAGGCGTTTACAAAAGTTACATTTTCAATCGTATGATTATTCCCCGAAGCACGCTGAATCGTAGGCGGATAAGGCTGGATGTTATTCGGAAGCTGCTCTGGATACCAGATTGCAATGCCCTTGATACCTGAACAATTGCTCAAGCCGATAAAAGGTGCGGCGTTTTCATCTCCGCGTCCCGCATATGCCTGCAGAATAGTCCCGCCAATCGGGCTGCCGATTTGCGGCTTTTGCCATTCGCCTCGCAAGGTAACTCTGCTTGGAATTGTAAGATTTCCGCTGACTTTATAGTTGCCGGCCGGCAGGAATAATGTTCCGCCGCCAAGATTGCTGACGGAGGTCAAAGCCGACTGGATGGCGTCGGTTACATCGGTTACGCCGTCGGCAACAATTCCAAAATCATCGGCCCAGTGGGGGGTTACTATCAAATCGTCTGTCGGATATTGAGTCGTAACGATATGCCAGTTGGTTATGATGCCCGTCATCCAGTTTGCGGCAAGTATGGCGAAATCTTTAAAATCCACTCTGCCTTGTTTGTCAAAGTTGGCAGCGTTTGCGGAATTTGGGTCTAACCAGTCATTGGCAAACAAAACAAGGTCGTCTATATCAACGTCCCAGTCTTTGTCCATATCGCCTGCAACGAGGGCAATAGCAATAACCGTAGTTTTTCCCGGATTTGTTATGTTGTATTCGCAGATAACTTTTCCGGCTCCGCCGTAAGCCGTAATCCATCCGCTGTTTTCATAGCTTTGAATAACTGCGGTTTGGTCTCCGTTTATTATCAATGTGCCGCCGGTTATGTCGAGGGAACAGGCCGATGTCATTGAAAAAGAACCTGCCGTTATCGTTCCGCCGTCCAGATGTGCAGCCCCTGAGCCGCCGGAAAAACCAAGACCGAATCTGCCGGGAGCATTTATGGTCCCTCCGTTTATCGTAAGAGTTCCGCTGCTTGTGTAGCCTATCCACAGATGGCCGCCGCCTGCGGTAAAACTGCCCAGATTTACAGTTCCGCCTGTCATAGTAAAAGTGCCGGGCCTGCCGGCCGCTTCAACACCAATCATAAGCCACTCGCCCACATCAAGACTGCCGCCGTTCATTGTCAGATTTGCGCCGCCGACTGCTCCAACTCTTATCTGAAAACCGACTGCCGCAGTTGGTGAGTTAATGACGGGGGCTGCGGCTGTTGTGTTAATTTGAATAATAGTGCTCGGTTCTGGAACGCCGTTGGGGTTCCAGTTTGCAACGGTTGACCAGAGATTGTCTCCACCGCCGTTATCCCACGATACTACAGCTCCCGCGACTGCAGTAACAGTAGTTTTTCCTGCGTTTGTCGTATTATAATCATAGACAAGTTTTCCGGCTCCGCCAAAAGCGGTGAGCCAGTAGTCAGCTTCATAATTGCGTATGGTTGGAATTTGGTTGCCGTCTATAATCAGCGTACCATTGGTAATGTTCATTCTGCCGCCGCTTGTTATATTCAATGCGCCGCACGAAATAACCCCGCCGCTGAGAGATACATTACCAGTACTGCCGGCCTGTTGGGCAAGACTAAGCGTACCGGCAACCGCAATCGTGCCGCCGCTGATATTTACTGTTCCTGTGCCGCCGTTTCCGACATACATAAAACTTCCGACGGTAACTGTGCCTGCGCTTATGGTAAATGTCCCGTTGTTAGTTAAATAATAGCCAAGCGAGAACCAGCTGCCTACTGTAAGGCTTCCGCCGGTCATATTGAGGGTATCATTGGTACTGCCCCAGTCGCCAAGGACTATCACATTGGCCGCGGCAGTTGTGTTTGAATCGATAATTGGGCCGAGGATTGATGCGTTTCTGATTGCGGCCTTGTCGGCGCTGGTGGGAACGGCGCCGCCGTTCCAGTTGGCTGCGGTACGCCACAAACGGTCGCCGCTGCCATTGGTCCAATCTCTATCCACAGCCGAGACATTAACAGCCAAAGAAAGCAAAATCACACAGCCTAATATTATTGCTGTTTTACTCATCAACTACCTCGCAACCGTATTAACATCAGGGGCACTAACAGCTTTAGTTAGCACGGCCTTATTTTAAGATTTTGCTGCTTTCTTTTAAATTGTTTAATCAGCTTGAATTACAGCCGCATCCCCATTTAACGCTTTTCTAAATATTTTTCCGTCTTTCAACCCTACTATAATATCAAAATTTCCTTGGAATTGCAACCAATCGAAGTCTCTCTTTACAAATCTTGCCGCCCGCTATTCACTTACTACTCATCTACTATTCTACTCATAAATCCTTTTCGGGACAGCCATAACATATTTATTAATAAATACTTACAAGCTGGAATTTCGTTCTGTCGAGCCGAAGGTTGAGGGTTCGAGCCCTTCGGGTAAAAACAAAAACGGCCTGCAGGATTATTCCCGCAGGCCGTTGATATTTGGCCTTTGGATTCTTAACTATCCTTTGTTAATTCTCCCGCCACACATCGGCAAAATCGGCAAAATCATCGAAGTTAACAATGTTATTCTTATCGAAGTCGCCCGGAACACTTCCACCGGACTTGAGCCAGTTTGCGCCTATTACCGCAACATCACCAAAACCGATATAACCGCTGCAGTCGAGGTCGTAGATGTTATTCGCTGTATAGTTTTGCCCCGTCTGATCCACGGTAACATTGGTGTATGTTTTGCCGTTCGGGTCGAAAGTATAGTGAGCTTTGCTGAGCGTTACTGTGCCAGACCAATTGGAACCGATCCAGACTTCATAATAGCCATTGACATCCGTTATATCGGTGCCGCCGTCATTGTTCGCATTTACAAACACATTCGCTATTGGCACCTGGCAGGCATTTTTAATGTAGCCTGTAATTTTAAGTGCTGACGGTACACCAGTGTAATTTTGCCCTTGCTGATCTGCAAAAACATTGACATAGTTCCTGCTGCCCGGCTGGAAGGCGTAAGAATCCTTGGAAGGCATAACCATACCAGACCAGCCGTAGCTGACCTGCAACTCATAGAAGCCATTGACATCAGTTGTGTCTGAGCCGCCGCCATTGTCCGCTGTTACAAGCACACCTGTTATTGGTGTTAGATTGGCTTCTTTAATGTAGCCTGAAATCTTGTATGTCAGCAGCGTGCCGGCATAGTTCTGGTCCTCTATGTCTTGGGTAACATTAGTATATGTCATACTATTCGGCTCAAAAGCATAAGCATACTTGGAAGGCACAATTTTGCCGGACCAGTTGCAGTCAACCAGCACCTCATAATATCCGTTGACATCCGTTGTATCGGTGCCGCCGCCGTAGTATTTACTTATAAACGGACCTCCATTATTATCCGGTGTTACTAATACACCTGCCAGCGGTGCGAGCGCAGAATCAATCGCGTGGCCGGAGATGATGAAAGTATTTAGTATCGCGACGTAGTCAGTGGTCTGGGCAGTAGTAACATTACTGTACACTGTGCCGTTCGGGTCGAATGTATAATTTGTCTTATGCAGAGTAACTGTACCCGACCATCCGGCATCTGCCGTTAACTGATAGTAACCATTAGCATCAGTTATATAAGAGCCGCCGCCGTTGGTTGCGTCTACAGCCACACCTTCGACAGGAGTGATGTAGTCAGGTTCGGTTATATGGCCGGAGATTGTTACCTGAAGCATAGAGAAGTTCGCGGTGACTGTCTTGTTGCCATTCATAGTTATCTTCTTAGGATTGTCGCTGCCGTTGGCGTCGCCGCTCCATGCGCTGAACGACCAGCCGGTAGCAGGATGAGCTGTCAGCCAGACCGGCTCGTTGTAATCGTATGTGGTCTTGTCAGGATTCTTGGTCACATAACCGCTGCCCGCTATATTGACCGTCAGCGTGAAATGATCCTGGAATGTTGCTGTTACCGTCTTGTTGCCATTTATCGTTATATTTTTTGGATTGCTGGTTCCATTAGCATCTCCGCTCCATGCAATGAAGTACCAGCCGATAGCCGGATTGGCAGTCAGTTGAACTACATCACCATAATGGTATGTAGCCTGGTTAGGCTCCTTGGTAACCGTACCACTGCCTACCGTATTTATAGTCAGAGTATATTCGGTCGCAATAACTACGGCGGTAATAGTCATATTGCCATTTATAGTAATCTGTTTTGGATTGCTGGTTCCATTGGCATCTCCACTCCATTCACTGAAGTACCAGCCGGTAGCAGGATGAGCTGTCAGCCAGACTTTATCACCATAATGGTATGTGGCTTTGTTGGGAGCCTTGGTCACATAACCGCTTGCGATATTGATAGTCAGTGTGTATTCACTCACAGCAAAATTGGCCTTGACAGTATAGTTGGCATCCATAGTAACGGTCGTGCTGGGTGAATTGGGACTAGAAACCTTGCTCGCCGTTACCGCAGTGCCTGTCCAGTTAACGAAATGATAATTGGGCTCTGATGTTGCAACAATATTTGCATCGGTGCTATAAGGATAAGTGTATGTACCTATACCAGGCGTGGTTACAGTACCACCCGCCGTAGTAGAGGTGGTCAAGGTTCTATTATCTCCCACGAAATTGGCCTGGACAGTGTAATTGGCATCCATGGTAACCTTTGTGCTGGCTGCATTTGGATTAGCAACCTTGCCAGCTGTTACCGCTGTACCAGTCCAATTAACGAAATGATAATTGGGCTCTGCTGTTGCAACAATATTTGCATCGGTGCCGTAGGGATAGGTATATGTTCCTATGCCTGGCGTGGTTACAGTGCCACCTGTTGTAGCGGAAGTCGTCAGTGTGTATTCATTCTGCGTGAATGTGGCGGTGACGGTCTTATTATCGTCCATCGTGACAACTGCGCCGGGGTCAAAGCCGGCGAATGTCCAGCCGGTATCCGCTACAGCGCTGAGAGTTACCACATCACCGTAATG
>Ga0315294_10005224_pt1 | contig 14233 bp, 21 predicted proteins | sample YL17G13_40_MG_FD_203626 | JGI IMG/M metagenome (GOLD analysis project Ga0315294, IMG submission 203626) | Sediment microbial communities from Yellowstone Lake, YNP, Wyoming, USA - YL17G13_40 | ecosystem: Environmental > Aquatic > Freshwater > Lake > Sediment | place: USA: Wyoming | collected... | reverse complement strand
CCGTCGAGGGATGCATCGTTGAGGGTTGCACCGTTGAGGGATGCATCGTTGAGGGATGCACCGTCGAGGGATGCATCGTCGAGGGATGCACCGTTGAGGGATGCACCGTTGAGGGATGCACCGTTGAGGGATGCACCGTTGAGGGATGCACCGTTGAGGGATGCACCGTCGAGGGATGCATGATCTAAAAGAGATGGATCGAAATTCAATAGATCCTTGTTCTCGCAAAGATGTTTTGCGACGGCCCCGAATGCATCAGGACATGCGACCCATTTCCCGAATCTTTTTTCGACCCATCCTTCAGGATAATATTTTTCAGCTACATCCTGCTGGATATCATCATTGATGATCATTGGGAAATATATTTCAAATTTCAGGTGCGGGCGACTTCCACACCGTAAGCCATCATCGAGAATATGAAGGAGATCGTCATGTGATTTGACGCCTTCCTTGGCGTAGACGATCCATTCGTCGTTGACCTTTTCGGCAACGACCGCGAGACCTTGGCACATCAGCATGCACCCCTTACTGCCGGCACTCGCAATAGATCACAGACGGGTACCGCTCCCGGTCCCGTGCCTGGATACAAACACCGTGGCATCGTTTCTTGAATAGCAGGCAGGACCGGCACACCCGCGAGAGAAAAGAGTTTCTGCGTCGCCCACGTGGAAACCTTTTTGATTCCCGCCGCTGACTTAATGTGTATCGGAGCGCCCGGTTGGATTTGTGCGATCATGACCGGGGCGCCCGCCTCTTTTGCTGCGATCATATCGGGACCTCGTGGACCACAATGACTTTTCCTTCAGCGATGAGCTGGGAGATCTTCGCAAAGCGGCGGGGAGAATGAACTTTCAGCCACTCGATCGCGTTCGGTGTGGTGAAAACGGTGCGTCGCGGCGCGTTCACGCTGTCGGGCATGCTGCCGCCTCCGAGCTCTGGATTGGATGCCGTTCGATATACTCGCGGATTGCCGTGCGAACCGCTTCAGAAAAATTAGGAAATTCTCCAAGCTCAACTTTCACATTCATCTGCTTCATCTGATTTTCAGGGAGCGAGATTGTCGTGCGTTCCATTTTAGTTTCTGATACAGGCATGGTGATACCTTGAATCAAAGTTGGTGTTTCAATCATTTATTAATCTTGTGTTTCTATGATGATACTATGATTCATTATAATTAAAAGAAGTCAAATTGATTCTTATATGATGCCAAGAACAATCGGAGATGAAAGCGAAGTATGCCCGTAACGCCGTGATGTAGAGTTCGCGGGTATTGGTCTTGGAATATTGATTGCCGAACTCGGCGATCTTTCCCATGTGTGGATACTTGAAGATTGAACCTTAAAAAAAGTGCTGGTTTTTCCCGCGTGGATGCGGGGCTAAAGGTTTTTATTGGTGTATTGACACGGAAACGCTTTTTTTGTTCCCCTTACCTCTAAACTACTGAATCATTTCTTGTTTTGTGGATTGAAAAAGATTGCTACTAATATTATCCCCGTGCTCTCTCCTGCGCCCGCCTGTTGCCGGGCATGCGTTTGCCAGTCAGCCGCTCTTCTTGTAATTGCTCGATCCTTGTCTGCCTGTTAAGTTCCGTGCTGTTCTGAACGAATGTCTTTTGCTCAAGGTTCCACCATGCGGTACCGTAATATCCGAACCACCCGGCAATCCGGATATCTTTTAATTCTGTTATCTCCGGGACCTGATAGATCAGGTATCCCTGCATGGCATTGGACTTCCCGGGCTCCTGGCGGATCATCTGGACCCCGTCCATAAAACTGTATGCGTCATCTGACCAGGGGAAGTCCAGGTAAGATGTTTTGTTTTCTTCCAGCCATCGGATCGTGCGGGGTGGGACATCGCTTGTGAGTGTCGACCCTCTCCGGACCATCCTGATATCTGAAAAGATTACGGACTCGGGAGTTATGCTCAACCGGTCGACCCATGCGAAAAACCGTTCGCTGCCCCAGCCGATCCATGTAGTGCCTTCGCTCCATCCACAGATCCAGACAAACAGGAACTTCTTCCCCCGGTCAGGTTCCTGGGTCCACCATTGCCCCCATGAGTCGGACCGGTATTCATAAGAGTCCTTGATTTCTGCATCATAAACTGTGAAATGGTATACCACATCCTGGTAACCGGTGACATTCTGCAATGAGAAATCATACCACTGTCCGGCGTTTCTTTCGCCCGGGGCGCTGGCATTGAATGCCGGTCCTTTTCCATCCAGGGGATATGTGTCGTTGGTATACTGTGATGAGACCGGCACTATGATTATCGTAGCTATTGCCAGGAGCACGAGGATATAAAAAAGATTTTTCATAGTGGTTTTAATGCCTGTACTAGGTGTGCAATCAATTCAACGAAGCTTCGGAGCCATGTGAATACCAGGTCAAATATCCAGATAAAACCCCGGAAAACTGCGACGTTATAATTGAATATATTTTTCGCGACCCGGTCCGGTTTGGGTTTCTTCCCTGCAAACACGACTGCGAGGATGCAGATAGTGACTTCAGTTCCGGCAATCACCGTTGGGAGATTACGCAGGATCCACACGAGCCATAATATGAGTTCCTGTACGATTGCTCCGAGAATGGTGAGCAGGGATACAAATTGCGGCCCTAGTATGGGGATACGGTTCACGAATCCCAGAATAGACTCCCAACCCCATTGGACGACTGATGACCCCAGCTGGCCCAGACCTTGATTAGGATCGTACATATTGGCGTGGCGCTGAAAATCTGCATTGGTCATTGTATAAAGATATACATTTGTTACGGTGTTCGAGAAAGTCCCCTGGGCGCCCGTGAAGGGTATTGCGTCATATGCTGTCCAGCCCTCTGGATCGGTATTGATCGCCGCTTTGATTGAGGTATTACTCGTGCCGATCATGAGATCAACGGCCCATTGAGGTGTTTTGGATTCTGCCTGAATGAAGACCGGTTGAATGATTACCCTATATCCAGCGCCGGGGAGCCACACCATGCTTTTCTGCACGTTCTGGACTGTCCCATTGGGAAAGGTCAAACTGATATCAAAATTATAATAAATTGAGTTGGGATTTGAGGATTCGATCTCTAGGTAATAGGTTGCCGATCCTACAGTCAGGGTATGGGCCTGACCTACCCCCATCGGAAGTTGGTCAACATATATCTGATATATGACTTGCCCGGCTGGAGCATCGAAAGAATAAGATGTCACATGTTCCGCTTTAAGATCCGTTGCTCCGACTATCGGGATTAGAAGACACGCACAGATAAGGATAATTCCTAAAAGTACGGAGAAACGGTTTTTCATTTGATCACTCCAGTACCTTCCGGCTAAAATACAGGATCAGGAGAAGAAATACCAGGCTCCCGGTACCTATAGCCATGTCTGCCCATTGGACCAGGAATGTCTGACCTTTTGCATTCAGGTCCTGTGATTGATTCGATATGCCGGGATTGACTACGAAAGTGGGGGTGGGGGTTGCCGTAACTCCGACCGGGACGAGTTCCACAACTTTCATGATCACTTCGCTGTCCCCTCCATTGACAGACAGGGCTGAGCTCTGGTATCCGGTTTTCGTGAACTGGAAGTTTCTATTTGCACCGATAGGGACATCAAGGAACGTAGCGGTCCCCGCATCATTGGTGAGTTTTATCGCTCCCAGCCCGATCGTAATCGTGACATCCTTCAATGGATGCTGGTTTATATTTGAAAGAACTGTGAAGACTATCGTATAGTTCCCGGCGGTTGGGAGTGATTCTGTCGGAAGAAGGTTCAACCAGAATTCACTTTCCTGATCGTCAATGATGATTTGTCGAGAATTATACCGGTATCCGTCAGCCCAGGCTGCAATGGTTACATTCTCTCCAATACATAACGGATATTCATTATCCTCCCCGGTTGCATCAAAATATCCTAAACCGTTATTTGTAGTTGCATTATTCCACACGTCATGTATGGGGTCATAAATACCAAAATTTGCACCCTGGATTAAATAAGAAGTGCTCGCTGAAACGATGTTTACATTGATAACGCAACTCGCAAGAATTGAGCCTATATCCATATATTCATATATTACGCCATTATTCAGGATTGTCTGTGTGAGAACAACATCCCAGTATTGAGTATTGAAACCCAGGGCTGAGACCGAGAGCCTGTAGATTTCCCCAACATGGAAAGATCCAGTCCATTCTTGCATCCCATCTGACAGCGTGGTTTTTGTGCTTGTTGTAACTCCTGGACCTGAAAAGGTCACTAATGCGCCGGATAATCCGGTATCTAGATCTTCACCCGTGATTAGAATACCCATTTCACTCAAGCTGCTCGGAGTTGGTGTGGGTATTGGTTGAACCGGATAGAGGTAAACGATTATGGGGGTGCCAGAATTGTAAATGTTTGAAGATATAGTATCCTGATGCATGCTTGTCGTATAGTAATTCGAGGGACCGCTGTTATACCCTGATTTCTCAGCTTCAGCTAAGTATGAATCCCCTACAATTGTATTAGCGCTGGCAAACGTGGCTCTGCCGGCATCGTACGTTGCACCTAATGTCCTCGAAAAATGAGTGGTCTGAAAATGTACCGTAGCACCTGAAATATAATTACCTGTTATTCCATTGATGACATCAACATGATAATAAGGTGAGCTGTCTTGTGAGGGGTTTGCAGTCGGGGTCGGGGTCGGGGTCGGGGTCGGGGTGGCTCCCCCGGTTTGCAATTCTATGCGACGGACCGACATATACATCCCGTCGCCATAATTATTCGGGAACTTAAATGCATAATAACGGTATGAATTGGAGTTAGTTATTGTAATATAGTTTGGATCTGCCGTATCCGTTCCGGTATGCTCATTAAATGATGATTGACTTGCCGTTATCTGAGTCCATCCGGTATTTGTATTGTATGTTAATTCATTAAATGACGTCTCGGAATTCGAACCCCATATCGTGAAATCTTTTACACCCCAGGTTGTTACAGTTCCAGAACTATGAGCATTTTCGTAATATATTCTTGTGATAGTTTTTGCACTTCCCAGGTCTATATGAAATCTCTGTGAAGAGGGGCTGCTCGACATCCATTGACATTGTGCGTTATGAGCACCAGTCAGGGATTTTGATGGATCGGTAGCGCGATAAGGTTCTTGATTGGTCCCCTGGATTGTTGTGGATTTTACATATACGGCACTATGTTCTGGGTACTGACTCGTATAACTTCCCGGTGTCGGTGTTGCCGTCGGTGTTGCCGTCGGGGTTGGCGTTGGTGTAGGAGTCAAAGATCCAAAGTTCATATACTCCCAAATTATGCCATTATTCAGAATTGCCTGGGTAATTACAACATTCCAATATTGTTTTGAATATCCCGAAGCTTCGACCAAAATATTATACGTTTCCCCGACATGAAAAGATCCAGTCCATGCTTGCATCCCATCTGACAGCGTGGTTTTTGTGCTTGTTGTAACTCCTGGACCTGAAAAGGTCACTGATGCGCCGGATATTCCAGCCGTATCTGCATTATTGCGGAGCATTAACCCCATTTCTGATAAGCTGCTCGGAGTTGGTGTGGGCGTTGGTTGAACCGGAAAAATACCCGCCGTTTTTGCCGCTCCATTACTGTACTGAGTTTGCGTGATGGTGTATTCCTCTGTAATGGAAACATATCCATTTTTGCTGACAGTGACACTTGCTTGATCTCCGACCACTGTATAGGCACTACTGAAATATGCACTACCGTACATATTCGTAGTCGTGGAACTGCCCCCATAATGAGTTGTGTACCAAGAGACTAACGCACCCTGGATAGCATTCCCAGTTTCCGCATTATATACATCTATTTTAAATGATGTCGCTCCGGCTGATCCGATCAGCGCCATGAGCAGGACAAGTGATACCAGAATTAATTTTGAGATCTTGATCATTCCTTTACCTCTTCAAACACTGCATATCGTGAGGGGATCTCGGGTTGTTGTTCCGGTCGGACCATCTGTGGTGCAAAGATACCGGTATCGCCCCCCCACATCTCGGTAGTGTCCGGTATATCTTTTTCTTCATCCACAAAACCCCGGTAGATTATCCGGGTCTTCATCGGCTCGAAATATGGGAAGGGGATCGGGCTTGTTTTACCATAATGATCTCCATTCGGTAAGAGGATCCATCCGTGCCGGGATTCGCATTGCCGGGCAAACCCGGAAAGATAATTTAATTTCGGGTTGTCCCGGCGGTCTACCTGCATCCCCCGGCTCACGACATAACAGGGGGTGTTTTCCCGTGCGGTTCCCTGGATATCATAGAAGCCCTGGGAGATGATGAGCCACCGGAGCCCTTTTGACCTGCACTCCTTGAGGATGTTCGCGATCTCCTGCCCGGTTTGTTTGCCGTCGGATGATGAATCGATCCGCAGGTTCCCCAGAATGACGTGGACTTCATCAAGGTCGAGGACTGCCGGGAGCCATTCGTCAAACAGGTCCAGGCGAAGTCTTAACAGGAATCCTTTGAACATCTGCCGGACGTACGCCTTGAGGTTTTTTTCGTCGATGAAATAGTTTCGTAAACTGATGATGTTGATATACCTGGGTTTGATGAGCCTGAACATCATTTCCGGGACCGGGACAGGTGTTATGATAAAGTCCTTTGGTAGTGTTCCCCTCATCTCAAAACTGCACCCATACGGGATGAGGATCTGGATGGGTCGATCCAGAGTGAAGACAAGCTGGATGTCATCTTTCCCGGTGTCCCACTTGATGATGGTTTCAAACGGTGCAAAGTATTGCAGGAAGTACCGGTCCTTCTGGCTTTTCCCACTGCCCGGAGATCCCATAAAGAAGATGCTCATCCCTTTTCGCATGATGACCTGTTCGAAGAATTCCAGGCACCATTCTTCATGGCAGAACTTCTGCATCTTTGCCTCATCGAATTGTGAAGTAAACCAGGGAGGGACTTTTATCATGGTGCCTCCGCGATCTGGTGTAGGACCTGATCGCACAGATGACATCGACCGGTGACCTCTGCGATCTCGTACCAGGTGCTCATGGTTTTTTTCTGGAACTCTTTGACCTCCGGGAGCTGTGTGTGCCCCATCAGGATCCCGGTTGTGTCGTAATCCAGAAGATCAATTATTCGTGTATCTATCGATGCGATGAGTGAGTCGATGGGCTGACTTTTGTCAGCCTCGTCATCCGGATTACTTTCTTTCGGATCGATTGCCCGGATCAGACCGTAGATGATCGCGTTCCGGTAAAAGAATTCCACGGCTGCGAAGGTCCCGAGATCAAGCCGGTCTATTTTCCGGGCGATTTGCCAGGGAAAGTTCATGGGCTGCCCTGACTTCCCGTATGCCATCACCACCACCCCTTATTAACACCTTGAACGTAGACAACCGGGGCAACGTATCGCACGGCAACCCAGACAAAAATGCAGGCAATGACACCCATGACAAAACCCAGCTTCCAGAGATAGAGCGCATTTTCGGAAGTAGTGAGGGTTTGCACATAGGATACCGCTGCACAGACGGTCGGCTCTGCTTGTGGGATCACCAGATTAATAGCGTCCATTTTGCGGAGCCTCCGGTCTGGATGGTTCATCAGATTTTATTCCGAGCATTCGTTTTGCGCCGGATATGACATTTGAGAAGAAGCCGGGCTCGTCGTAATCGTCCCTGATGAGGTCCTGGCCGTGCACCACAATTTTAGGCTGGGTGAGGAGCCGGACGATTTCGTTCCGGGACATGCGGAGATGGTCTGGGCTGGTGCGCCGGAAGTTCCGGTACATTGCGAGCCGGAGCGAGCAGTCATAGCCCATGATTTTATTGAAGGCTTGCCACTGTGCTTCGTATCCCTTGAACGTGTCTATGGTGTCGGATAAGTCCCCGGATTTGTCGATAAAAGCCCTGATGGCGTTATACTTTGCAAGTTCGGGATCGTATTCCCAAGGCTGCCGGCTGGATTTGTCCTTGTCGGGGGCGGTTTCGGCAGGGATTGCGGGGCGCATCAGTGGCCGACCCCGCTGGCAAAGGACATCAGGAATGAGAAGAAAGGTGCAAAGAGCACGACGCCCATGATGACGCCGATGATGAGTGGTAACATCCAGTTGCCTTCTTTTTCCCGTTCGATGGACTGGTTGAAGTCATCAATTTCTGCGCCGCGTCCGATGGTCCCGCAGAACGAGGCTTCGATATATTTGTTTGCGATCGGTTCTCCGTTCTCATCGGCAAATCTGATCTTGACGTCGGGTTTGATAGTGACGGTGCACCCTGCAGGATGGGTGACATACCCGAGTTCCCAGTCTTTCCTTGATTTGATCAGGATGGGTTCACTGGAGATGTCCCAGCCGTGTTTATCCATTGTATCGAGAAGTGAATTATCCCGTTTTCGGGCTCGTTTTCCCAACTCGGCACAGAGGATCCCGTGATTGGTTGTGAGCCGGATTGTCGGGACTGTCGGAGACCTGTAGAAAGTAAAGAGTTGTTTGAAAGTTCCCCGTTTTTCCTGGATGAGGCTCTTTGCTTTTCCGAACATGGTTTAATGTCTCCCGTGTTTTGCAAGCCCGATCAAGATCGCAGCCATTCCGAGAATCATAAAAAGCGGTAAGGCAAATGCGAGGAGGTAATCTACTGCATCGGTGAGAAACATTACCGGATTGTTGAGCCACCGATTTGTGAGTGCGGGTTTCACGACTACGAAATAATCCCCGATTGGTGCATAGATGAAACCGGCTGTGGTGTTGGCAGTTTCTATGAGTATGTTCCCTTGCCAGATCTGTATGTCCTGTTGCCCGGTGAGTCCGAGATCGGCAAAACTGATCGTGTTGTTGCTCACGAGTTCCGGGTGCAATACTTCTGCAGATGCACAGGGTATCAATGCAAGAAGGCAGATAAAACCGAGGATATAAATTTTTGTCAGATTCATTCCCTTTCTCCTGACTGATTGAAAATAGAGAGAAAGGGGTGAATTCCCTTTGTCCCTATACCTTTTTCCCGCCGATCTTGATCATCCCGAGCACTGTTGCGAGCAGGCCCATGATGAAACCGAGGATCGCGAGGATGAACCACAGCGGGACGATCGCGATGATCAGGTTGGTGATCGGTTCAAGCAGTCCGATGAATGCGTTGATCACATCGGTGATGACCGAGAGGTTCACATCAACCGCAGCTGCAGGCGGGACCATGCTGATCAACGCAAGGGTCGTTGTACCCACGCCGATCGCATATTGCGCCATGCGCTTTTTGAATCCAGTTTTCGTTACAGTTTCCGGGTTTGCAGTTTCGCTTCCCATGATTGAGTGTCTACAATTGAGTATTATAAATCTCTTTTTGTCCCAAAGTTATATAATAATTTCTACCATTGTATCACAATATGACAAAAGATTACAGTACGAGTTTGCGATTTGGTGAGTCCCAGCGTGTCCTGATGGATGATATCGGGGTTGGGGTGACCCGCGTGTTTGCGCTTGGCATTGCTACTCTTAAGATGTATATACGAGCCTCCCCCTATTACACCTGTAATTATATATCTAGAACTGGAGAACACGCGGCGCTCCCTGCGGTCGGATCCCGAAGCCTCGAGCCCCCAGCCGCGCAGGGTGCGTGCTGTCCAGCCTGCCCGATGCGTGCTGCATTTGGGGCACGTGCCGCAGCTGCTACTATGAATGAAGCGGATGAATGGAGCGGGTCTGTTACATATCTGATATAGATCTGTCTCCTTTTGTCCACACTCAAAAGAGTAAGGATCCCTTTATGCTCGCCAGGTTTGGGATCCTTTGATACAAGTCGACCACGTCAGTCTCCCGGGTCATCGCTGATTGTCGAAAGATTAAGGTCCTCTTCTTTCGCTGATTGTCGAAGTGTGTTCCAGCCTGGTAGACATGAGCGGGACCGGGATCGGATCATCTTTGTCCATGATGCGGACGGTCTTCATGCTGATGATAACGCGCTCGAGCTCGTGACCTCTTTCGGTTTCCAGCTGTTTCAAAAATGCTTCACACCTGTGCGCCGACTCTTTGCTATCGATGGGGATGTTATGGATGATGAGTTCGCTTTCCGGGTCAATGAGGATGACGTGGGTCATACGTTCCTGCCTCCGAACTCCGAGAGGGAGCAGTCTGACCTTTTCTTTTTTCGTCCGAGATACACCGGCATGATCCCTGCCAGGGTTCTCCCGCACATGCATTGTGAGGGGGGAGGAATTAAGCGGCCGTCTTCCCCGCGGTCCATGAAATAGGTTTCACCACATGGACACCGGTACATGATGGGGGGGAAATACATCATTCACCGTCCCAGTATAATTTACACCGGAAGATGAACGCCATCAGCCGGGTGAACCATGACAGCTTCCCGATGCGAGGGCAATGCCATTCCGGAGAGTGCCGCCGGGAGCAGGTTGAGCAGGAGATCATTTCATTCACCGTCCGCTGAACATGCCGGCACCAATCGCCGGCGCCGTCCTCTCCTGCCCGGGCGCTGTGCCCGGTATCCGCTGGCTGCGAGCGGCGTATACTCCAGGGCACGACCCCGGGGCTCGTATATTATTCGCATATCAGCGCCCCCTGAAGTGACCGGTTGGAATCGTGTTCTCGTGGCTTTCCCTTATGCTGTGCCCGGTGGCAACCGTGGCAAAGGGTTGTGAGATTTGACAGTTCGTTGGAACCCCCTGACTTCAATGCCACAATATGATGGGCTTCAAGGTTTTTGGTGCTGCCACACCGGGAGCATACTGGATGGAGCCGGATCTGTTCGGCTGCAATTGACGGCCATATCATCGGACGATATCCGACGATCTTATGACCCGCTTCGATTCTCCTTTCTATCTCCCTATGCCATCGTTCGTTCCGGCATTCGTCGGAACAATAGGATCGTCTTCTCGGAGGAGGCGCGGCACCACATATAATACAAGCGGTGATCATACCAGCGCCTCCCGCGCCCCGCTTCTATTTTCGGGAGCCCATCCGAGCGGGTCGAAAATACCGATGCCGGCTGGCGTCCTCCGGGTTGCTCCCTGCACCCGGCTTAACCAGGGGGGAATGTCCGTTCCTTTGAAGGTCCCGAGAAAATCATAGCGTGCCGGCATCTTTTCATATTCAACCGGGAGGTCCCGATCATGCAGGAGCGCCCGGCTGTTCGTGAAAAATCGTTTGTTGATCGCCCAATACATCCCATGAGAGGATGAGAGCCGGACACCTTTACCGAGATACTTCATCAGGTAATCGACCGGCTGCCGGTTCCGGGAATCCTTCGGGGCCTGCTTGGACCAGCTCCAGGCATCACCCTCTTTATGGAGTGCATACACATGGATGCGTTCCCCCTGACCGAGCCGGACCCAGTCCTGTTTTATCTGTTCGAACTTGTCGAGCCACTGCGATCCGAAGATCACGCAATGGCCGTGTATCATGCCGTTTTTCTGGAACTCATAGACCTGGAGATATTTGGGGCGATAGTTTTCTTCATGCATCGGCTTGAGGGCTGCGTTCCGCTCCTCCCGGGTGAGCCTGATCTTTCTTTCCTTGTCGAGCTTGCAGGTGCGGACCTTTGCGACCCGGTCCCGCATGGTATCCAGAAGCTCATCGCGCCGGGCTGCCTGTTTCCGTTTCTGCATGAGCGACAGGTACGCGTTCCATGCTACCGCGAAATGCCTGTTCACGTGCCATAGGGACGCCCTGTGCTGGTGTTTCGTGGCTTCTGATGGGGGGAAGCTCGTGAGCGTGAGAAAGACTGCTGTATTGTAGGATTCTCCCGCTTTCTCCCAGGTGCGATAAAACCGGGCTATGGTTCCATCCTTCCGGGTTTCATCGGTGAATCGTGTCTGGTAATCCAGGAGCTTGATCGAGCCGTCCTCTTTGTTCACGAGCGCACATTTGAGGTCCTCGATGTCGTTCACGTACTGGTCGAACTTTCCCTGGATGTATTCGAGCTCGTGAATGACCTCCGGGTTGACAACGCGCTGGTCCCGCCGCCGGAAATAGGAATGCTTGCGCATTCTCCGGAGCCGGAAGACTGCATCGATGCGGGTCCCGCGGGTCCGGCTGGAAAGGTAGTATGGGCATTTTCGCCTTTGCACTTTTAGCTGCGCACAGCTCATGCCAAGATCGGCTTTTAGCTGCCCCCACTCGCCCTTGGCCTTTGCACATTCAAAAAAGCGGTTTGAATTTTGCACCCGGCTTAACAAGGTAAATAGGTTTTCTGTTGGCACGACGTAAAAAGCGGATTCTGTGATTTTTGCAGTGGAAATTTCTGGTGCGGTATCCCCCGTGAGTGTTCCACTGGAACCAAAGGGGGGGGTGTTCTTTTCTAGTGCACTGGCAAAGATATTCTGGACGCTTGTTTTAATTTCCTTCATCCGGTTTTCATTGGTCTTGTCCCAGTCCACCCGGGTTTTATGCTCAAGTTTTACATAGCCGAGTTTTTCCAGCCGTTTTACTCTCCGGTAGATATTCCAGTATAATGGATCGTCCGGGATCTTGCACCCGGGTTTGCACTTCCGGACCAGATCGGTGAGCTTGACCGACCCGGAATAGATAGAGGGTTTCAACCAGTAGGTACATTTATTTTTGTTGTCATTGACAAAAAGAAGTTTTATATCCCGCAAGGGATACCCTATTAACGCCGGTGACATTCTCGCTTTTCTCCCCGTGTGCGTGGTTGCTTACTGCGAGGTTGCGGGGATGTCCCGGCGATACTTCGGTATAAGTCTTATGGCATAAACCTGAACTGGAAGATCCCCGAATTCTTTATGTTTTATCATTTTTATCGTGTATCCATCATATCGAAAGACGATCCGTTTTTCTTTTTCATATTTTGGAGGGTACCCCAAAAGAACCATGACAAAATCATAATAGATTGATTCCCCAGGTAAACCGGATAATAACCGAGTCCAGTAGGGTTTTATCTGTCGGTATTCTTCGGTTTTTTCCCCTAATTTGATCTGATCAAAATATTCCTTTTTGACATGGAGAATTAAGGCATGTCGATGGTTGAGGGAAAGCGATTCCTTTTGCCTCATCACACACCCCCATCATCCAGTGTGATCCGTGTCGATAATGGATGACACTCAAAATCCCGTAGGGTTGTTTTTCCCCGACTGTGGCACTTGACACAATACCATTTATACCACGTCCGAGGTTTCTCGGATATGATGTGTGGAACTCCACAAACATCGACGATCTGCGCTTCCATCAGAACGCCTCCGGAACATACCCGCCCTTGACACCATTCCACTCTTTTACAAATGCGCCATTCGGGAACGGCTCGTCATAGAATTTTTTTAATTCGGCGGCAACATTTTTGCGGTATTCCTTTTCTTTTTCACAGAGGGGTGGATATGGGAAAGGAATAGGCATAGATGAATTTTTTACCCGTTCGCACCAGAAGCACATCAGGACCACGACCCGATCAGATCGAGAGCTACCGCAACAATCGCGAGAAAGACACCGGTGATAAGATAGGCTTTCGGATTTTCAGTGATTGAAGGTTTGAAATTTTCCGGATATCCTGAAAGCGCCGCAATGGTTATGATCCCACCGGCATATCCAAGAAGGATAGTCGTGTTCATCACGACCGCCCCGGCGCTATTCGTACTTTCCCATCTTCCAGTGCCTGGCATGCCGATTCAACGATTGTCCCCGTTCCCAGGTCCCTGAACCGTGCATCATGCGCCATGCACCGGTCGAGTATGTCCATCGCGCTTCTGATGGCTTCGCGGTCCGAGCGGTCAAGGTCGGGATCGTGATCGGTGATGGCTTGTAGGAGATTGCATGCCTCCAGTCGGATATCGCACCGGATAAGATCTTCTCTCATGGTGATCCTCCCATTATGGCAAACATTACGGCGGTGATCACAAAAGCAATTAAAATCCCCGCTGAGATACCCATGCCGGTTAAAATCCCGTGAGAAATAGAGTGCAGGTATTCTTCATTCATTGGGATCGCCCCGCTTCTGAAATGATCTCTTCGACTTCTTTTCGGGTTTTTAATTTGAGATCGATATTTAATCTTTCGAAAATTGCAACATTGATTTCAACCCAAAATTTAATGACTTGATTTTTTGTGAGGGATGCACCGTCGAGGGATGCACGGTTGAGGGATGCACGGTTGAGGGATGCACCGTCGAGGGATGCACGGTTGAGGGATGCACGGTTGAGGGATGCACCGTCGAGGGATGCATCGTTGAGGGATGCACCGTCGAGGGATGCACGGTTGAGGGATGCACGGTTGAGGGATGCACGGTTGAGGGATGCACCGTCGAGGGAAGCACGGAAGAGCAATCGACA
>Ga0315294_10005221_pt1 | contig 14237 bp, 18 predicted proteins | sample YL17G13_40_MG_FD_203626 | JGI IMG/M metagenome (GOLD analysis project Ga0315294, IMG submission 203626) | Sediment microbial communities from Yellowstone Lake, YNP, Wyoming, USA - YL17G13_40 | ecosystem: Environmental > Aquatic > Freshwater > Lake > Sediment | place: USA: Wyoming | collected... | reverse complement strand
TCCAAAGTCAACAACCTGGACAAGGTATTGGTGATAGCAGAGTGACAAATGTTTCCGGTAGAATGGGATTTGCAGGTGCAACAGGTACACAGGTATCATGAGTATTTTAGGTAACGCTGGAAAAGCAGTGCGTATAGCCGGTAAGAATCTTGGCGCATATCTGAGTAACCCACAAACTGCTGCACAGTTAGGTAAACAAATTGCAACAGAAACTGCATTAGGTACAGCCGTGTCTCAAGGTGTCCCGCGTTTACTGGGACAAACTCCTGCGGTTGGGCCATTGAGGACTGCTGCAAACATTGGGCTTCACTCTGCTATTGCCGCTCCAGTAAGTGGCGGGCTAGCAGCCATGGGTATGCCAGGAGCTGCAGCACAAACTTTGGGCCAGATTACTGGGGCAGTAGGGACAAGCTCGCTTTTAAATTCTATGGCACGGCCTCAATCTATTGAACCCGAGACCCATGAAGCGCAGCACATTTATGGTCACGATTTGCAGCAGCTTCAACAATTTCATGCCGCACAAGAACAAGAACGTTATACCAACGAAATTAATCTTGCTTTAGCCAAAAACTACCATAATCCTGAAACTACGATTATTCACAGAAACCCTAGCGCAGAACTTGAGACCGTACGTAATCTTTTAAATCCTAATGTTCGGTACTAAGGATGAATCCAAATACCAACACCAATTACTTAACAAACAGTTTAGCCAAGGCTCAACAGTTTGTTGGTCAGGCTGTTGCCAAAGTCCAGGGTAATATTGAGCGCACTTCTTGGGGTTACTATAAAAATACTCAAGGCCCCACGTCGAGATTAGTTGGAGAGCAGTTAAAAAATGTAAAGGCAGCAGCAGAGGTTAAACAAACACAAGGCGTGTACCCTAGTGGGAGCTATTCTTCTGTAACACCTGGTGAAAGGCAAGAATTTAAAGCGCCGACTGCAACACCCATAATTGCTAATATTCCTGCTGATGTTTTAACAAACACAACTCGTAGAGATATTTGGAAGTACACAAACATGCATCGCCTTATGAGCGATGTAGGTCAACACGTTGGGCCCAGGTTGGGCTTGGAATCAACACTTGCTGGTGCCGCAGTTGCTGCAGCTGTTCCGGTTGCACTGGGGATGATGAGCGGGCAAGTTGGTCCCATCACTGAAGGCTTGCGCCCAAAGGGGTACAAAGCTGTTGCACCTGTTTCCAAGGAAGAAGATCCCACTGGCCGCAAAACACGGTCCGCAGCACTGGAAGCGGCAATGCGTTACGGTCTCGGTCAGAAAAGCCAGCTTCTGCCTTACCAGGAGTTTAAACAAGAACGGCCTGGCATAGCCCCGTCCACATTTTCTCAATACCGTCGCTACCAAACACTAAAACCAGAACCTGGAAAAAACGTTATTATTGATCCAGAGTCTCAATCTTTTTCTGCACTTGGCGGTGTTATTCGTGGCACTGCACGCGGTCTTAATGATCCTGAGATTAGTTTAAAAGGTGTTCCTGTTACCTTAAGTGCTGCTGTAGGCACAGCTGCCGGACTTGGTGCAATTAAGGCATTAACGTATGCTGCCAAGCCAAAATTAAAAATTGAGCCAGCAAAAGCGGATGTGCAAGGAAATTATAATTTAGAACAAAAACAATACCCTGGTTTTGCAAACGTAAAGATAAGCGGTCAACAAGGGCTAGGAGTAAAGATTGCAGAAAAACTAGGTGGATATACTGAACCTGCAATTTTGGCTGCTGGTGCGGTTACTGCAGCAGCTGTTGGTCAAGTTGCAAAGAAACTGCTTCAAAAATCTGCAGAACGTCGGATTAAAAAAGAGAACCCTGTAGAATACTTAAAGCACAAACACGGTTCCCTGGAGCAAGCCAGTACAGCTTTAGGCCAACCTCAAGCACAAAGCTGGCAACAACTTGTTCCTTATATTAAGTAAATGGCTGAATTTAACCCCTCTTGGTCTGATTCGTTTAAGTTCGACGGAGGCTCCTTTGGCGGCGGCGGGGGCGGAAGTAGTTTTGGGTCTAGCTGGAATCCAGGCTCTGGCGGGTTTAGTGGAATTGGCTCCGATTCAGAAAGCTGGAATAAAGGCTTTAATCTAGAAGGCGATCCTTTTGGACTTGGCAAAGATAAAGAGAAGAAACAATTCCCCTGGGAGGACGCTTTTCGTGCTGCAGGAAAAGGACTAGAGAAGTATGGTCAAGATAACATTGCACAAGGTAAAAGAGCTGATGGTCTTACTTCTAGTGGGGGCTTAGTTGCTCAAGGAGAAAATTTTATGGTTGTTCAGGGGCCGCCGCCAACCATTCTTCCGCCAGAACAAAGCACTTTTAGTAAGGTTCTCAGGTTTGCTGCTCCTTTTGCAAATGCAATCCCCGGAGCGGGCCCTTTTATTTCAGCTGGGATGGGTGCAGCCAGTAATTTTGTTTAATTAAAACAAAAGCGTATCTCTATTAAAATAACTACTAAGAGAGAATAGTTATGAATCCACTGCTTTTAGCGTCACTTGCAATTCCTGCGGCAGCGGGTGCGTGGCAAGCTGGTTCCCAAGCCGCAGAGCAAGGTCAGAATCCCCTGCAAGTTGCAGGCGCGTCTTTACTTGGTGGCGGATTAGGTTTAGGTCTTGGTTACGGTGGCGGAAAACTCGGACGTTTTGCTGGGACTAAAATAGCCGGTACGCCATTAGGACAAAAACTTCTTGGCAGCGGAACTGCGGCAATGATGAGAGTGTCAGGCGGCCCTGTTGCACCTCTCACTGCTGCTGCCATTGCCACCCCGTTAGCCTTTCTTGGCGGTAACCTTGCTCCCGCGTTAGCGGCCCCTCTTGCAGCTGGCGCGACCAACTTAGCGGGCAAGATTGTAGCACCAACTGCAGGCGCGGCTACTACCCTTGCACAACAGCAACAGCAACAACGAGCTGACGTTCAGAACCAACTTGAGCAAACAGCAGCTTTATCTCAACTTCAACAGTTAAAAAATCAACCAATTTCGTTAACAGATGTAACAACCGGAATTGGTAATACTGCACGCGTTGCCGCTGGCCTGGAAGCCCAACTTCAACGTAATGAAAGAGTTAAAGATTTCCTCGCATACTTGCCATTAAATGAGCAAGTTAAAAAGAACGAGCTGGACCGCATGATGGCAGCAGCTCAAATTCGCCAAAACATTGCTACGGGTGCTGATATGCTTCAAAGCGGTTATCGCACTTCGCAGCAAATTGGTGCTAACGCAGCTTCTCAACTTGGCCAAGCACTTAGCGCTCAATACCAGTACAGCTGATGTACAACACAAACTATTCTTATTCTGGATCTGACCTAGGCAGTCAGTTTGGCTTGCCTAACCCTGCTCTTAACGACTGGTTAAAATTAAAAGAGTTTAAATATAGTCCTTCGCAAAATACTCTGTACCCTGCTACCGCTGAAGGCCAGCCTGTTGTTCCTGCTGGCAGTCCCGTTTCTCCAGAAACAAAAAGCAAAGAAGATTTTGATTTTGAAAAGTGGCAAAAATTGCAGCAAATTGCCGCTAAAACATCAGGAGAGTTAACCCGCCAGCAGATAGCGGATTTATTTCCGTATCTGAGTGCTGCCTCCTCCGAGGCAACTGCCCGCAACCTTGCAGCTAGTACACAGTTTCTTCTTACTAAAGAACAAACACCTACAGCACAGTCTGCACGTAATGTTGCAGCGCAAAGCCAAATGGCCTCCGCTGCTGGCGCCGAAGCAGAACGTGACCGCGCAACAGCAACCCAAGCAATGGCAGCCAAAGAGTTTGCTCGTGGTTACGCCGGACAAACGTTTCGGATGACTTGATCTGAATCCCTTTGTTATACTGTTAATTAAGAAAATCAACTGTCATGGGTAAGAAAAAAAAAGCGGCACCGGCACCAGCACCAGCACCGGCTCCCGTTGCAGTTCCAACTCAGTCATTGCAGACTCAGACTGCACTGGCTGAAGTTTCCGGCGCTCAATCGCGCCTTAACATGACACTCGGCTCTCAGCTTGATCAGCAAAACAAAGAATTTTTCACGACCCAGGATATTCGCCAAACTCAGTCTACAGGTGCAGAAACACGTTTAACTCTTGGCACACAAGGAGAGCAGGAACGTGCAACCATTGGAGCGAGAGGTGAGCAAGAACGTCTTGGAATTGGTGCAACTGGGGAGCAACAGCGGCTTGGCTACCAAACTCAGGGTGAGCAAGAGCGACTCAGCATTGGTGCCACCGGGAAAGAAACCCGTAAAACTGCGCTGCAACAGTACATGCAACAGAACTACGTTATGGGTAGGCAGCGCGATTGGGCACAAGATGCCTATCGCACAGGTGGTCCAAAAACCTCACAACCTAGTTCGGCACAACCAGGGATTGTTGAATAAAAAGCGTTACAATAAGCACCTGACGCTTTTTATCGATGCAGAGCTGGATACAGTCTTTAACTGAAAAAGACCGCGAATCCTTTCTTGCTTTTTGTAAGAAAACGTCTTCTCCGATTCAAATGTATCTGTATTCTCGATTTCTCGGAAATACAAGATCTATCGTGGAGTGCGACGACTGGGCCAAGGAAGAATTTAAGAAAAGAAACTTTAACGGAATTATGGAAATGGAGATTGACTCCATGCAGCAAGATATTGCCAAGCTTCGTGATGCAATCGATCTTGGCATGATCAAACAAGACATGGGGGCCTCCCGCATTGCCATGCTTCAAAAAGAACTTCGCGGGACCATTAAACAACTAAATGACGAAAAGCACTTAACTGATAAACAAGGTTTAATTCTTGCTGGCGCTGATCGCGCTCTTAGGGAGGTGCTACTGATCTTCCGTGACGACCCTATCGAAGGACCCCTTGAGGAGGCTTCTATGGCGGTGTGGACGAAGATCTTGCAAGAGGAGTCTTGAGGTGTAGTGCGCTAGGGTAAGCGCATGGCAGGGACCAGTCTGTATTCCGTTTACCGCAGAACCGCACGTGCTGCAGCGAAACAACAAGTTGTCAAAAAAACCTCCAGCATTGACGTTGAGAGGGCTCGTGTTGATTTCGCTTATTTTTGCGATGTTGTTGGAGATAAACCTCCTGCTGCTCATCATAAAGAGTGGCACAGGTACCTCTGCACTGGCGACAATACTGAATGTTTAATTGGTATTGGCGGACCCAATATTGACATTTTGGCCCCAAGGGGGTCCGCAAAGTCCACAGTTCTTGGTCTTTACACAGCCTGGTCAATTGGAATCCACGCTTTACACAAAAAACCGTTAAAAATCCTTTACATTTCTTACACGGTTGATGTTGCACGTCCCAAGAGTGCAGCAATAAAACGAATTATTGAAGAAAGTAAACTTTATAGGGAAATTTTTCCCATGGTAAAGATTGCTAAAGGGATCAACTCCAATGAATACTGGAGCATTGATTGGAAATTTGCAGGAATTAAATCCACTGGTGAAGAGGAATTTACTATTTGTTGTGCAGGACTCAAGGGTGCGGTGACTTCTAAGCGTAGCCACTTATGTATACTTGACGACGTTGTCAAAAGCGCCGACGATATTAAAAACCGCGACATCCGACAAATGATGGAAGACAACTGGAACTCAGTTATTGTTCCAACCATGTTTGAAGGTGGTCGAGCCATCTGTCTTGGCACCAGGTTCCGGCATGACGACATCCACAGCACTACCTTTACTCCTGTAAATGACTGGGTTCAAATCGTTCAATCCGCAATCACTGTTGACAATAGCGGAGATGAGGTTTCCTACTGGCCCGACATGTGGTCTTTGGAATACCTCCAAGATCGTCGCCGTCAAGCTCCTATCAGTTTTAGTTTTCAGTATCAAAACCAAATTGTTCAAACCAGTGACTTATCGATCTCACCTGACTTGATTGTTAAAGGTCAAATCTCCACCGAATTCGATTGCTTGGGGATCGGGGTTGACCTTTCTGCTGGCGTCAGAGAACGTAATGACTACACCGTCATGGTTCTTGGAGGCCGTGTTGGGGACAAGATCCACATTATTGATTGCAAACGCATCCGGATCATGGGAAACCTGGAGAAATTAGAGTCTTTAATGGAAATGTGTTACGAATGGGGAATTGTACATAAAGATGGAAACCAGTACCACGCAGGGGCAAGCCATGTTGACGTTTGGTCTGAAGCTGTTGCTTACCAGGCTTCCCTGGAGGCAGATTTTAAACGGATTTGCCTTGGCGACCACGGACTTTACAACATCAACTGGCACGCCGTCAAAGGGTTCCGTGGGGATAAGGTCGCACGCTTTAGGGGGATCATGGGCCTGTTCGAGCAGCGAAAGCTTGTGTTTAACAAATATCGAAAATTTCAGGCACTGACTGACGAAATCGTTAATTTTGGCGTAAGCTCACACGATGACTGTGTTGACGCCTTGATCTGGCTCTGCAACGGATTAGTGACCAGGGGTAAGCTTGAGTTGGAATATTAGGGTTAAAGTAATCTGGATTTAAACTTATAAAATCACTCAACAATGTCTACCGGATACTACATCATCGAATTAGATCAGGACGCATACGGTTCCGCTGTTGTGCCCTTGCCCGACGAATTGTGCCACGACATGGGATTATCCCCAGGTGAACGTTTTGACGTTGAAGTGGAGGATGATGTGATCACCCTTAAAAGGTTGCACGCCGGTTACGAAATTGAGGCATAATAGCTACAGAGTCTCCTAACGAATGTCCGAAAACAAAACCATCCTAGAAGATTTTATCCGGTCAGCCGTCAACAGGGATTCGGACGGTGGTGCCGATACCATGCTGTTGAACGCCCACCTGTCCCAAATGAAAATGTTTGGTGTGCGGCAAGGCGTCGAGTTTTATCCGAATCAGGACAACTTCGGAACTCAGCGGTTTGACTTCATTCAACAGGTCATCAAATTTAACAAGCTAGACGCCCGGCTTGATTCCATTTGGGATCGGTTTTTAGCTTACGGCAAAGGTCTTTTCTATATTCGCCCCACCAAAAAAACATATCGCCTGTATTGGTTTGACAGGGATGCGTATCGCACATATTACACACCAGAAGGTGACCTAGAAGAAGTCATCATCATTTATCCGTACAAGGTCAAATCTAGTCGTGGGTTCGGCGGTGTTGGCCTCTCAACCGATAAGCGTTACATGCGGCTGCGGATTACCGCCACGGAAATTGAAGAGTGCCATAGCGAACAGGAGCTGTCATTTGACACTGCTGTGGAGTACGCCACTATGGGCAACACCACCAAAACCGTCAATAGCATGGAGTTTATCCCGTGTGTTGAGGTTTTCAATAACCCCGACGCCTTTGGCACTGACGGACATGGGGAGTTTGAGTGGTTGTCCAATCAAATCATCGCCCATGATGAGATGGTTAAAAACATCAGGGCAAACCTCTCCTTCTTTGGTAACCCGACCTTGCTGTCTTCTCGACCAAAGCAAGATATCATTGAGAAAGCAGACGGTGATATTTCCCAACGCCCCAGTATTTCCAGTCAGTCTGGGTTCCAATCTGAGTTCAGCCTTTCCAGTTCTACTTATAAATCTGATAACGTAACTCGTCAAAGTCCCGGTTACTACGGCAAGCCTGGCAGTGGCATGCGGGTTCCTAGAGTTATCGCCAACCTGGAGCCATCAGATCGAGTCGGGTTTATTACCCCCAACGCAATTAGCGCTGATCAGGCGCGGTATGCCGAACAACTGCGTAGTGAGATCCGGCTTGCTTTAGGTGGCATCGACGACCTTAGTATTACTAATGTAACCGCTACGGAGATTAAATCAGCCTATGGACGAGTAAGTGCAACAGCCAAGAAAAAGTGCTTACAACTTTATAACTACGGTATTTGTAAATGCCTTGAGTTAATGGTCTTTCAGGAGGAGCAGATTTTCCGTAAATCGTTAGCTTTTGCTTCCGGAATTAAATATCCTGATCCTCCTGCTGACCTAGAAGACGAAGCCTTACAGGCTAAGTACGAAAAACAAAAAGCAGCGTATGAAAAGAAACTGCAAAAAGCTATTGATGTTGCAGTTGAAACAAAGGAAGTGCCTCCAGGTGTTCTTGGACTGGCTCCTGACGGTGATAGGGCGGTCTGCTGGCGCTGGATGGGACCCGTTTATGAAGACACGACACAGGACAAACTTAACCAATCCATCTTTACCCGGAACCTACAGGAGTTAGGTGTTGATAGCATAGAAGCACTGAAGTATTTATTCCCTTCAAAAACGGACGACGAAGTTGCTGGCATGCTCAGCGGATTCCCGTTCCGGATGGTGGGACAAGTACAGAAAGCAATGGCCACATTTATTGATCTCGTAAATCAACAAATGAGGACTCCCCATCCGCAGCAGCCGAATTTACCGATGGCTGCGGATCCGAGACTTGATCTCACCCCCTTCCTTTACCGAACTCTCGAAAGCCTACAAAAAGAGGTAACCTATGCAGGCCGATACCGCAATGCCGACCCAGTCGGCACCCCAAGTATCCCAGACCCAGCCGATCAGCTACGCGGCTCCAGTAATGCAGCAGACGGCGGCTCAGGCACCTTCGGTGGCAACAACTTCTCAATGGGTGGCGCCTTACCAAACAGCGGTGGCCCCAGCCCCGCAAATGCAGGCCCAGATGGGGGTCCAACAACCCCAGTACAACCCTACAGCGTCGTACCCCCAAGCGTACCAGGCAGCCCCACAAGCGCCCCAAGCGGACAACCCTTACAAGTCGGCGTTCAACAGCCTGGTAGGACTCCTGAGTTCGCCCGTCCAATTCCCCTTCCAGGGTCAACAATCGAGCGCGAATCAGCAGACCGTTCCCGCCAACTACAATTCCCAGGTAGCACCAACTCAGTACAGCAACCAGGGGACGCAGACCTATTTGCCTGGGATCAACAACAACCAGGCTTACTCCAACAGTTATTCCCAAACTTCTCAGGAAATAACAGCAGACCAGCTCCGCGCAAACGGAGTAAGTGATGCCAGCCTCCAGGTTATTGATTATTTCGGTGCTGATGCCCCCGCTGTTCTTAATACCTACGCTTGTAACATTGAGGATGCTCTTATCCAAACCAATGAGCAGCTCATCCAAGCAGTGAACCTGCTCCAAGAACTGTCTCAGGAGCATCGCGCTTATGAGACCATCCTGACTGATCCTGATGTTCTGGCCGACTACACTTGTGAGTTCTTCGGTGAAAACGGTCCTTACCCCGTTCCCGATGACGCTCCTGTCTACGGTCAGCAAGTGGGTCAACAGTTTGTGCGTCCTGCTGGCGCCCCTATGGCCCCTCAGCGGCCTGAAATGCCTGCTCCCCCGCAGCCCCAGGCTCAAGGCAACCCCGGCGATTTCTGGAACAGCTTCGGCTCCCTGGCAGAGCGCGATCCTGCAAACGCATGGCGCTATCTGAACCAAGCTTCGGCCAACCCTGAAGTCTTCCGTCAGAAGCTTCTGGTGATGGAGTGATACTCGGAAAACGAGTAAACACCATTTATCAGAAAATTAACTAAACGTAGAATAAGGGGTAGCAAAGGCTGCCCCTTTTTTATTTAATAATATGGCTATTCGTGATAAAGTCGCAATGCTTGTTTCGCAGCTTAGCCCAGTGATGCAGGCTGCCGGAGCAAATGTTGCAGGCATGGGGGCCAACGCTCTTCAAGAAGGAGCAAACGTGCTAGCCGGTGCAGGAGATGCAGCTTTTAGGCAGGGTGGTGTAATGGGTAACGTGCAACCACCACTATTAAGCGCCTCGAATATGTTGCGTTCCGGCAGTTTAAACCTTCTCGACATGGGACCGGGCGGACGAACAGCACTCGGATACGGTGCATTGGGAGCAGGGACTCTTGCTGCTGGCGCAACTGCTGGGGCTGTAGCTAATCAAGCAAAGAAGAAAAGAGCACGCCTTGCTGGTCAGAACTTAGGTGCACAACTTGGTGTTCAGATGCCAGGTCTTGTCTTGATCAATTAAGTTTAGAATAGTAAACAAAGAGCATAGCTCCTTTTTAATTAAGGTTATAAACATGGCAGGAAAAGCTAACGTTGGCGCCAGAGCCTCTCAGTTTCTTTCGCAGATCGGAACTGCAGGTGGACCTGTCGGTGCAATGACAGCGCCTAACCTTGTTGCTTATGGTGCGGGTAATCTTCAAGCACAAGTAGCTGCTGGAAATACCGACGAGTATTTTAGGCAACGTGGGGCTGGGTCAACTGCCGTAGTTGGTACCCCTCACAGTCAATCTGTACCCATGGCTGCCAACCTGTCCGATGGGTATCTGATGCTGAACCAACAGGGCTCTCCTCTTCCCATGCACGGCTTGATGGGTGCACACAACGCCAAAGCCGCGCAGATTACGCAAGACAGCATGCTCACAATGGACCAGCGCATGCTGACCGGCATGATGCCTTTTACCGGCCAACTACCAATTGGTAATGCTGTTGCCGCTGCTCAACAACTGGGTGCAAAAGCAGCACAACAACGTGCTCGGAACTAATCATGAATTCATCTAAAGCAAAACAAGCTAAATCCAAGGCCAAGGCTCGGACAAAGCAAAAAACAGCAGATACTGCGCAACAAGCTGCTCAGATGGCAGCCCTGCAGCAGCAGCAAATGGCTGCACAGGGTTTGACGCCTGAGATTCAAGCCCAACAGATTGCAATGCAGGACAGGACCTCAACCGTAAACCCTTATCACCGCATGGGTCCGATGCCGAACAACTATTACAACCCCGGCAACGTCATCGGCGGTGGATATGGTCCCCAAGGTTAATAACGGCAATAAGTAAGTTTCTGCTATAATTTTATTAATGGGACGGAAGTTCCAGGCCAGTAATGGCACGAACCTTGAAAATTGAATAAATTTTCCAGATTTTTGGTTCATTACTACCATGGATCTTTCCAGATCCTGGTATCAGCTAAACCCTTACGCTGAATTACCAACATGTTTATTGATAAGTAATGTTGTCACCTTGGCGAGCAATCGTTGAGTGAAAACCGGATGAATTCAGGGAAACCCTAACGTTAAGACGAGGGCAATCCTGAGCCAAGCCAACCAAGTTCGTGGTTGGAAGGTGCAGAGACTAGGCGGTGAATGACGCTTCATTCGTAATACGCCATTAGCGTCCGGCACCCCACTGGGGTGAAGAGATAGTCCACCCCTTCAAGAAATTGAAGATTAGGAGAACGACTTTCCCAAGCTGTTGGGTGCGGAGCTGTACCGCCCTCATCCAGCCTACATCGTCGAAATGGCCGCAGAACCTGTGGTTGTTCACGATTTTACAAAACAGCCTGGACAAACTGTCCAGCTTGACCGTTAAACGATAGCGGTCATTAAATCCTGTGAATTGCTGGAAACCCTTCAACATGGTAACATGACAGGGCAATCAGCAGCCAAGCCAATCAGAAATGGTTGGAAGGTCCAACGACTACCTTTGGTCACTTGGAAAACCTCTCTTTTACAAAAGCCTGTACTTTAGGGGACGGTTGTTTAGGCCGCCCCAAAAACAAACAGACTTGTTACATCTCTTTTACACATTCAGAAAAGCAAAAATTTTTTCTTGAGTGGAAATTAAAAAAGATTAACAAAGAACTGGGCACTAACGGCTCAGTAAATTCTAGAGAGGGGTTTGATAAACGAACAGGCAAGTATTACCAAAGCTGTCAAGCTATGGTGACTAGCAAAAAGCTTTTATCCTTTAGGGAAGAGCTTTATCCTTCTGGTAAAAAACAAATCTCTAAAAAATATTTAGATGATTTGGAGTTAGAAGCGTTAGCCGTGTTTTGGATGGACGATGGTTGCGTTGTAAGTTCAAATAATGTTGGACTTTTGGCAACATATTGTGACATTGAACAGGCTACGACAATTGCTCAGTGGATACACGATTTAACCGAAGTTAACCCAAAACTTTATTTAGATCGTGGGCTATACCGGTTAAGGATTACGCGAAGCGAAATGCCGAAATTTATCTATACCATAAAGCCACACATGCTTTCTGGTTTTTCCTATAAAGTGTCCCTGCAATTTAAAAACAAAACTAAAAGTTCTGTTCTATACGCAGCGAGTCTGAACCTCCAATTTGTGGAGGAAGACAATAAGAAGGCACGAGCGCAGGACAAATGATTAAAAGTCATTTGATGATATAGTCTGACCTTACGGGATGACAAACCGTAAGAATCAAAGGATAAAGAGCCTTTGAGATAACACTTGTACCGTTTCTGGGGCAACCCCGGTACCAAGACCAGCCGCGAGCGTACCCAGGATCAAACCATCGGTACTGCAAGCAGCCGGGCTATTGTCAAGGACAAGGTTCTGGTGTCTCTTCGTGAGTACACCGGCCCTGCAGACCCGAGCAACGCTAACGCTCCGAGCACCTTCAAGATTGCTCGTGAGACTCTGATGACGGCTCAGCGTCTGCTGCTGGACACCGGGAACCTTAACATGTTCCACCAGTCCATTGGTTCGCTGACCCTGCTTGACGACTATCGTCGCTGGCGTGACCGGGTGTTCCTGGACGAAATGGCCAAATCGGAAACCCGTGGTCAGTCCGGCGATACTCAAGGTGGTTACTACTACCCCAACGGTCACACTCGCACCTCCGGTGTTGTTTCTACTTATACCGCCACCGAATTTGCTTCGGAGCGTTATAAGTTCAACGTTAAGACCGACCTTCTGGAAGTGGTTCGTCAGCTTCGCAAGCGCAACGTTCCCGTGTTCCAAGACGGTTACTACCGTTGTATCGCTGACCCCACGTTCATGCGCGACCTTCGTGCTGACCAGGGCTTCCGCGAAGTTGCGCGTTACCCCGGCATGGGCCAAGGCAACCCTCTGATGGGCGCTGGCGGTCCTAACCAAGCAATCTACGGTGGCGGTCAGTACGGCCAAGCCATGTTCGTTGCTGGCGAGCCCGTGATGCCGACCGGTTTTGTGTTTGAAGGTGTCCGTTTCTTCGAGTCCACCAACTTTGCTAACAAAACTGCAACTGTTGACCTTGGTGGCGGCGGTGGTTCCTTAACTACCAACACTCCCCCTGGTCTGTTCTTCGGTCCTCAGGCAGTTGGCGTCGGTATTGGCGGTCCCAATGCTCAGGTTCTTATTAACAACAACGACGATTTCAGCCGCTTTATCATTCTGATTTGGCAACTGTACGCCGGTTTTGCTAACCTGAACAAGGACTTCATTACCTCTGCTTTCACCATCGCTCCTTGAGGTAACTAACAATGGCACTTTATAAAACTGGTGCTGGTGATATTCTCCAGCCTGGTGCTCAGATTAACCGCCTTTCCTCCTTCAACTCTGAAGCTGTTTACGGTTGGCCCGGTATTGCTGCTTATGAACTGATTGCCTATGTGCCAGTCAGTAACGCAAGTGGCGCCGCCGCTAACTTCAAAAGCCTAGATCTGATCATCCCTTCCCCCGACCGTCGCACTGACGACCGTGTTCGTGACGACAGGACATCCCTAGTTGTTCCCGGCTCTTCGGCGGCTCCTTCCTATGTGTATGGCGCTTCTATCTCCATCGCAAGGGATCTCCCCGCAGGCACAGTAGCTGATCCGGCCCCCGGCTTCCCTGCCACTCCGGTGACTGCTGATCTAAGGACCACCAACGCTTCAGATATTCTGATTCTCGGCCCCACCTCCAGTGGTGCTCCTGTCGGTATTCCTGCTACGCAGGCTACTGGCGTGAACATTGCTAGTGCGTGGCTCACCGCTTCGAGTAACGTAATTGCTCAAGGCGCAGGTGCCACCTCTGGCGGTGGTACTACCAGCGGCTTCTTGCCTTTTGTTAGCTCAGTGACTGGTACCATTGCCAACACTGACTTTGCTAACTCGATGATGTACAGGCTGACTGCAGCGACGACCTTCCGCGTCTCTACAGTTACGGCCCTCACCTCCGTCACCGCAACTGGTGGTGGTGTGTTCATCTCCGACGCTGATATTGCAGCCGGCAAGAAAGCTTACATTCTTGCTCGTATCAATTACCTCCAGGCGGAACCCGCTGTGTCTTGGAACGAAATCCAAGGCTTCATCGACTTTGCTTCCCAAGTGGGCGGCGACGACAGCTGATCCATTTCTGGAGTCAACAATTAAGCGGGTCCCAGTGGCCCGCTTTTTTATTGCCCTAGCGCTTTTGAGTAAACCTTGGTATTGTACTGGTAGTTACTATCCTTACGAATGCTGTACCGGTACAAGCCAACAGGAGCGCTCCTTGAAGTCGTCACTATGCACGGGGAGGGAATCCTTATGTGCGTAGATGCACAGGACGAAGTCCTTTATGTTGAAGAGGATG
>Ga0315294_10005220_pt1 | contig 14238 bp, 9 predicted proteins | sample YL17G13_40_MG_FD_203626 | JGI IMG/M metagenome (GOLD analysis project Ga0315294, IMG submission 203626) | Sediment microbial communities from Yellowstone Lake, YNP, Wyoming, USA - YL17G13_40 | ecosystem: Environmental > Aquatic > Freshwater > Lake > Sediment | place: USA: Wyoming | collected... | reverse complement strand
CCCCCCCCCAAAAAAATAAAACAAAAAACACTCTTCTTCTTCTTCTTCTTCTTCTTCTTCTCACCTGCGACGTATTCCCCGACTCGGTCGGGAAGCAGGAACAGATCCCTCGATCCCTGGCGGGACCCGTCCCCCCTCCCATCTCTTCCAGCGCTCGGGAGCAGCAGCGCCCGCTTCCTGTCGCTCGAGGGATCCTTCGGGTCGCGGAGCGGCGCGACGGCCGCGGAGAGCCTCGTCGCGACGGCAAAGTCCACCGCGGACAGCAGGGCGAACCGCGTCGCCGCGGAGGCTGCAGCCGCGGCGGCCGTGGCCGCTGCCGCCGCGAGGGCCGGCGGGGGCAAGTCGGCGAGGAAGGCGGGGAGAGCGGAGAGGGAGAAAGTGGAAGGAGACGGAGGAGAAGGACGAGCGGAAGAAAGAGAGCGGTGGCGGCGGCCATCAGTCTTTATCCTCTTTGTCTGGAGAGACGGGAGCGCTGCAGCGCGCCCCACTGCGCGCGTGCTTGGACACGGGAGAGATCTCATCTGCGTTAGAAGAATCTAGATCGCACAGGAGAGGAAGGGGCTGCTGAGTTGGAGATACTGGACGGGCTCGATTGAGGTGCGAGACGGAGAGAGTTTGATAGTTGACGTGTCGTTTTTTCACTTTTCTTCGTCGGGAGGAAGGAAAAAAAAAAGAGGGGGAGGGGCGCATTTTCTTCGTTCTCGTCTGTTTCAAAATGGCCTCCAACAAAAACATCCCCCGCGTCCTCGACTTTGAGGACGACGAGTCCGGCATCGGAGGCACGAGCGGCGGCTCCTCGACCGAGAACGGAGGCAGCAGCGCGGACGTGGGCATCGTCGACGACTCGTCCTTTTACGGCATCCTGAACGTCCCCGTCGACGCTTCCGACGACGATTTGAAGCGCTCGTTCCGCCTGCTGGCCGCGGCGTGCCACCCGGATAAAGTGCGGGATCCAGATCTTCGCCCGGCGGCAGCGGAAGCGTTCGCGAAAGTCCAGGCGGCGTACGAGGTGAGTTGAAGAATTCGGGACTCGAGATGGCAATCGCATCGATCGAGAAAACGGCAGACGAACGAGAAAAACTCACCCCCCCCCCAAAAAACCTCTCTTCCGACCCCTTTCTCTCTGTCCCCCCCTCTCGTTCAGATCCTCTCCGACCCGGAGAAGCGCTCCATCTACGACATCTACGGCAAGCAGGGGCTCGAGGCGGGCCTGCAGCTGGGCGACAAGCTCAAGTCCACGGACGAGCTCAGGAGGGAGTGGGCCGCGTTCCAGGCCCGGAGGGCCGCCGCGACGCTCGAGGCCCGGGTCGCGCACAGGGGGGCCTACGTCGTGAAGGTCGACGCCTCGGGCGCCCTGCTGCAGGGCGCGGGAGGGGGAGGGGGAGGAGCGGGAGGCGGCGGCGGCGGCGGCGGCAGCGGCCCCGCCGGCCTCGTGCCCGACCTGGCCGGGATGGCGATGTCGACGCAGGTGCAGGTCCCGCTCGGCGAGAGGGCGGGGGCGACGCTCGGCGGGCAGGTCGCGACGCGCCGCGGCGGCGTCGGCGGCGGCGCCTTCCTGGCCGGCGTCCGCCGGGTCGTGGGCGGCGCGACGACCGTCGACGTCCACGCGCAGCTGGGCCTGAAGCAGGTCCTGACGCTGTCGAGCGAGAGGCAGCTCGACGCCGGGACCAGCAGCGGCTTCGCGCTGAGCTGGCAGCCCCCGCGGGCGTTTTTCGGGGGCGGGGCGGCTCGGGGGCTCAGCGGCATGATCCAGAGGCGCAGGGCCGCGGCGGCGGCGGCCGCCCTCGGCGGGGCTGCCTCTGGCGGCGTCTTGCCCCCAATCCTGCGGCGCTCGAGCTCTGCTTCTTCAGGCGGCGACGGCGACGAGACGTCGCGCCACGGCTTCGGGCTCACCCTCACCAGCGGGCGCCGCTTCTCTGAAAAGACCGACGGCGACGTCTCGTGGACTGTCGGGCCCGACGACGCCGCCGGGTGCTCCCTGGGGTTCACGCGGCGCGGGGAGTCGGTGGTCAGCTCGGCGAGGGTCGAGGTCGGGGCGGTCACGGGGGTCTCTGCCAGGTTCGTGTGGAGGCCCGCGAGGACCCCGAGGCTGGTTTCTTTCCTGTTCTTCTCGACGAGCTCGAGGGGTGCTTCTTCCACTGCTTCAGCTTCTTCTTCTTCCGCCGACGGCGACGCCGACGCTGAGGAGCCGAAGGAGCTCGCGGAAGACATCGAGGAGGAAGAAGAGACCGGCTTCGCGTCCAACCCAGCCGCTCCCTCCCTGGCCCTGCGAGCCAGCGTCAGGCTCAACACCGCGCAGGGCTTGGAGGTAGAACTCGGGTTCTCGAAGAGGCTCTCCGAGTTCGCCGTCGCGGGGGTTGCCCTGGCCGCCGGGACGAGCAGCGGCGTGACCCTCCGGCCGCGCTTCTCTCGCGGGGGGCACGCGTTCGACTTCCCGATCCTGCTGGCGAGGTCCGTCGCCCCGCTCTCGGCGTCGAGGATGCTCCTGAAGCTGCCCGCGGAGGTCCGCGAAGGGTTGCTCGGGGGAGGACCGGGAGGAGGAGGAGGAGGAGGAGGCGGAGGCGGCGGAGACGCCGAGCCCGCGCCCTCGTTCCTCTACTCGTCGCCGTTTTCGCCGCCGCCGTCGACGACGATGCCTTCGTACGAAGACTCCGCAGACCCGATAGCGCTCGCCATCCTGCTCCTGGGCCCCCCGGCGTGCTCCGCGGCGCTCCAGCTGCTCGTCCTCCGCCCGTTGCGGCGCAGGGCGGTGGCCAAGAGGGCCTTGCTCCGAAGGGCCGCGACAAGGGCGCAGGCCGACGCGTCGGCGAAAGCCGCGGAGGACGCCGCCAAGCTGCTGGGGCCCGTGGCGCGAAGGAGGGCCGCCAAGGAGGTGGCCGGCGCGCTCGGCGTCGCTGCTGCCGCACAGGGAGGAGCAGCAGCAGCACCGTCGGCCGACGGAGGAATCGTCGTGATCAGGGCGAGGTACGGCCCCGTGGCGGCGCTGGACGCGGCCGCGAGGAGGGACAGGGAGGAGGAAGAAAAGGTTGATGAGAGCGCGGCGGCGGCGGCAGCGGCGACAGCGGAGGAAGAAGCAGAAGGAGCAGAGTCAGCGGCAACGAAGAAGAAGGAGCTCGGCAGCCACTTCATCCCTGACTTTGAGGCCGCACCGGAGGGAGGAGCAACTGCTGGAGCGGCGAGCGAAGAAGCGAAAGGTTCTTCGACGAAGGCCGCGGGGGAAGGAGGAGAAGAGCTTCCTCCTGCTGGCAGCGGCGAGGGCGGCGGCGACGCTCCGTCCTCCTCCTCTCCTCCCCTCCTCCCGCTGCCCCCTCGCTTCGTCGACGTCACCGCGGCGACCCGCCTCCTCGTCGACGCCTCCTCCTCGACGATCACCCTCCAGCAGGGAGCCACAAGACACGCGCTCCTGGGCTTCGCGGACCCGGCCCCGGGGGAGCGCAAGGCGCTCGAGGTGCTGTTCGTCTCGTCGGGGGGGGTGGTCCTCCGGGCGCGGGTGCCCGACGGCGCGGGCGCGGTGCTGCCGCCGCCGACGCCGCCGTCGGCGGGGGGGGGCGCCTCAGCTTCGAAGGGCTCTGTTGTTGTCCATCCCGTGCCGTCGACCCACCGGGACGCGCGCGCCGCGGTCGCGGAGGTCGAGTCCCTGGTCCCGGGGTCTGGGGCGAAGCTCGCCGCGGCGCTCTCGAGGAGGGAGAGCAGCGAGGGCGGTGGCAGCGGCGACGGGGGAGGGCAAGCAAAGCCGAGGAGGCGCCGCTTTGGCATCGTTTAAGAGAGAGAGTTTGTAAAATTTTGGTTGAGAAAAAACACAATAAACATTTGGTTTTTTTACATTCCGAGGTCCTCTCTTCTTTGTTATCATTCTGAGGTCCTCTCTTCTTTGTTGCGTGACGTGAAAGAAAGAGAAAGAGAAAGAGAGAGAGAGAGAGAGAGAGAGAGGGCAACGGGTCCGACGAGTTCAAAGAAAAAAGAAATCACAAGACGTCTCCTCCTCCTCCCCTCCCTCCGGCGACCCCGAGAACCTCCGCAGCCACCACCGCGGGCGGCCTCGGCGGTCCCCCGATTCCTGTCGGGCCCACTCCGGGCAGCGGCACGACCTCGTGGAACCGCGACAGGTCAACGACGTGCTGCGACGGAGGGAGGAGAGGGACCTGATTCGCCGCCGCTCCTCCTCGCCTCCTCTGCCTGACGCCGCCGAGCCGCGACGCTGAGGCCGAGCGAGAAGAGCCAGATCCGGCAGCAGCCGAGGAAACGACAGCGGCTCGCTTCACGCACGGGGCGAAGGCGCACCCCCAGTGCAGCTCGCCGGCAAGGTACGAGCGGGTCACCACGAACTCCCCGCGGTCGCTCGAGCCGCAGACCTGCACGACGACCTCGGCCCCCGAGCCAAGCAGGTCGTCGAGCGAGAGGCCCCGGAGAGGAGAGGCCTCGTCGATGACGTGTTCTACGGTGACCGGGAGCAAGAGAGGGGGAAGCTTTCCGCCGTTGGTGAGCTTCAGCTCGTCGACGCGCCAGAGAGAGTTGGAAGCGGAAGAAGAAGAAGACGGCGAGGAGGGAGAAGGAGAGGAGCCGGGAAGAGAGGCGCTGGGGTCTCCATCGGCGGCGGCGGCTCTGGAGTCTCCTTGGTCGTCGTCGCCGCCGTGAAGCCACCGGAAAAGGTACGCCGAGACGCTGGGCCCGCCGTCCCTCGACTGCTTGGTGTCCGCGACCCTGAAGGAGAGCACGGGAAGCGAAATGCTGCCGCGACCACCGCCGCGACGACCATCATCAACTTCCCTCCTCGCCACGCAGGCCGCCTCGGACACGAAGACCGACCTCGCCCTCCTCCTCGGGTGCGACACGCGAGCGAAGACCACCCCGGCACAGACAGCTGTGAGGAGCTGCCCGTAGACCACCTGCGTCGTCTCCAGGGCCGCGGAGCGGATGCACGCCCTCGGAGCTCGCGCACCCCACCCGATGGTTTGTTGGGCTTCGACCGACATCAAAAAGGCCGAGACAAAGGCCGAGGTCGGCGTGGCCGTTTCAAACCCCAGGACGCACTTGGGGGCCGTCAGGCTCAGCCAGAACCAGCAGCCCGCCCACAGCAAGAAGGAGGCCACGTAGGCCGAGGCCATCGTCGCGAGCATCGACCTCCAGGAGAGCGCCAGGAGCGTGCCGAAGGGGTCGCGCGACCACGAGTGCCAGGCCAGCGCGCGCCTCTCGAGGCCCGTGACGGCGACCGAGGGCCTCCCGGCGTGCCTGCCCGACTCGACCAGGGCCGCGGCTCCGGTGCGGAGGCGCGCGGCCTGCGACCACCCGGAGCCTCGGTCCGGGTGGGCAGAGTGCCACTTGAAGGTCGGCGGCGGCGGCGGTGGACGAGGAGAGGCGGTCGGAAGCAGCGGCGGCGGCGGAGGTCGTCGGGGCGGGTCGGCGTCGGTCGTCGCCGCAGGCCGACGAGGTCGGCTCGCGTCGTCGTCATCGGCCCCGTAGCTCGTCGTCGTCGCTGGAGCTTCTCCGATTCCTTCGGAGCTGCCGGACCCGACAATCGTGTATATCGCTGCAGGGTCGAGGGGATCGGAGGCTGTTTGGAATTGTGGGCGAGAGGGAAGGAAGATGGATTGAGCTCGAGAGCGAGCGAGGGCGAAACCGATGGCCGAGTAGAGAGAAAAAGATGAGAGTTTTTCCCTTCTTCCGCTCCTCTCCTCTTTCGCGACGAAATTTAGACTTGAAGCTTGGACGGGAGCACAGAGACGAAGGCGTACCTCGCGCCTGCAGGAGCGGGAGCGTCGACATGGCAGCGACACTAACGAAAGAGGGACGAGAAAGAGAGAGGAAGAAGGGGAGAATGTTCTTGATGGGGTGTGTGCTCGTTTTCTCCTCCGTCGCCGTCGCCGATGGCGTCGATCACTAGATGAACTTTGCTCCCCTTGCTCGTCCATCTTCTTCTTTCCTCCCTTCAGCACCGCCCAACCCTTCCTCCCGCCGCCAACACCAGCCCCGCAAGATGGCCAGTGTCACCGCGTACATCGAGGAGAAGGACCTGGCCGCCAAGGTTCGTATACGAGGCGCTTCTGAAAAGCCAGAGAGAGAGAGAGCCGACGGCGCCCCGCGCGAAACAAACGTCAGCCGCGGAAGCGGTGGGAGATGAAGAAAAGCAAAAAATGATCAGTCTTTTCTGCGCGTCGTGCGCCTTTCTGCTCCGCTCTCGTGGACCCCCCTTTCGCGCGTTACAACTGTGTCGACATCGCTGCGTGGCGCGCAACGAAGAAGAGCGCCCGAAAACACTCGCGATGCGGTAGAAAAGCAAAGTTTTTCGTCCTTCGACGTTGTTTCGCCCTCAGGTCGACGAGCAAAAAAAAAAAACGTCGCTGCCATTCTGGAAAGAACAAGAATAGGACTAGCGTGCTCACTCTCTTTCCCTCACACAATCACCCCACTGTCTCAACAAACAGGTCGAGGCCGCCGTCAACGAGGCCGTCCGCGCCAGACCCGATGAGCCCCTGTCGTTCCTGGTGAGTTTGAACGTCAAAAAACAAAGACGAACGCAAAAAAGAAGAAGAATCGAAGAGAGAAAGGGCGACGAGAAAAAGGAGGAAGCAAGATTTTCCTCCCTCTGCCCCTTTTCTCGCGTCGGCGTTGGAAGCATTTCAAGCTCTCGCCCTTTGAGTCTAAGGCTTCTGATGTCCTTGACTCTCTCGAGTGGAGAATGCGAGCAGATTTGGACGTTTGCGTACCATGATGCCACAGAGAGAGGACAGCGCTTGGCGGCTAGCCAACAGAAGAGCGATCGAGAACGAAAGCAAACCTCGGCCTCTCATGAAACAACCTCTTTTCTTATTCTCTCTTGTTCTCTCTCCCCCTCCCTCTCTTGTTCTCTCTCCCTCTCTCTCTCCATTTCCAAACCTAACTCTCCAGGCCTCGACCTTTCAGAAGATGGCCCCGGCCGCGATCACCAAGGTGGTCGGTCGCCAGATCATCGACTCTCGGTAAGGAGAAGTTTGAAGCTTTGGTCCCCCCTTTTTTTATTTTGCAAAATCCTTCCGAACTCAGGCTCACTTCCTCCTCCTTCGACCCCCCCGTCCCCCTCTCCGCCTCCGAAACCATAAAAAAAAACCTCAAAAAAAATCACAGCGGCAACCCCACGGTCGAGGCCGACGTTCACACCCACAAGGGCGTCTTCACCGCCGCGGTTCCCTCGGGCGCCTCCACGGGGATTTACGAGGCCGTCGAGCTCCGCGACGGCGGCAGCGAGTACATGGGCAAGGGCGTGATGAAGGCCGTCGACAACGTCAACAAGCTGATCGGCCCGGCGTTGGTCGGGAGCGACCCGACCGACCAGAAGGCGGTCGACGCGAAGATGAACGCGCTCGACGGCACCGAGAACAAGGGCAAGCTCGGGGCGAACGCGATCCTGGCCGTCTCCATGGCCGTCTGCAAGGCCGGTGCCGCCGAGAAGGGCGTGCCGCTCTACCGTCACATCGCCGACCTCGCGGGAAACCCCAAGCTGGTGCTTCCCGTGCCCTCGTTCAACATCATCAACGGCGGGAGCCACGCCGGCAACGCTCTGGCGATGCAGGAGTTTATGATCCTTCCCGTCGGGGCGTCGTCGTTCTCAGAGGCGATGCGCATGGGCTGCGAGGTGTACCACAACCTCAAGTCGATCATCAAGAAGAAATACGGTAAGATTTTTTTTTTTTTTTTGAGCAAAGCGAAGAGAAGAAAAAGGAAAAAAAAAAACCTCATTCTCACACTCCCTTGCTCGTCTCTACTTTGCCCCCTTTTCCCCTTCCAAAACTACTCCCCCTCCCCCCCCCCAAAAAAAAAAAACACAGGTCAGGACGCCTGCAACGTCGGCGACGAGGGCGGCTTCGCGCCCAACATCGGCTCGAACGAGGAGGGCCTCAACCTCGTCAACCAGGCGATCGAGGCGGCCGGCTTCACGGGCAAGGTCAAGGTCGGCATGGACGTCGCGGCCTCGGAGTTCCTCAAGGACGGCAAGTACGACCTCGACTTCAAGACCAAGGACAACGACGGGTCCAAGGTGCTGACCGGTAAGGAGGAAGCTCGGGTTTGTTTTGGCCGGAGACAGAATAGAAAAAGAAGAGAAAGAGAGAAAGAGAACAAAAAAACTCACTTTTTCCTCTTTTCTTTTTTCCTTTTCGAAAAAAAAAAACCACTTCCGAACAAAAAAAAAACAAATCGCAGGCGAGCAGCTCCTCGACCTCTACAAGTCCTTCTGCAAGGACTACCCCATCATCACCATCGAGGACCCCTTCGACCAGGACGACTGGGACAACACCGCCGCGTTCACCGCCGCCGGGCTCTGCCAGGTCGTCGGGGACGACCTGCTCGTGACCAACCCCACTCGCGTCAAGACGGCCATCGAGAAGAAGGCCTGCAACGCGCTCCTGCTCAAGGTCAACCAGATCGGGTCGATCTCGGAGTCGATCGAGGCCGTGCGCATGGCCAAGGAGGCCGGGTGGGGCGTGATGACCTCGCACCGCTCGGGCGAGACCGAGGACTCGTTCATTGCCGACCTCGCCGTGGGTCTGTCGACGGGCCAGATCAAGACGGGCGCGCCCTGCCGCTCGGAGCGCCTGGCCAAGTACAACCAGCTGCTGCGCATCGAGGCCGAGCTGGGGGCCGACGCGGTCTACGCTGGCGAGAACTGGCGCCACATCAGCTGGTAGAGGGAGGTGGTGATGGGGAGGGAGCGACATGAAGAGAAAGAGAAAAAGAGAAAGAGAGAGAGAGAGAAAGAAGAGATGCTTCAAGAGAGAGAGAGATAAAAGAAAAGAGAACAATAAAGATTAAGATATGACGTTTTTTTCGAGAGGCAGTCGCTGCCGTTGTGTGAACGACGGGCCAAAGAGAGAGTTGCGACGAAAGAGAGGAGGAGAAAGGGTTGTTTCTTTCGTGTGATTCTTCTTTTACAAGAAGAATCACACGTTGCCGCCGCCGTGCTCGCCGAGCGTCTGCTGCTGCCACGGAGGAGGCAGGAGCTGCTGTTGTTGCGGCGGCGCTGCCGCTGGAGCTTCCAACACCACGTTCATGGCCTTGCCTGCCGCCGAGAACGGAGCAGCAGTGGCGAAGGCGGCAGCAGCAGAAAAACCCACTGCTGCGTTTTCCTTTTCTTGCTGGCTCTGAGGAGGAGGAGCAGCAGCAGCAAGAGAGAGAGGAGGTTGAGCTTCTTCTTCTCCCTTCTCCGCTTCCGCCAGCGCCGCTGCAAGGTCCCTCGCTGCTTGCCTCGCCGGCGGCCACGCGTCCCTCGAGAGCTCCGAGGCCACGGCGGAGAGCTGGTCGAAGAGCACTCGACCCTCACTCGAAGAAGAAAAAAGAGAAGACTCGTTGTTGCCAACGACTTCGGCGAGCGCCCGCGCCGAGGCAGCGCGCCCCCGTGGCAGCGACGGCTTCGCCCTCACGAAGTCCAGCAGCCTCGGCGCGAGCATCTCGGCGGGGACTGTGGCAGAAGCCACCGACAGCGCCGCAGCTGCGGCGTCGACGACGAACTTTTTGTCGTTGGAGGCCGCCTTGGAGAGCAGGCAAGGAAGGAGGCCTCTCAGCTCTGCTTCTGCTTCTTCACTCGTCTTGCCGACAATCACCCAGGGCTCCTCCGAGCCGAATGTGGCGGCGACGTCCGACGCGGCAGCGAGCCCCGCGCGGCACAGGGCGCTGCGGAGGCTGCCGACGGCGGCGGCGATGCCCGGGAGCGCGGAAGGCCTGTTTTGGTTTTTTGGTTTTTCGAAGAGGGAATTTTCGTGAGCCGTCTCTCGGAAAAAAAACAAGAGAGGAAAGGAAGGAAAAAAAAACGAAAACGGAAAAAACTCACAGCACCGCGAGCGCCTCTGCCCTGTGGTGCTTGACGCCGCGGCGAAAAGCGTCGAGCCCGCGCGCGACGTCGTCCCACTTTCGGTCGGAGGTGAGCGCAGAGACGGCAGAGGCCAGGAGGAAAGAGGCGGAGACGGAGGTGCTTTCGCTTTCTCTTCCCGCTTCTTCTTGCAAGCTCAAGGGCTCGAGCTCGGAAGTGGAGCGCAAAGGGACGTCGACGGCGACGGGGGGAGGGGTCCCCGAAGGAAGGACGACTGCAGCAGGAGCAGCAGCAGAAGAAGGCGCCGCTGCTGCTGCCGACGTGTCGTTGCCGTAGAGGCGCTGCCGGGTGGCCTCGGCCGCGGCGACCTCCCTCGCGGTCGGAGCAGGAAGAGGGGCTGCGGCAGCAGCGGCGGCAACAGCGCCCTCTTCTTCTTCTTCCTCCATTGCTACTGGGAAGGAAGAAAAAGGCGCCGGTGGCGGCGGCGGCGACAGCGGCGGCGGGGGAGGGAGAGGCGCCTCCTCTCGGTTGTCGTCAGCGAGAGGAGGGGTTGCTGCTGCGGCCGCCGGTGTAACAGCAACGGCGACGACGCTCGCGCGAATCGACGCGGCCGTTTCCGTTGTCGATGCATTCGCCGCTGCGGCCTCCTTCTCGGCCAACTCTCGAGCGCGTCTCCGGGTCACGACGGGGGAGCGTCTGCCCGGAGACGCCCCGATGGGCGCGCGAACGCGATGACGGACGTCTGGCTCGTCTGCCATGGCTTTTGAATTGAGAGAAGGAGCGAGCGAGAGTGCTCGAGTTCGTTCAATGGGTTCTGAGACAACGACGCCGGTCGTTTGCCGACCTCCTCAACCTCTTTTCTTTCTCTCTCTCGTATTTTTCCGGTTTCTACACGCTCTTTGGCGTAGTCGCTCCCCCCCCTCTTTCCCACTCCTCCCCATTTTCCCCATAATTCAAAAAGCCTCTTTATCAAATCCCGACGGTCGTCGCCGTCAAGTCGAAAACATTGTTCCCCCGCGAAGATTTCGCCACGCTCTCGTTGAACTCCACCTGCCTGAGCGCGGCCGCCGCCCGAGACTCGAGCTCGCCGCGCCTCGCGGCGTCCCCGGCTGCTGCCTCGGCTGCGCGGTCTGCGACCTGCCGGGATTTCGCGGCGGATGACAAGACGCCCACGCGGGCCGCGACGCGAGCCCTCATGGCCTTTTCGTCCTCTTCGGCGTCCTCTCCGGCGCCCCTCCTTGCTGTCAAAGCCCGCTTTTCTTCTCCTTCCTCTTCTTCTCCTTCCTCCTCCCCAAAGGCGGCCTCCACCGCCTTGGCAGCGGCGGAGCTCTCCACCACCGCGGCAAGGCCCCTGGCCCTCTCGTGCAGCGCGGCGTTCTCCTCGCCCAGCTCCCGCACCAGCGACGCCAGCGCCGAGTGGACGCGCCCGTCCCTGCCCGCGCGGCGCTCGTCGGCTGCGTCAGAGCTGGCCGCGTCCTCGCCGCGCGCGACGAGCCGCTGGTTCTCGCGGGCCAGGGCGGCGTTGTCCTCGGCAAGCAGGGCCACCTGGGAGCGCAGCGTGCCCAGTTGCTTGCGGAAGCGGGCGGGGGTAGCGCAGGAGGGGGACCTGTTGTTGTTGTTGCTGCTGCTGCTGCTCAGGTCGAAGGAAGAGGTCGAGACCAGCGGTGTTGTTGTTGGTGCTGCTGTCGCCAAAGATGAGGAGCCGAGGCTCTTCTTGCTTCCGTTCTTCTTCATCGAGGAAAAGAGGCTCTGGAGAAGAGAAGACGACGATGACGACGTAGGAGCCAGAGCAGCAGCAGCGGCAGCAGCGGCGGCGGCGGCGGCAGCGGCCGCCTCCGAGGAACCAGCACTCGTTCCCGCGACCTTGACCCTCTCGAGCTCCTTTCGCAGGGCGTCGCACTCTGCGCGCGCCCTCCTCAGCTCGGCAGACAGGAGCGCCGCCGTGGCCGCTCCCGGCGTGGCGCAGTTGCGCGCCGTCCCCGTCGCCGTCCTTGCGGCGCGGGGAGGGGGCGAGTCGCAATTCGCTGCGACGCCTACTTCGCCGCCGCTGTCGACATCGCAAAAGGCGTCAAAGACGTCCGAGGCCTCGTCGCGCTCGACCTGCTCCGCCTCCTCCTCGTCGTCGTCCTTGTTTCGCCTCGATTTTGACTTTGGCGTGGAGAGGCCGCCGAAGAAGGACCGAGAAGAGGAAGAAGAGGCGGCGAGGGAAGAGGGAGGGCGAGACGCCCCTGCTGCTGCGGCTGCTGCCGCCGTCGCCGCTCCCCCGCCGGCCAGCTGCAGCGCGCGTTTCGTCGCCCTCAGCTCCCTCGACAGAGCCGCGGCGCGCGCGTCCGACGCCAACGCCGCGTCCCTGAGATCGGCAAACATGGCAGTCTGCGCCGGCTTCTTGGCGGCCGCGGCGTCGGCGAACGCGGCCAGGCGCGCGTTGTCCGCCCGCAGACCCGCCGCCTCGTCCCTCAGCCTCTCGAGCGTCTCGCCCGCGGCGGCGACGGCTGGGGCCCGCGCGTGCAGCCTGCGCAGCCTCGACGAGAGGCGCGCGTTCTCCGCCGCCAGAGCCGCGGCGGCCTCCGAAGCCGCCGCGGCGCGCTTCTGGGCCGCGAGCGCGTCCCCGGCCGCGGCGGCCTCGGAGGACGTCGCGAGCAGCGCGTCCTGGAGGTCGGCGTTCTCGGCCTCGAGCGCCGCGGCGCAGGCCTCGAGCTCGGTGACGCGCCTGGCGAGGCCGTCGACGACGGCGCATTTCGACGAGGAAGTGGCAGCTGCTTTGGCGGCTGCGGCGGTTGAAGCGGCTTCGGCGACGGCTTCGGCGGCTGCTCTGGCGGTGGCTTCGGCGGCAGCGTCCTCTTTCACCGCCGCCTGCGCCCCAGCACCTTCTCCTTCTCCTCCCCCCTCCTTCTCTTCGTCAGATGCCGCGGCCTCCTTCGCCTCGGCCAGCAGGTCCCGCACCTCGGAGCTCGACGACTTGGTCGTCGCGGTCGCCGCCACCTCGACCAGCGCTGCCTGGAGCTTCCTGCGCGAGGCCGCCCCTTCGGCTTTCTCTTCCTGCAGGTGCCTCACCTCGGCCTCGGCCCGCGCGAGGCTGCGCTCGAGCTCCTCGGCGCGGCGCCAGATGTTGCCCTCGCGCTGGGGGTCGTTGGGGAGGGTCCGCGCCGGGCTGACGCTGGAGCTGTCGGTTGCTGCGGTGGCGGCATTGTTGCCTTTGTCCTGCCGCTTGCTGTCGGGGTTTGGAGAGGGAGAAGGAGAAGGAGCCTGGGGGGCGTTGTTTGGACGAAGAGAGGGAAGAGAAGAGAGAGAGGGCAAGAAGGAAGAGAGGGCAAGGAAGAAGAGAGGGTAAGGAGGAAGAAAATTCTGTCCTCGTCCACGGAGAAGGAAAAGAAAGAGAGCTCGAGAAGCATCTCAAGCTTTATGCTTTTTCATCGTTTAAAACCATAAAACACTCTTTCTTAGGCTCATCTACCCTCTCAGATCGACAGAACGCGGAATGGTAGGAGTGAGAAGGCCGAAAGGAGCAAGGCCATTTGAGAAGCTAGACGCATGCAAGCAAACTGCAAGAGCGTCGTCGCGTCGAAATCGACAACAAGCAAAAGAATCGAACGACCAGCTCCTCCTTGAACTCACCATGCTTTTGGTGCGTCGGTTTCTTCGGACGGGACGACGCGTAGAGTATGACCTGTGTGGCAAATGAATGAAGGTGGCGTCAGAAAGAGAGAGTCTCCGGCGAGAGAGAGAAGCGAGTTACGAATTTGTCGACATTGTTTCGTCAACCACCAAGCCGGCTAGAAAAGGAAGATGCTCTCGTTTGCAGACGACCCGTCGTCGCCCCTCCCTTTTCCTCTCGTTGAAAACCCGTGTCTCTCTCACCTTCTTCTCGCGGGCGGGTCAGAACGAAAACCGATGAGAAAGATAAAGGATAAAAGTAGGAAGAGACCAGGAAAGACAGAGGGTGATAATGAAAAAAAAAGAAAATTGCAAAAAGCTCTACTCTTCTTCTCCCCGCAGCGGCCGCGAGAGAACGGGTCCTCCTTCTTGCGGCGGCCCCGGGAGAAGGGGCAGCCGCGTCAGCAGGAGCAGCAGCAGCGGAAGTCGAAGCACTTCTTCTTCTTCTTCTTCACCCACCGCCCACCTAGCTACTTCTTCTTCCTCGCCGCCGCCTTGGTGGTGGCGGCCTCGTTCTTGCAAAAGACCTCCTCGAAGAACGAGATCTCGCCCCCGCCGCCGCCTCCAAAGCCGCTCCTGCGGCTCGAAGAGCGGGCGCTGCACCCGCTCTCGCTCGCCGCCGCCGCTCTGGCCGAAGCCCCGCCGCTGCCGTCCTCGCTCGCCTGGCCTCCACCTGCCGTCGTGCGCCTGTTCAGGCGCCGGCACGTCTCCCTGATTCCGGAGCTCAGCCCGCCGGGACCGCAGAAGAAGACGCCGATGTGCTCGTCTGGGTGCGCGGCCTTGACTCGGCCCGGGTTGGAGAGTTT
>Ga0315294_10005219_pt1 | contig 14240 bp, 13 predicted proteins | sample YL17G13_40_MG_FD_203626 | JGI IMG/M metagenome (GOLD analysis project Ga0315294, IMG submission 203626) | Sediment microbial communities from Yellowstone Lake, YNP, Wyoming, USA - YL17G13_40 | ecosystem: Environmental > Aquatic > Freshwater > Lake > Sediment | place: USA: Wyoming | collected... | reverse complement strand
TTATCCTCGCCTATGCTCATTATTCCGGGCAACCGGGTTCGACGTCCGTTTTCGGCGACGCGACCTTTGCGGCCGACCTTTCCGTTTACCGCAACCAGATCGTCAGCCTGGTGCCGGAGCCCGCGACGCTCTCGCTTCTGGCCCTCGGCAGCCTGGTGTTTCTTTGCCGTTCGTCATGGCGGCGGCCGGGCGGCGCCTAGTCACGGCGACACGCCCGACCTTTAACTTGACTTCTGCGCCTGCGGGGTCTATCCTGGTTTTCCCGTGAGGTGTTTCCCGGAGCAGTTTTCCCGGCACAGGTCTCTGGCGCCAGGCGCATGATGGTCATTTGTGTGATTCCTGCCCGGTACGGGTCGAAGCGATTCCCTGGGAAACCTCTCGCTTCTGAAACCGGGAAGCCTCTCATCCAGCACGTCTATGAGGCGGCCGCCCGCGCGCGACGTGTGGATGCGGTCCTCGTGGCCACCGACAATGAGCGGATACGCAAGGCCGTCGAAGCCTTCGGCGGCAAGGTCGTCATGACGCGGCCCGACCATCCCTGCGGCACGAACCGCGTGGCCGAGGCCGCCGCCGCGTTTCCGAAGGCCGACATCGTCATCAACCTCCAGGGGGACGAGCCGGAACTCGACCCGCACCTTCTGGACATGGTGATCGAGGCGATGGCCCGCGATCCGGCGATCGAGGCCGCTACGGTGGCCGGACCCCTGGCGCCCGGCGAGGTGCACGATCCCAATTCCGTCAAGGTGGCGATGGCGGCCGGCGGCGACGCCCTCTACTTTTCGCGTGCCGCCATCCCGTATGCCCGCGACGGCGAGGCCGACCGCCATGCCCCCTTGCTCAAGCATTTCGGAATCTATGCGTACCGCGCCAAGGCGCTGCGCGATTACGCCGCCATGGCGCAGACGCCGCTGGAGCGCACTGAAAAACTCGAACAACTCCGGTGGCTGGAGCACGGACGCCGGATGCGAGTGCTGGTGACGGACCGCCGGCCGGCCGGCGTGGATACGCCGGAAGACTATGCCGCATTCGTCGCGCGATATAAGAAGAAGGCTTGAGACTGGAGGCTTGAGGCTGGAGGAACGACAAGGCTTGAGGCTGGAGACTGGAGGTACGGCAAAGAAACGACTGAGGCTTGAGGCAGTTCCTACAGTCTCCAGTCTCAAGCCTCCAGCCTTCAGTCCCCAGCCTGATCGAAAGGCGTACCTATGGCCGCCACTGAAATATTCCGCAACTTGGCCATGCAGACTGAGGAGACGGAGTTTGCCACGCCGGTGCCCGAGGGATACCGCGTCGGGCGCACGAAGTACGTCGTCGTGTTCGGCACCGTCATGAGCGGCCTCGGGAAGGGCATCTTCGCCTCGAGCCTCGCCAAGTTGCTCCAGGACAAGGGACTCCAGGTCGCCCCGATCAAACTCGAAGGGTACCTCAACATCGATTCCGGCACGCTCAACCCCTATCGCCACGGCGAGGTCTTCGTCCTGGACGACGGCATGGAAACCGACATGGACCTGGGGACCTACGAGCGGATGCTCGACCAGGACCTGACGCGCGACAGTTTCACCACGAGCGGCCAGATTTACTCGTCGGTCCTGGAACGCGAGCGTCGCGGCGGGTACCTGGGCCGCGACGTCCAGATGATTCCGCACGTCACGGGCGAGGTGAAGGCCAAACTCCGGAACCTCGCCGTCCAGACCGGCGCCGATGTCATCTTCGTCGAGATCGGCGGCACGGCCGGCGACTTCGAGAACGCCTATTACATCGAGGCCATGCGACAACTCGCCTACGAGGAAGGCGCCGGAAACGTCTGCTTCGTCGCCCTGACGTTCATCCTCGAGCCGGGGAGCCTCGGCGAGCAGAAGTCCAAGGCCGCCCAACTCGGCATCAAGCGGCTCCTCGAGATGGGCATCCAGCCCCACCTCATCGCCTGCCGCGCGGGAAACCCCGTCACCGACAAAGTCCGCGAGAAGATCTCCATCTACACGAACGTTCCGATGTCGCGGATCTTCTCGATGCACGACGAGGCTTCGATCTACCTCATCCCGACCCGCATGCGCAACGAGCAGGTGGATAGCCAGGTCGTGCACCTGTTGGACCTGATGGACCGCGTCAACCCGCGTGCCGAGCGCAAGGCCATTGCCGCCTGGGAAGAATTCTGCGAGCGCATCCGCCATCCGAAACACGAGGTCACGATCGCCATCACCGGCAAATACACCGCGGTCCGCGACAGTTACGCCAGCATGATCAAGGCCATCGAACATGCCGGGGCGCACCTCAACGCCCACGTCAATGTCCAGTGGATCGACACGACGGACCTGGGTCCGGCGGACGTGCCCAAGGTCCTCGGCGGCGCTGATGGGATCATCGTTCCGGGCGGATTCGGGGCGCGCGGCACGGAAGGCAAGGTCGCCTGCATCCGCTACGCCCGCGAGCACTTCATCCCTTACCTCGGTCTCTGTTTCGGGTTCCAGATGGCGGTGGTCGAGTTCGCCCGGAACGTCTGCGGCCTGAAGGGCGCCGGTTCGACCGAGATCCAGTCCGAGGCGCCGCACCCCGTGATCGACCTCCTGCCGGAACAGTACCAGGTCAAGGAACTCGGCGGGACGATGCGGCTGGGCGGCCGGGACGTCGAAATCGTCCCAGGGACGCTGGCGGCACGGATGTTCCAGGGGGCGCCGACCGCGCGCCTTCGGTTCCGCCATCGTTACGAGGTCAACCCGGACTACATCGAGCGTCTGACGGCCGGCGGCATGGTTTTTTCGGGAAAGGCCCCCGGCCAGCCGATCATGCAGATTCTGGAGTTGCCCGACCATCCGTACTTCGTCGGGACGCAGTCGCACCCGGAGTTCACGAGCCGGCCGCTGCGCCCGTCGCCGTTCTACCTCGGGCTGGTCGCCGCGGCGCTGGGCCGCAGCGCCGTCGGTCCAGGCTCCGCCGAGGAAGATCGTCGGCCCGCAGGCCAACCGGCCGCCGCGCCCGTCGCGAAGAAACGCAGGAGGTGATGTCCCATGGCGTCCGACCAGCCTCTTTCCGGAACACCCCCGGGCGGTGACCGGCCGCCACAGGGGCAGGGCAAGATCCACATCGATTCCGACTGGAAGAAGGAGGCCCAGGCCGAGAAGGAGCGGCTGGCCCGCCAGGTCGAAGCGGGCGGCGCGGCCAAGGGTTCCGCGCCGGGCGCGGCTCCCGCCCCCGGCTCGGCGGCGCCGCCGGGCCGAGGTTTCCCCCCGGCGACTTTCTCCACGCTGGTTCAGACCCTGGCCACTCAGGCCGCCATCTTCATGTCGGGCGAACGCGACCCCGAGACCGGCGAGTCCGTCCAGAATCTGGAACTGGCCAAGCATAATATTGATCTATTGAGAATCCTGGAAGAGAAAACCAAGGGCAACCTCGCCCCGGACGAAAAGCGGTTGCTGGAGACGCTCCTGTACGAGTTGCTCATGGCTTACGTGTCGGCGGCCTCGTGACGGAAGGGCGCCGCATGAGACTTTTCCTGAGCGCGTGGATGGTCATCCTTGTGGCCGCGCTGGTCGGCTGCCGGGGGCCCGGCGCCGCGGACCGGCCGTTTCCGATCAGCCCGGAGGATGAGGCCGCCATCGGCCTGGCCGCCGCCCTCCGGGTCGAAGAGCGATTGGGCGGCCGTATGGCCAACCCGGCCGTCCAGGCCTACGTCCGGACCGTCGGCGAGCGGTTGGCGCAGTCGGTCCCTGCACGTCCGTTCCCCTTCCATTTCACGGTGCTGGAGAGCGGCGGCGTTCGCCTCTTCTCGCTGCCGGGTGGCACGGTCTACGTCACGCGGGGCCTCCTGGAGAAACTGAGGTCTGAGGGGGAACTGGCGGGCCTTCTGGCCCACCAATTGGCCCACATCGGCGCCCGCCACAGCGAGGACGGCGCCTTGGCTCTCCTGGGCGGCGGGGTCCTTCGCGAGGCGGCCGTCGCGGCCGGCGCCATGATGGCCGGCGAACCCGTCTCGCGGGCCGACGCCAGGAGTTTCGAAAAGGTTATTGCCTTATGGATGGACAAACCCTATACGCTGGAGATGGAAATCCAGGCGGACCGTCTTGGCCTGGACTACATGGTGGCCGCCGGGTATCAGCCTGGCGAGATGGTCCGGCTGATGAACGTCATGGCCTCGATGGAGGGGCAGGGGGCCGCGGAATTCCTTGGCCTGCATCCGAATCCGCCCGACCGCGCGTCCGGTATCGCGGACATCGTCGGTCGCAAGTACCCCGACCGCCAGGGCCGTGTCGGACGCCAGGAGTATGAACGGGAAGTACTCGAGCGCCTCCGGGCCGAGCCGCAAGGGGACGGGTAGCCTCAACCGTAAGGATTTCCGCATGCGCCGACCTCAACGTGTGGCCGATCTGGTAGTCGCGGCCGGCCTCGCCCTGGCTGTCGCCGGATGCGCCGACAGCCGCGCCCTTCATCGCCAGGCCGAGCAAACCTACGAGCATCTTGCGTCCGGCATGGGGGCGGATCGCCCGCTCCAGGAGGTATCGCCGGCCCGCCCCGCGTTGTCCGTTGCCACCCCTGATCGCGATGCCGCACGATCCCGGGAAACGAAGACGGCGACGATGGTGCTCTATTTTGCGCCGCAGACCGAGCCGGATGCCAAGGCCGCCGGCGTGGCCCGCCCGTCGGCGCCCGAGTCGTCCCGCGAGGCCAGGTCGGCTCCGGCGGAATTCGAGCCGATCGAGGGGATGACGTTCGGCGAGATTCTCAAAGAGGACCTCCAGGCCACCCCGGGGAGACTATGGAACGGTACGAAACTCTCCTTCGCCAATCCTACGAACATCGCCATCCTGACCGCTGTGTTCGGCGTGGACCGCGTCGTCCGAAACAACTTCGATGATCGCGTCCGCCATGATTTGAAGACCGAGCAGACGAGCCTGCACGCGACGGGGGACTTCGGCGAGATCGTCGGCCATCCGGGACTTCATTTCGCCGCGGCCGCAGCCTGGTACCTCGCCAGCGTCGACGCGCGGGACGCGAAGAACCACGAACTCTCGAAGGTCCTCATCGAGGCCCTGGCCATCAATGGCATCACCACGCAAGTCCTGCAAATGTCCGTGAACCAGCATGACCCGAGCGGCGACCGCTACGGGTGGCCTTCGGGCCACACGTCATCCAGTTTCTGCGTGGCCTCCGTGCTGCACGAGTATTACGGGTGGCAGGTGGGTGTGCCGGCGTACCTGCTGTCGGGCTATATTGCCGCGACGCGCGTGGGGGACCGCAAGCACAACGTTTCGGACGTCATCTTCGGCGCAGCGCTCGGCATAGTGATCGGGCACAGCGTCGTCAAAGGCGAACTGCCTCAGGTCGCCGGCTTCACGGTCTTGCCCTACGGCGGGCTGGATGCCGCCGGCGTCATGCTGGTCCGCTCGTGGTGACCGGCGGCGTAATGTGTTAGTTTCGGTTACTGAGGCCGCCGCGGGAGCGGCGGCAGACTCGGCCAAGCCCGGAGGTCACGTACGACAGGCGTGGCCTGGTTAGCCGCCGCGCTTGCGCGGCGCGATATCTTTGGGAGCGATGATCCTATGCGGTACGCAGTGCACATGGCCGCCTTGGGCCTGGTGCTGGCGCTGGCGGGTGGTCAGCCGACAGGGGCGGAGTCCGCGCCGGCTCAGCCGTGGATAGCCGCGGCCGGCGCGTTGAACAATTTTCTCGTCGTGACGTCGGTGTCTTCGGGCGGCGAGGTCGATTTCCAGTACTGGCAGCGCGACGCCGCCGGTCTCTGGCACGCCGGCGGTTTCGGCCAGGGCGAGCCGACCGCCGTCGCCGCCTGGCGCGAGGACCTCGTGGTATTCTTCCCGAGCGGTCGGTACGGCCTCTTCGGCCTCGACGCTAAGACGATCAACCCGTCGCCGGTCCCGTCGTGGACCGCCGCGGCGGCCTGCGAGGACGGCCTGGCGTTGGACGTTTTCGGGTGGAACGCGTCGGATGAACCCGTCTATGCCCGCCATGAAAATGACAAGTGGAGTTGGAGTCGCGTGCCGCTCGTGCTGGAGCGCGACAAGGTGCTCGATCCGTGCGCCGTCCGCTACGGCGACCGGCTCTACGTCATCTGGCGCGAAGAGTCGCCCGGCCTGATCCAGGCGAAGACGGACTACCGCATCCGGTTCATGTCCCTCGACAAGGCCGGGAAGTGGGAAGTGGAACCGTCGCGGCTGCATGTGGCTTCGCGGCCGCTCGTCGCGTCCGACGGCGACACGATGGTCTTCCTCTTCCAGAAACCGGACAGCGACGAACCCGACCGCTGGACGGCCGCTACGTATTCGACGGGCGACAACGAGTGGCACGAAATCGGCCCCGTGACCGGAACGATTCCGGCCGGACCGGCCGCGCTCGGCCGGCAGGGCTCGAAGTTCTACATGGCGGTGCTGACGGAGACCGGACCTCGGGTGGCCGCGCTGGACGTCCAGACGGCCCGCGCGGGGGAATTCGCTCCGCTGCCTTCGGGCGAGAGCCAGCCGAAAACCTCTTCCGATCAGAGCCTGATGCTGATCTGGGGCTTGGCGATTCTGACGTTCCTGATGCTGATCGTCAGTTGGCGGCGGCAGCGGAAACCGGTCGCCGGTCCCCCGCCCGTGGCGCCGGCCGCCGCGCCGGTGCCGGCCATGACCCTGGCGCCGGCGCCCCTTCTGAGACGGGCGGCCGCCTGCGCCATTGATCACCTCGTCGTTTTCGCCCTGGCGGCCCCCTTCCTGCCGTCCTTGCCGCCGGACGCGCTGGAGCGATTGTGGAACGGCGATCCCGCCCTGTTTCCCAAGGCGCTGACCATTGAAGCCGTCACCCTGGTGGTGCTCCTTGCGTACTTCATCCTGGCGGAGGGCGCGTTCAGCCGGACGCTCGGCAAGGCCCTCCTGGGCATCGAGGTCCGGCGCGCCCGCGACGGCGCCCCGATTACCTGGGGCCAGGCCGTGGTGCGCAATCTACTTCGCATAGTAGATATGTTTCCTGCCATATATCTTGTCGGTCTCGCAGCGGTTCTCATCGGTCCCAGGCCGCAACGCCTCGGCGATCGCGCGGCCCGGACGCTCGTCGTCATGCGGCCGTCGGCTTAGGAAACGGCACTTAAGACCATAAACCGCCGAGTCCATCGTCTGCCACGTTGCCATTCGCCAAGGTCCCGCGCTTCCAGGCCAGGAAAAAGTCGGAAGTATTTTTCTCATATCCCCGGAAAGAAGGGCCACTTCCACTGGTTGTGGGTCTGGTTTGTCGTGACCACTCTCTATAGTATTCGCGAGCGCCAAGTGAAAGTGAGGTGCTTCACTGCTTGAAAAGATTCTGTTTGACACGGTGGTGGAGGGTGGGTAATAGATAGACTCCAGTGGTTGATAAATCATGTCAGGTGTAAGTCGGTGTATGGAAGTGGGGAATCGGCCGCACGTGGGGATTTGCGAAATGCTGTTCCTGACCGGACAATACTTTCACGCGATAGACGCCAAGAGCCGGTTGACCATCCCGGCGAAGTTGCGGGATGCAATTAACCGGAAAGAGGAGACGTATCGCTTCTACGCCGTCCCGCTGTTCGACAAGGTGCTGTACCTGTACACGCCGCAGACTTACGAGCAGATCGCGCCGCAGTTCGAGCCGAAGTTGGACGCCAACGCCGACGTTCGGGACTTCAAGCGTCTGCGATTCGGCCTGGCGGAGCAACTGGAGATTGACCGGCTCGGCCGCGTGCTGATTCCGGACTCCATGGCCAAGCGTTGCAGCCTCACGAAGGACGTCGCCATCATCGGCGTCCAGGACCATATCGAGGTCTGGGACCGGGCGCGGTGGGAAGCCCACATGAGCCAGCAACTGGACCGGCAGGAAGAGTTGGCGGCGCGGGCCATGGGGCTCCAGGATGGCTCGAAGGAGCCGGAAGCGCCGAAAACTGATTGACCCCCTTGGGGGTCGTCCGGGCGGGCGATGCCCGTCCGGGCGGCCCTTTTAAAAGTGAGAGCCCGGGCCCGATGGCCTGGTGGCTTGGAACAAGCCCCGCCCAGGGCGGGGATGGGACAGGGCGGATAGGTACAAGAGCGAGGGAGACTGCCGTGGACCGACCCACAGAATCCCAAGGCCTGGAACTGGTTCGTAAAGCGATGGACGATCCGTATACGCAGGCGTATCTGTCGGCGGACCGCCTGCACGAGGAAGTTCGGCGTCTTCAGGCCCGCCTGGCGCGGGTCAAACGGCGCGGCGGTGCGTATCGCGACGTCGAACTGTCGGAAAGCGTGCGCGACCTCCTGGCTCGCTTGGAGGCCGGTGCGACGCTCAGCACCTATGTGCACTGAGGTATAAGGCGGGGCCGGCGTGAATGGAACCTCCGGGCACGTCCCGGTGATGCTCGACGAAGCGCTCGAGCATTTGCGGCTTCGGCCGGGCGCGGTCATCCTGGACGGCACGGCCGGAGGCGGAGGTCACGCGGCGGGGATCCTGGGGCGGATTTCGCCTGGCGGCAGGCTGATTCTGCTGGACCGCGATCGAGAGGCCCTCGAGCGCCTGATGGCCCGATTCGGACGCCGAGGTGACGTACGTTACTTTCATGCCAACTTCCGACACTTCGACCAAGCCCTAGCCGAGGCGGATGAGGAACCCATCGATGGTGCGCTACTGGACCTGGGCGTTTCGAGCCTCCAGTTGGCCGACGCCGAGCGCGGTTTCAGTTTCGATCAGCCCGGCCCGCTGGACATGCGGTTCGACCGGTCCGAGGGTCCGTCCGCCGAGGAGGTCGTCAACCGATGGAACGCCGACCGGCTGGCGCAGATCTTCCACGACTACGGCGACCAGCCCTTCTCGCGCCGGATCGCGCGGGCCATCGTCGAAACGCGTCGCCGCCGCCCCATCCGCCGAACCGACGAACTGGCCGAGATCGTCCGGGCGGCCTTGCCGCCCGCATTCCGCCGACGCCAGCGCCTTCATCCCGCGACGCGGGTCTTCCAGGCCTTGCGGATCGCCGTCAACGATGAGTTGGGAAGCCTCGAAACGTTCCTTGACAAAATTTTCGACTACCTGAAACCCGGTGGTCGCGTGGTCGTCATCGCGTTCCACAGCGGCGAGGACCGGATCGTCAAGATCCGGTTTCACGAGGCGGCTCGTAAGGGTCGGGTCCGCCTGCCGCTCGCCAAACCGCTGACGCCCACGCCCGAGGAGGTCCGGACCAACCCGCGCAGCCGCAGTGCACGAATGCGGGTGGCCGAAAGGCTCCAAGCCGCCGGATAACCTATTCGAGACTCCCGGAGCGGTTGCCGCCGGGGCGGCCGCGACGCGGGAGTCAAAAGCGCCGGAGACTGTCGCCGTCGCAGGAAACGCCAGACGTGGGGGTATCACCGTGGGTCGAGAAACAAAGTTCGGGCTGTTGATCGGGTTGGTCTTCATCATTCTCTTTGGTGTGATCCTGAGCAGCCGCGCGGGGTCTTCGGCTCCGGAACACGCGGCCTTGCCGACGGGGGAGAGCCTGGCCCATGCCACACGCCTGGAGACGGTCAACCGCACGGTTGACCCGTTCAAGGCCGATGGCACCCTGGACATCAACGGCCAGGACCTGGTCATCCAGGTTCGTTCCGAAGGCCCGGCCGAGGAACCGTTGCCGGCGCCGGTGGCCCTGGCGTCCAGCGATGGCGGCGCCGTGCGGACCGACGATCGCGGCACGGTGGCGTTCGGGCCGGTCACGGTCGAGACGCCGGCGGGCGCCGAGCGGGCGGAACTCCGCCCGGCTCGCGCCGAACCGGCGCCGGACCGCGGCGCGGCCGCACCGCCGGCGGCTTCGGATCCGAGTCGACCGGTCTACGTCGTTCGCTCCGGCGATACCCTCATCAGCATCGCCCGCCGGTTCTACGGAAAGGACGCGCCGCGACTCTGGCGGCAGATCGTGGACGCCAACAAGTCCACGCTCCGCCACCCCGAGCGCCTGGCGGTGGGCCAGAAACTCGTCATCCCCAACGTGCCGCAGCCCCCGAAGTCCGATGCGCCTCGCCCGCCATCAGGACCGGCGGGCGGCGACGTGCCCGGCAGGACGCCCCTGCGCGAGCCCGCGCGCGACACGGCGTTCGCGGGCGGCCCGGCGCCCCTGTCGCGCGAGGAAGTGAATGTGGCGCTGCGAGGCATGACGGTTCCCGCGGATCAGGTACGCACGAACGTCGCGCAAGGCGACAGGGCTGAATCGCCGACTTCGTCGAAGACCTACGCGGTCCAGCCGGGCGACACGTTCACCCGGATTGCGACGAAACTGTACGGCGACGGCCACAAGTTCGGTCGGCTGCTGGCCCTGAAGAATCCGGGGGCCGACCCGAGCCGCCTCAGGATCGGCCAGCGGATCGTCCTGCTGGACGGCGCGGGCACGACGGCTTCGGACACCGCGGTGGCCATGAGATGAGGCTCTGCATTCGCCTGACGGCCGTGGGGTTGTTGCTGGCGGTCCTGGCGGGCGGCCTCATCCACCTGAGGACCGACACGATCCAGGCCGGCAGCCGCTTGCACGCGCTCTACGGCGACAAGCGGGCGCTGGAGAAGGCCTGCACGCGGCTGGAACTCTCGATCGCCGCGCTGAAGAGCCAGGAGCGGATGCGCCAGGAGGCGGCCGGCCTGCTTCAGTCCGAGGACCTCGGGCCGGACCGTCCGGATGGCGCGCTCCCGCGAGCCGCGCCGCGCCAGGGGGGATCCTCCCGCGACCGTCCCCTCCTCGTGGAGCGCCGCGCTCACCCGGCCCCTTAAGGGGTCCACCGCGGAGACGGCGCGCCGGGCCGTGCCGGCGCGAAAGGAATGGGCTGTGACGCCTGAGAATCGCCAACGCCGTGTCGCCCGCGTGCTGACGGTTTCCCTGGGAGCGATGCTGGCGGCCCTGGGAGGCTACCTCCTCTGGATTCAGGCTTTCTCGTCGGAGAAACTGTCGGGTCTGGCATTCAAGCAGCAACATATGCGAGTGCCGTTGATTCCGGTGCGCGGCGTCATCTACGACGCGCGGATGCGGGTCCTGGCGTGCAGCCTGGACACGCAGAGCGTGTTCGCCGACCCGAAGGTGGTGCGCGATCCGGGCGAGACGGCCGCCCAGGTGGCGCCCCTCCTCGGCCTTCCGCCCGACGAGGTGCTCGAGAAGATCGTGGCCGAACTCCAAAAGGAACCGCCCGGCCGGTTCGTGTGGCTGGCGCGGCGCGTTCCGCCCGAGACGGCCGAGGCCGTCCGCGGCTTGAACCTCCCCGGCATCGCCACGGTCACGGAGGGCACGCGGCAGTATCCGAACGGGATGCTCGCCGCCCACGTCCTCGGGTGCTGCGGCAGCGAAGAGCAGGGTTTGGACGGCCTGGAGATGCTTTTTGACGACCGCCTGCGCGGCATCAAGGGGGAAGCCTATATCCTGGCTGACCGCAGGCGCCGCCCGCTCTGGACCGACCCGGAACATTTCACGCCTGCCCAGGACGGCCAGCACCTGGTGCTGACGATTGATGCGACGATCCAGGCCGCCGCCGAGGAGGCGATCACGGAGGCGCGCGAGAAGTATCACGCCGTCAGCGCCTCGGCCATCGTCATGGACCCGAAGACGGGAGCCATCCTGGCGATGGCCAACGTGCCGACGTTCGACCCGAACCGCTACGGCGAGTTCCCGGTCGAGTCGCGCCGGAACCGCGCGGTCACCGATCCGTCGCCGCCTGGCTCCAGTTGCAAACCATTTATCGCCGCCGCGGCCCTCGAGGAACGGGTCGTGCACTTCGGCGAGGTCATCTATTGCGAAAACGGTTACTGGGCGGCGGCCCGGATGCACGACGCCAGCCACTCCTACGGCAACCTGACGTTCGAACTGATCCTTATGAAGTCGAGCAACATCGGCATGGCCAAGATCGGCACGCGACTCGGCAACCGGCGGCTGCACGAGGCGCTGGAGGCGTTCGGCTTCGGCCGCAGGACGGGCGTCTGGCTGCCGGGCGAATCGGCCGGCTTGGTGTTCCCGCTGGGGAGGTGGACCTCGCTGAGCACGACGCGAATTCCGATCGGCCAGGAATTCGCCGCGACGCCGATCCAGATGATTGCGGCCTTTGCGGCCATCGCCAATCGTGGTAAACTCCTCCGGCCGAGGATCGTCCGGGGTGTTCTCAACGGCCGCGGCCAACCCGCCCTTGACCCGGTGGAAAGCGAAGTCGTCGCCCAGGCGATCGACGCCCGGACGGCGCAACAATTGATTGACCGGGCCCTGGTCGGTGTGATAGAGGAAGGCACCGGCACCTCCTGCCAGATTCCAGGGTATCGCATCTTCGGCAAGACCGGCACCGCACAGAAGATTGACCCCGAGACCCGCGCCGTCAGCACCACGCGGTACATGGGGGCGTTCCTGGCGGGCGCTCCGGCCGCCGACCCGAAGGTGGTGGTGGTGGTGATGGTGGATGAGCCTCAGAAGTCGCTCGGCTATTATGGGGGGACGGTGGCGGCGCCCGCCGTCAAGAAAATCCTGGAGCAGGCGCTTCCGTATCTGGGCATCGCGCCGACGGAGCCCGTGCCCGAGCGGCGCGGCACCCGTCTGGTGGGCAATACGGTGACGAATTGACGCCCGCCCCTTTGGTTCTCGGCCGGCTGAGGTATCTGGCCATGAAGTTGAGCGAACTCGCCGAACGTATTCCCGGAGCCCGCCTGGCAGGGCCAGGCAAGGTCGAGGTGGCGCGCGCGGTCCACGACTCGCGGTGTGTCCGGCCCGGGGACCTTTTTGTAGCCGTTCCCGGCACGAAGGCCGACGGCCACCAGTTCGTCCAGGTGGCCCTTCATGCGGGGGCCGTCGCGGCCGCGGTCGAACGAACCGCCGGCCTGCCCGCCGAGGCGCCGCTCCTCGTGGTCCGCGATGCGCGGGAAGCGCTGGGCCTGGCGGCTCACGCGCTCGCGGGCGACCCGACGCGACGCCTGACGGTCTGCGGCGTAACGGGCACCAGCGGCAAGACGACGACCACGTACCTCATCCGGAGCATCCTGGACGGCGCGGGCCGTCCGGCGGGTCTCCTCGGTACGATCTCCTACCGGATCGGGCCGCGCGAGATTCCGTCCAACATGACCACGCCCGACGCCAATGATCTGGCGTCCTATTTTGCCGAGATGGTGGACTGCGGCCTGAAGGCGGCCGTCATAGAGGTCTCGAGCCACGCCCTCCACCAACGCCGGACCGCCGGCATCCACTTCGCCGTTGCGGCGTTCACGAACCTCAGTTCCGAGCACATGGATTACCACGCCACGATGGAAGAGTACCGCAAGGCCAAGGCCCTTCTGTTCCAGGCCCTCGATCCGCAGGCGTGGGCGGTCCTCAACAGGGACGATGCGGCGAGCGTCTTCTTTGCCCGCGGCCCCGGCGCCCGCGACCTGTGGTACGGCCTGAGGAACCGAGCCGACGTGACCGCCGAGGACATCCGGCCGAGCCTCGCGGGGACCCGGTTCATGCTGGTGACGCCGCGCGGCCGCGTGGAGGCCTTCACACCGCTCCTGGGGCCGCACAATGTCCTCAACTGCCTGACCGCGGCGGCGGTCGCCGAGGCGCTGGCGATCCCCCTGGAGACGATTGCCGCCGGCATCGAGGCCACCCGGACCGTGCGCGGGCGGCTCGAAGCCGTCCCGTCCGACAAACCGTTCACGGTCCTCGTGGACTATGCTCACAAGACCGACGCCTTGCGCCATGCGCTCTCGACCGTGGCGGACCTCCTGCCGGACGGCTCGCGGCTGATTGTTGTCTTCGGCTGCGGGGGCGACCGAGACCGCACCAAGCGGCCGGCCATGGCCGAGGTCGCCGAGCGGCTCGCCGACCGCATCATCGTCACGACCGATAACCCGCGAAGCGAGCGGCCCGAGGCCATCGCCGACGAGATCCTCAAGGGCTTCTGCTCGCGCCGCAAGGTCATGGTCGAACTCGACCGCCGCGCGGCCATCGCCCTGGCGATCCGGCAGGCCCGCGCCGGCGACGTCATCGTCATTGCCGGCAAGGGGCACGAGACGTACCAGATCATCGGCGACGTGACGCGGCCGTTCGACGACCGCGAGGTCGCCGCCGAAATTTTGTTGTCGTTGTGAGGCCGTCACACTTAGCCGCCCTGCTTGCAGGGCGCGTTTTGTTCGATGCGAGGGGCATGTAAGGTTGTCACGTTTAGCCGCCCTGCTTGCAGGACGCGTGCCTTTCGATGCGAGGGGCCTATGAAGTTCACGGTTGACGAAGTGGTGGCCGCGACGGGCGGACGGTTGCTGGCGGCCGCAGCGCCGGCGTCGCCCGCCTCGATCAGTACCGACACGCGGGC
>Ga0315294_10005218_pt1 | contig 14240 bp, 17 predicted proteins | sample YL17G13_40_MG_FD_203626 | JGI IMG/M metagenome (GOLD analysis project Ga0315294, IMG submission 203626) | Sediment microbial communities from Yellowstone Lake, YNP, Wyoming, USA - YL17G13_40 | ecosystem: Environmental > Aquatic > Freshwater > Lake > Sediment | place: USA: Wyoming | collected... | reverse complement strand
GGCAACTATTCGGAAATTCCTAATAGTTCAAACTGAAGGCGCCCGTAAGGTATCTCGGAATGTTGATTTTTTTAATCTTGAAATGATTCTGGCTATTGGCTATCGTGTTCGATCTGATCGAGGCACGCAGTTCAGGCAGTGGGCTACTGAGCGGCTTAATGAGTATCTGGTTAAGGGTTTTACCATGGACGATGAGCGCCTCAAACAGGGGGCAAATATAGGATCCGACTATTTTGATGAAGTCCTTGAGCGCATCAGGGATATACGCGCGAGTGAGAAACGCTTTTATCAGAAAATCCGGGACATCTATAAATTGGCAGTTGATTATGACCCAAAGTCCGAAGAAACTCTGGAATTCTTTAGGATTGTTCAGAATAAACTGCATTTTGCTGTTTCCGGAAAGACAGCGGCGGAATTAATCTCAAAAAGGGTTGACGCGTCAAAGCCGAATATGGGGCTTACCTCATGGAAAGGGTCAAAAGTCCGCCCAGGCGATGTCACGATTGCCAAGAATTATCTTAATGTTAAGGAAATCAACCAGCTTAATCGCATTGTGACTATGTACCTTGATTATGCCGAGGATCAGGCCAGGCGCCATAGGCAGATATTTATGCGTGATTGGCGGAAAAAATTGGACGCTTTTCTCAAATTTAATGAGCGTGATATTTTGAAGAATGCCGGGAAGATTACTAAAGAAGTCGCTGATAAGCTGGCGTTAGAACAATATGAGCGTTTTAACGCTCACCGATTAAAACAAGAAGCCGATGCTGAAATGTTGGCTGACGACGCGGAATTTAAGCAGATTGAAGAAAAGATAAAGAAATTCCCTAAGAAACGAAAGTAACGTTAAAAAAAGGGAGAGCTATTGAGCCAAGAAAAAACAGGAGGTTTTTTTGGCTAATAGTGAATAAATAGGGCGAAATTTTTTGGTGTTGTTTATCTGTAATCTGTGTTAATATAAATATTTCCGTCCCTTGCCCCGCTTCGCGGGATTTCGTACTCCTTCGGAGCACTTCGTTAGATATTGCATTAAGGTGCTCGCTGGATAAAAGCAAGAAGTGTTCATCCTTGTTCGCTACGCTCACAAGGACTTCGCTAGATAAGAACATAGGGTGCTTGAAATATCGGGGTTTTTCCTCCTACGCCTTCGGCTTCGGAGGATTTCGCTAGATTGTTTTTTATTGGTGCTCAATTTGGGCAAAATTTGCCCGCACCAAATTTTGCCTGCCCCGTAAATGCAAAGCATTTTACGGGGCCCGCGCTTCTCAAGTGTTGTTCGTAAGAGGCTCGGCATCCCGCATCGCTAATTTTACTTGTTAATTGCGGGAAGCGGACAACCGCTTAAAAACAAGGCAGATTTGGACGCAAGCCCCGCCTACGGCGGGGCAACAGAGCCGCACACGCTTTGGAAAATAGCTGGAAGGCCGCCGGCGAGGCGGCCGTTAAACGAGGCCTTGCTCCAGCAAGGCCGAGTGGGGCGCGGGAGATGTGGAAGCGCCCCCCAGGCGCGGTATATAGATCAAACTTATACGGTTTCCTGCTGGAGACAAGTTCGTACCTTCTCCAGAACGGACCACCAGTTCTTTTATGAAGAAGTCTTTAGTCCTATTCTTAAGCATCGTACTCTGTACTCTGTACTCTGTACGTAATGGCTATGCCGAAGATATCAAATCCCCAAATGTCGCGGGAGCATTTTATCCTGCAGAGCCTAGCGAATTATCCCGGCAGATAGACGGCTTTCTTGATCAAGCAGGCCCGCAAGATACAGCCAAAGAAGATATTCTTGTCCTGATCTGCCCTCATGCCGGCTATGAATATTCGGGGCCGGTTGCCTCTTATGGCTACAGGGCGATAGCAGCTAAGCACTATGATACTGTTGTAGTAATTGCCCCGACCCATAATCTTGCCTTTAATGGTGTGGCTATTTGGCCAAAAGGGGCTTTTTGCACTCCCTTAGGGGATATACCCGTAGATGAGGAGTTGTCTCTTCGGTTGATGGGGTTGAATCCCGCCTTAGTAAAGGATATTCCGCAGGCTTTTGCCAGAGAGCATTCCCTGGAAGTGCAGCTGCCTTTTCTGCAAAAGGCATTAAAGGATTTCAAGATCGTGCCTTTGATTATGGGCAGGTTTGATCTTAGTATGTGCGAAGTCCTTGCTCATAGCTTGGCCTTATTGAATAAAGATAAGAAGGTGCTGCTTGTCGCTTCAACGGATCTATCGCATTATCATTCTTATGATGAGGCCAATACCATAGACACGCGGACGATATCTTTTATCAAAGACCTCGACCCCAAGGGGCTATATAAGGAGGCGTTATTGAAAAATACCGAGGCTTGCGGCTTAGGCCCGGTGCTGACATCTCTTTTATATGCCAATGAGCTTGGATTAAGGGCCAAGGTTTTAAAACAGGCAAATTCCGGCGATATTACTTTTGATTACTCAAAGGTGGTGGGATATGTAAGCGTGGCGTTGTACAAGCCCAAAGCCGCAGCTGTTTCTGATGAAAAAGGAGAGAAGGATATGTTGAGCTCAGCACAAAGAGAGAAGCTGCTAAAAGTAGCACGCCAGTCCATCGAGGCATATTTAAAAACCGGTAAAGAATTGCAACTGACCGAGACTGACCCTGTTTTGACGCAGGAGTGCGGGGCATTTGTTACCCTGCATGAAAAAGGAGAGTTGCGCGGCTGTATAGGCAATATGATAGGCAAGCAGCCTTTGTATCTGACGATAAGGGATATGGCGGTCGAGGCAGCGGTGCACGACCCGCGTTTTTCTCCCGTAAAATCATCCGAATTGAAAGATATCGATATAGAAATATCGGTGCTTTCACCTTTAAAGAGAGTGGCCAGTGCCGATGAGATTGAATTGGGCCGCCACGGTGTGATGGTGATGAGCGGTTTTAATAACGGCGTTTTTCTCCCCCAAGTTGCCGCCGAAACCGGCTGGTCAAAAGAAGAGTTCCTGAATTATCTTTGTATGCATAAGGCCGGCCTGCCGCGTGATGCCTGGAAGGACCCCAAGACCACCATTTATATTTTTACCGCAGAGGTATTTTCCGAAAAATAATAGCGAGAGCGATGCAGCGTTTATACTATCCTAAGGAACATATTTTAGGCGATTCCATCTCTATCAACACGGCAGAGCAGGTGCATTATTTATACGGAGTATTGCGGCTGCGTCCGAAAGAGAGCCTATTGGTGTTTGACGGTAAAGGGGCGGAGTATTTATGTGTTGCAGAGAACTTGACATCCCGCCAGATCGATTTAAAGGTCAAAGAAAAAAGACAGGCCAGGTCGATAGAGCCGCGCTTATCTATTGCCTGCGCTATCCCTAAGAAGTCTAAAATGGACGATATTATTGATAAGCTCACCCAGTTAGGCGCAGCGAGTATCATTCCTATGCTCACCCAGCGGGTCAATGTAGAATGGGGCCAGCAGCAGCGTAATAAGCACGCGGCGCGGTGGCGTAAGATCGCCATCAGCGCCTGCGAGCAATCAGGCAGGGCTTATTTGCCTGTCATTGAAGACATAGTTGAGTTTAAAACAGTAATAGCTAAAAAAGGTGATTTTGACCTCAAGCTCATCCCTAATTTAACGCACAAGAAAAATACCTTAAAAGAACTGTTTATCGCTCATCACTTCCGCAATATCTTAGTCCTTATCGGTCCGGAGGGTGATTTTACCCCCGAAGAAGTCAAGCTTGCCTTAGACAATGGTTTTCAGGCGGTATCGCTGGGAGATTTGGTCCTGCGCGTTGAGACCGCCGCCGTTGCCGTTGCCAGCTACATCAGATTAGATAATGAAAAAAACAGTTGATCTTTCGGTTGCCCTTAGGGCTGATGGCGGGCCCAGGCGAACCATCGGTCGTTCGTCTTCGCTCAGGGGCGATAGCGCTCGCAGGCGGACAGTCAGATTTTTTACCCTGGGATGCAAGGTCAATCAGTATGATACCCAGGGCATAAGGGAGCATTTTCTGAGCCAGGGGTTTTGGGAGCAGAAAAACGGCGTTCCCTCTGATGTATGCCTGATCAATACCTGCACCGTTACCTCCCGGGCAGACCGTCAGTCAAAATATGCCATCCGCCGCGCTATCCGTGTCAATCCCGCCGCCAGGATAATCGTTACCGGCTGCCTTGCGCAGAAGGACGCATCAGCAATAGCTGATATCAGAGGCGTGGATTTCATCATTGGCAAGAGATTTCTCGGCAGCGCGCTTATCAGCGATTTTAAAGGGCACACCAGGGCATTCTTAAAGGTCCAGGACGGCTGTAATAATCGATGTTCTTATTGCAAGGTCCCGCTGGTGCGGGGAAATTCCCGCAGCCGGGCGTTATCGGATATCATCAAAGAAGCAGAGGGCCTTGTTAAAAGCGGTTTTAAAGAGATAGTCTTGTGCGGAATATGTTTAGGCTCTTTTGGTAAGGACCTTGATCCTAAGCCGGACTTGGTAGATATCATCCAGTCGCTAGAGAAGATAAGGGGCTTGCGGCGCTTAAGGCTCAGCTCCATTGAGGCGAATGATATAAGCGGTGATTTGATTAAAAAGATGGCTAATTCCAAAATACTCTGCAGGCATTTACATATTCCCATGCAAAGCGGAGACGATGCTATTCTAAAGAAAATGAACCGCAGCTACCATCGGCGTGATTATCTGCAACTTGTTAAAAGAATCAAGAAGGAGATCCCGGCTTTAAGTGTCACTACCGATATTATGGTAGGTTTTCCCGGAGAAAACGAAAAGAATTTCAGCAATACGATAGGCCTGGTAAGTGAGATTATGCCCCTTCGGGTGCATATCTTTCCCTATAGCCCCAGAGAGCTTACCTCCGCCGCGAAATATACTGATATTTTATCGCCGCGCATCAAGCAGGAGCGGTTTGCCCGCCTTAAAGAAGCTGCCGGAGATTCCTCGATGGCTTTTCGTAAGCAATTTTTAAATAAGAATATCGAGGTATTAATAGAAGAACCTTGCGGGGATAAAGCCGGCTTCTGGCAGGGGTATACCGACAACTATATCCGCGTTTTGGTCAGATCACGGCGCGATTTAAGAAACAGGCTACTTAAGGTCAAGCTAAAGACAATAGAAGAGGATTTTATGGTAGGCCAAATTTAGGGGACGGTTCTATTTTTTCTCAAAACTATTCGCTTTAAAAAATAGAACCGTCCCCTATTTTTCTTTTACCGCGGCAATGAATCTTTTGATTTTCTGAGAGTCTTTTTTACCGGGCGAGCTTTCCAGAGAGCTTGAGGCATCCACCCACTCCGGCCTCACTGCTCTTATGGCTTTACTTACGTTACTTGGATTTAAGCCCCCTGATAAGAATACCGGTTTTTTAAGCCTCTTTACTAATTTTAATAATCTCCAGTCAAATGTTTTGGCCGTGCCCCCGAATTTTCCCTTCGCATAAGTATCAAAAAGATAGGCATAGACTTTGTAAGCGGATATATTTTTCAGGCTATCCTTATTCTTAATGCGCAAAGCTTTAATGATCTTATAGCCTTTAAATTTGCCGCAGAAATCGGGTGATTCATTGCCGTGCAGTTGTATCATATCCAGCCGGCATTGCCCGGCTATCCTCTTGATATCATTTTCCTTGGCATCTACAAAAACCCCGACTTTTAAGATATGCTTGGGCAGCAGAGAGATGATTTTTTTTGCTTTTGCGGGTGCGATGTAGCGCGGACTTTTTTTATAGAATATGAATCCTACGGCATCCGCTCCATAAAAGCAGGCGTAAAACGCACTTTTTAGGTTAGTGATGCCGCATACTTTTACCTTCGTCATTTTATAGCCCCATTAATTCCTCTACCTTATTGAATATATTATCAGCGCGCATAAAGGCCTCGCCTATAAGCACAGCGCTTACGCCCAGGATCTTGAGAAACAAGACATCCTGATAGCTTTTAATGCCGCTTTCCACCACTACGATCTTATCTTTGGGTATTAAAGGGAATAGAGTCTGGGTGGTCTTAAAGTCAACCTCCAGGGTATGCAGGTTGCGGTTATTGATTCCAATCAGAGAGGCGTTTTTTAATTTCAAGACCTTCTTTAGCTCCTTTTCGATGTGTACCTCAACCAGCGATGCCAGGCCCAAGGATGACGCCAGGTTTATAAACTCCGAGATCTCCTCTTGGGTAAGAACAGATGCAATTAAGAGGATGGCATCGGCGCCGTAAAAGCGGGATTCGTATATCTGGTAGGGCTCAAGTATAAAATCCTTTCTTAATATAGGAAGGCTCACCGTCTGCCTTACCTGGTTTAAGTCATTGAGGCTGCCCTGGAAGAAGTCCTCTTCGGTCAACACCGATATTGCCTGCACTTGCGCTTCTTGATAGGTGGAAGCGATTTGCTGCGGGTTAAAATCCTGACGTATTAAGCCGGCAGAAGGGGAGGCTTTTTTGATCTCGGCAATAAGAGAGATTTGCTTGGGCTTAGCAATGCTATCTATAAAGGGCTTGGCAGGAGGTAGGCTTGCTATGCGCTGCGCCAGCTCTTCCTGAGGCAGTTGCTGCTTTGCCAGCAAAAGCCTTTCTCTCTTCTTGGCTATAATCTCTTTAAGCGTATCGTTCATTAAAAGCTCCTTTCCTAAAGGTAAATTATACCAAATAAATAGGGACACATCCTAATTATTTCTTAAGAAAAAATGGGGACGGTTCTATTTTTCCCGAGCCGGAAACTTAGAAAAATAGTAGAAAAATAGAACCGTCCCCATATAATTTTTTTCTTGACAAAATGATACTGATATGGTATCATTTAGCCAAGGTGGAGAGATGAAGCTGATCACAAGGGATACCGATTACGCAATAAGGGCGCTATGCTATATCGCTAAAGCCAAGGGGCAGATTGTCTCCGCTTCTCTGCTGGTAAAGGATTTAAAGATCCCGCGCCCTTTTCTAAGGAAGATCCTGCAGAAGCTTAACAAAAAGGGGATTCTTAAGTCGCATAAAGGCCTGGGCGGCGGATTTACCCTGGCGGCGCGAGTTGACAATATACTGCTGGCGGATTTAATCAAGGTATTCCAGGGTGGCGTGAACCTGAACGATTGCCTCTTTAAGAAAAAGCCTTGCCCTAACAGGCAATGTTGCGCTTTAAAAAAGAAAATAGATGCCATACAGGAACAGGTAGTAGCACAGCTCAAGTCCATTACTATAGGCAAATTGCTAAAATAGGGGAAAAGGTAATATGTCCAAAAGAAAGATAATCAAGATCGATGAGGAGAAGTGTAATGGCTGCGGATTGTGCATCCCCAATTGTCCCGAGGGAGCGCTGCAGATAATTGACGGCAAGGTGCGTTTGATCAGCGATTTATTCTGCGACGGGCTCGGCGCATGCATCGGCAACTGCCCCCAAGGAGCAATAACGGTCCAGGAGCGAGAAGCAGAAGCTTATAATGAGAAAAAGGTTATGGCCAATATAGTTAAACAGGGGCCTGGTGTTATAAAGGCACACCTGGAGCATCTCAAAGGGCACGGAGAGAGCAAATATTTGAATGAGGCTTTGGATTTCTTAAAAGAGAACCGCATAAGAAATCCCTTTGAGGATGAACCGGCGAAGACTCATGCCCACGCTGGCCATGGAACGGGCGGTTGCCCCGGCTCCCGGATGATGGATTTACGCGGTAATGAGGATGGCCGTTATGAAAAAGGGCCTTTGCCAAAAGCAGTATCGAGGTTAAGGCAATGGCCGGTGCAGATCATGCTTGTGCCGGTCAACGCTCCCTATTTTGAAGGCGCGGATCTACTTATTGCCGCAGATTGCGTGCCTTTTGCTTACGCCGGATTTCATGAAGAGCTTCTTAAGGGCAAGATCCTGCTGGTCGGTTGCCCCAAGCTTGATGATTCGGCATTTTATCAGGATAAGATAACTCAGATCCTTCAAAGCAACAATATAAAATCCGTAACTTGCGCGCATATGCAAGTTCCCTGTTGTTTCGGGATGGCGCATCTGGTAAAATCGGCTATTGAGGCATCAGGCAAGAAGATACCTTTTGATGATGTGACTATAGGCATAAAGGGCGATAAGCTAAAATGAGCTTTAATAAGTGTCCCGGGCAAGACAAAAGAAATTTAAAGGCGCAGGTCCTTAAATGTTCGCGCTGCGGCTATGAAATTGAGATTTTCTCTGATGAGGTCAAGGTAAGCTGCCCCAAATGTAAGTCTTTAGTCTGCCGGGAGAGGCTGCCGTCATGCGTGGACTGGTGTAAATACGCTAAAGAATGCGTAGGGGAAAAGGCGTATAAAAAATATGGGATACGAGGCCGCTCTTCATAAAGCATGGGAAGAAATCGAGGCTGTCTCACCGGGTAAAATCAAGCCGGTGAGGTTTTTGGCTGACGAATACGACATAGATTGTAATAATAAGCGTGTTTTATCGCTGGCTTGTAATGTTCCGGCCAAGGACCATACCGCAATCCTTGTATTGCATTACGCCGCCAGGCGCGCCAAGGGTTTGCCTGAATTAGCGGGTGAATGGGTGTCTTTTAGGCAGCTTGAGGGCGGCCAGGGGTATTATCCGGCTTTTAAAAAGCGGGTGCTTGACCCTATATTAAGGAAGTACGGCTCCAACCCGCAGGCTATTTGGAATATAGATTCTCGTTTTAAGGTGCAACAGGCTGATATGGCGGATGCGGCGGTATCTCTGGATATTTTTGAAGGCGTCCCTGTGCTTATTACTCTTTGGAAGGGCGATGACGAATTCGGAGCCGAAGCCAATGTTCTTTTTGATAGGAGCATAGCTGAAATCTTTTGTACCGAAGACACAATTGTTATGGCCGGCTTGCTGGCTTATAATGTTTAAGGAGGTGATAAAATGTCGGTTACTATCAGGTATATGCTGCGCCCGGTTGCGCATTGCAAGGAGGGCTGCAGTATTCAGTCCTGAGCATGACCTTAAACTGCTTATTGTTTTTCCTGTTCTGCAGCACAAAAATCCATTGCGGGAGAGGTTTCTTTCTGCTATCTTAATAGGCGAAAAAAGATAACAAAACGCAGCATAAAAGGAAGGCTAAAATGGACCTCCACGTCTTACATAATATAAGCTATGGGATGTATGTGGTATCTTCTAATAAAGATAATCTTCTTAACGGACAGATCGCCAATACGGTATTTCAGATCACCAGCGAACCGCAGACTATAGCCGTTAGCATTAACAAGCAGAACCTGACCCACGAGTACATTATGGCCAGCAGGCGTTTTAGTGTTTCTATCCTTTCCGAGGATACCCCTTTAAGCTTTATCGGCTACTTTGGCTTTAAGTCCGGAAAAGTTGAAAATAAATTCAAGAACGTTGCTTTTAAGCTGTCAGGTTCGGGATGCCCGGCAGTGCTGGATAACGCCATTGCCTATTTGGAGGCCAAGGTCATCAATTCTTTTGACTGCATCACGCATACGCTATTTCTGGGCGAAATGGTAGATTCCCAGGTATTAAAAGACGCTAGGCCCATGACCTATGTCTATTATCATGAGGTAAAGCGGGGGACTACGCCGCAAACCGCCCCTACCTTTATCAAAGACGAAGCGCCATCTACCAAAAGGAGCCCTTTGATGAAGAAATACCGCTGTCTGATATGTAATTATATTTATGACCCCGCTGTTGGCGATCCGGATAACGGAATACCAAAGGGCGTGGCTTTTGATAGCTTGCCTGATTTATGGGTCTGTCCCGTCTGCGGAGCGGATAAAAGCCAGTTTGCAGTGGCTGAGGAGTAGATTATGAAAAGTTGTGAGATTAAAAAGGGAGTATATTGGGTAGGCGCTATTGACTGGAACGTGAAAAGTTTTCACGGCCATACCTATACTACACAGCGTGGAACCACCTATAATGCCTATCTTATCGTGGATGAGAAGATCGCGCTGGTGGACACGGTATACGGGCCTTTTGCCGGCGAGATGATAGAGAGGATAAGGGATATTATCCCGCCTGAAAAAATAGATTATATTATTGCCAACCACGTAGAGACAGACCACTCGGGAGCCTTGCCCGAAATAATCAAGCTTTGCCCGAAAGCTAAAGTCTTAGGGACCGCTAAATGCAAAGAGGGGTTATACCGTAATTATTACGGCAGCTGGGAGTTTCAGATCGTCAAAACTGGCGATAAGCTGCCTTTGGGTAAAAAGACCCTCACATTTCTCGAGGCCCCTATGCTTCACTGGCCGGATAGCATGTTCAGTTATTTAGTAGAAGATGAGCTTCTTCTTCCCAACGACGCCTTTGGACAGCATTATGCCACCAGCCGAAGGTTTGATGATGAGGTGGACAATGCTATGCTCATGGATGAAGCGGCAAAATATTACGCTAATATCCTTTGGCCCTTGAGCCCGTTGGTGTTGAAAAAGATAGAGGATGTGCAGAAGCTCAATATCCCCATCAAGATGATCGCCCCCAGCCACGGCATTATCTGGCGTTCAGACCCCATGAAAATAGTCAATGCCTATGTAAAATGGGCAAAAAATACGACTAACCCCAAGGTCGTCATAGTCTATGAGACGATGTGGGGCTCAACCGAAAAGATGGCTTTAAGAATAGCGCAGGGATTAATTGATGCCGGCGTAGAGATAAAGCTCTTTAATGTAAATCAATCCGACCGCACCGAGGTCATCAAGGAGATGCTCGATAGCAAGGGATATCTGATCGGCTCATCTACCCATGATAACGGTATGTTGCCTACCATCGCTGGATTTTTGGAATTTTTCAAAGGCCTAAAGCCTAAAAACAGGATTGCCGCGGTATTTGGTTCCTACGGCTGGGGAGGCGGCGCGGTAGGAGGGATCGAAAAGATTTTAAAAGAAGCAGGCGTAGAAGTTTCTCAGGATTCTCTTTCAGCGCAGTATGTCCCGGATACCGGCGAAATCAATAAATGCTATGAGTGGGGCAAGGAATTTGCGGGGAGGATGCGCTAAATGGAAAGAAAAATCCGTCAAATCAAGGAGGGGGTATTTATGAACAGGTTCTTTGAGGGCTCGGAGATATTGGAGTTCGCATTGCGCATTGAAGAGAACGGCGAGGAATTTTACCGCGCAATGGCAAAGAAGATAGAGAATAAGGCCGTTAAGGACCTGTTTGATTTTTTAGCCGATGAGGAGATCAAACACCATCAGATATTTACGGATCTCTTGGCCACCGTAGATAAATATGAACCTCCGGAAAGCTATCCTCATGAATATCTTTTGTACCTGCGCGCTTATGCCGATGAGCATATTTTTAATAAGGATAAAGAAAGCAAGATTGCGGCACGGCAGATCAAGGTGCCGGTAGAGGCGGTGGGATTTGCCCTGGGTATGGAATTGGATTCTATTTTTTATTATCTGGAAGCCAAGAATCTGGTATCCGAGAGCCAGAGGTGGATAATCGATAAGGTCATCGAGGAAGAACGCAGGCATTATATGAGGCTATTGGAGTTGAAAAAAACCTTATAATGTAAGGAGGTAAAATATGAGTACTTTCATCTGTCAGCAATGCGGATACGTCTCTTTTAATGAGGCTCCCGAGAGATGCCCGGTTTGTTTAGCGCCCAAGGAAAAATTTAAAGCAGATGATGCTATTATCAAGAAGCCCGCTGATCCCAAAAACCTGAATGAGCTGGAGAAAAAACATATACCCGTAATCGATATTAAGCGCCAGTGCGGCTTGGTCGGTCCGGGCTGCGTTGATGCCCATATCAAGGTAGGCGAAATCATCCATGTGATGGAACTTAAGCACTATATAATGTATATTGACCTTTACCTGGATTACAACTATATCGGCCGCCATTATCTGGTGCCCGAGAAGGTGAATCCCGTGATAGGCATCCATTTGAAAGTCGCCCAGGGTAAACTTACAGCCCTTGAAAATTGTAATATCCACGGCCGCTGGGTAGGAGAAGCAGAACTTTGATAGAGCCATGACAAAGCTCCCTCAAGGGTTGATAGATTTTTTCAATAATCAGGGTTTTGTGATCATTTCTACCGTTGATAAAGACGGCACGCCGCATAATTCCTGCAAAGGCATAGTCAAGATCGACCCTTCAGGGAGGTTCTATCTCCTGGACTTATACCGCGGCAGGACCTATCAAAATCTTTCTCAAAATCCACGCGTGAGCATTACTGCCGTTGATGAGCATAACTTTAAAGGATATTCTCTCAAAGGCAAGGCAAAGATTGTGCCGAACAATAGACTTAGGTCCCGCATCATGGCGGAGTGGGAACGCAGGATCACCGGCAGAATAGCCCAGCGTATTATAAAAAATATTCACGAGGAAAAGGGGCATCCGCGCCATCCGGAGGCTTTTCTTCCTAAGCCCGAATATATGATCGTGGTGGAGGCGGCGGAGGTAGTCAACCTTACTCCCCAGCATATCAGATGAGGCGGATAATATGGCAAAGTTAGAGAATATTTATGATGTGTTGGAAATCGCGGTGCGCATTGAGAACAACGGCTTTGAATTTTACACCTAAGCGCATTATCGCTGTCATAATCGATGAAGAGAAATCGCACATGTCCCAGCTGGAAGGAATAAAGTTTAAGTTCCAATCGTAAAAAAGGAGTCAGGTATGGACGTTAAGAAGGTCAGGATCTACAGCACCCCTACTTGTCCTCACTGTATCAGGGCCAAGCAGTTTTTAAAAGAGAGCGGCATTGAATTTGAAGATCTGGATGTTTCTTCCAATGATGCTTTGGCCGATGAGATGATCGATAAATCCGGGCAGATGGGCGTGCCGGTATTGGATATTGACGGCCAGATCATCGTAGGTTTTGATAAGGAAAGGATCAAGAGGGTATTGGGGATTTGATTATGCTGGATTTAATTATTTTAGGCGCAGGGCCAGCCGGTATCACGGCAGCGGTGTATGCCGCGCGCAAGCGGATGGATCTTTTGGTGATAAGTCCTGATATAGGCGGCCAGGCGGCATGGAGCAGTGACGTAGGCAATTACACCGGGCACCAGTTTATTACCGGCCCCGATCTGGTAGCTAAGTTTGAGGAACATATGCGCCGCTACGGCGTTGAAGTCAAAGAAGGGGAGCGGGCGTTAGAAATTAGAAAGTCAGGTGATATCGTGTGGTTGAGGACCGATAAAGGGGCCTACGAAGCAAAGACGGCAATAATCGCCACCGGTAAGAGATCCAAGGAATTAGGCGTTCCCGGAGAGAGTGAGTTTAAGAACAGGGGCCTGACTTATTGCGCCACCTGCGATGGTCCGCTTTTTTCCGGTAAAGATGTAGCGGTCATAGGCGGCGGTAATTCAGCCCTTGATGCGGCATTGCAGCTTATCAAGATTGCCAGAGAAGTCTATATTGTTAACAATCTTCCTTCTCTTCTCGGAGATCCGATAATGCGCCAGAAGGTTGAGTCCAGCGATATTGTCACGGTGTTTAATGGTGCCCAGGTGCTTGAGGTTTTGGGAGAGCGCATGGTAAGCGGCATCAAGATAAAAAGCCAGGATAAAGAAGAGCACTTATCGGTGCAGGGTATCTTTGTAGAAATCGGCCTTATGCCGAATTCAGATTTTGCTCAAGGGTTGGCCAAAAACGAATTAGGCGAACTTGAGGTCAATAACCGCAATGAAACTAGTATCCCCGCCATATTTGCCGCCGGCGATGTCACGGATGTTCCGGAAAAGCAGATCATTATCGCTGCCGGAGAAGGCGCCAAGGCGGCCCTTAGCGCCTTTCGCTACCTGTCTCAGCACAAATAAATAGGGACACATCCTATATAAAATGGGGTCAGAATTATTTTTAAGGTATCTTAAAAAGCAGAAAAAATAGTTCTGACCCCATTTTAGAATAAATCGGATGTGTCCCTTATTAAATCTGCCCCCTAATTTTCTCTTTCCAAAATAACGGCTTGGTGCTATGATTATACAAAAGGAGAAGCAGGTATGTTCAGAACGGTACTAAAATCCAAGATACACAAAGCGCGTATTAGCGAAGCCCACCTTCATTATCAGGGCAGCATTACCATTGATGAGACCCTGATGCATAGGGCCGATATCATCCAGTGGGAGAAGGTAGAAGTGCTCAATCTCAATAACGGCTCACGCATTGAGACATACGCGATTAAGGGCAGGAAAAATTCCGGTAGGATCTGCCTTAACGGTCCGGCGGCACGTTCAGGAGCGGTGGGCGATGAGATAATCATTGTTTCCTACGCTACCGTGGAAGACAAAAAGGCTGATTCTATAAAACCTAAGATAATCCATGTCGATTCCCGCAACCGGCCGAAGCGTCGTTAATGATTTTTATGTATTGCCTGATTGGCTGCGG
>Ga0315294_10005217_pt1 | contig 14240 bp, 8 predicted proteins | sample YL17G13_40_MG_FD_203626 | JGI IMG/M metagenome (GOLD analysis project Ga0315294, IMG submission 203626) | Sediment microbial communities from Yellowstone Lake, YNP, Wyoming, USA - YL17G13_40 | ecosystem: Environmental > Aquatic > Freshwater > Lake > Sediment | place: USA: Wyoming | collected... | reverse complement strand
CGTGCAGTGCCAGCGCGACGGCTATCCCGTGCGGCAGGTCATCCCCGAGGAAGGCAGCTTCGCGTGGGTGGATAGCTGGTGCCTGGTCAAGGGCGCGCGCGACCTCGATCTCATCTACGCATTCGTCGACCACATGACCGGCCTGCGCGCCCAGCAGTTGGTGGTCAGGAGCCTGGGCCTCGGCTGCGTCAACGCCGAGGCGGCCGCTTCACTGCCCAAGGACGTGCAGGCGAACTACAACCTCGTCAACCTGGACGAGACATTCAAGAAGTGCGTCCTCCCGGGCGTGGAGCCGACCCAGCCGGGAAAGTACACGACCCTCGCGGATTGGACCCGCAAGTGGGAGCAGTGGAAAGCGCTGTAGGCGCGCCCTCGGCCTCGCTCGGCGGGCGGCGCTCGCGTCCGCTCCGCGGCTAGGTCGTTATGCGACCGCTGGCTAGGTCTTCGACCGCCATCGGGCGGGGGTGTGTTTCGGGACATGGCCGACGATTCCCCCATAGTCGTTCTCGAGCAGGTGACCAAGCGCTTCGGCCGCGTCGTCGCGGTTGACGATGTCAGCCTCGAGGTGGGCCGCGGCCAGTTCGTTTCCCTGGTCGGGCCGAGCGGCTGCGGCAAGACCACCACCCTGCGCCTGGTGGGCGGGTTCGAGGAGCCGACCTGCGGCAGGGTCTACATCGACGGGCGCGACGTCAGCGAGGTGCCCGCCAACCGCCGTTCCACCAACATGTGTTTCCAGCGCTATGCGCTTTTCCCGCACCTCAATGTGTTCGACAACATAGCGTACGGACTGCGGGTGCGCAAGCGGCCGCGGCCGGAGATCGTCGCGCGCGTGTCGCGCCTGCTCGAGCTGGTGGACCTGGTTGGCTTCGAGCGCCGCCGCGTGCACGAGCTGAGCGGGGGGCAGAGCCAGCGCGTGTCGCTCGCCCGCGCGCTCGTCAACGAGCCCTCGGTGCTGCTGCTGGACGAGCCGCTGGCCGCCCTCGACCTCAAGCTCCGCCGCCAGATGCAGATCGAGCTGCGGCGTATCCAGCACGCCCTGGGCACGACCTTCATCTATGTCACCCACGACCAGGAAGAAGCGCTCACCATGTCGGACCGCATCTTCGTCATGAACTGCGGGCGCGTCGTCCAGGAGGGCGCGCCCGACGAAGTGTACTCTCGTCCGGCAAACGAGTTCACCGCCTCGTTCGTCGGCGACAGCAACCTGCTGCAAGTTGATGTCACGGCGCCGGGGGAGGCCTCGTGGGACGGGTTTGCCCTGCGCATACCCGCCGGCGTCGCACGCCCTGGGGGGAAAGCGCTGCTGTCGTTGCGCGCCGAGCGCATAAACCTGCGGCTCGTGGAGCGGCCCGGGGACGCGCGCGACCATCTGCGCGGCGTCGTGCGCGAGGCTATTTTCCTCGGCCCGCTCGTGCGCTACCTGGTCGAGACCCAGGCCGGCGGGACGCTGCGCATCATACAGCTTAGTTCCGGCGGCCGCGCTTTGCGGGAGGGGGAGCAGGTCCTGCTCGAATGGGATGCCGCCGACCTGGTCGAGGTCGCGAAGGAATGAGTGGCCCTCTGCGCACCGCAAGTCGCGGGGTGGCAATCCCGCCTCGCAGCCGGAGCGTATCGCACGTCGGGGCAGGCAATGCGTAGAACGCGCGCCATACTGGTCAACACTCTGCCGCCGCTGGCGTTTCTCATCGTCTTTTTCTTCCTGCCGCTGGTCGTGCTCCTGCTGTACAGCTTCTGGCGCATGGACGCCGGTGTGCTGCGCCAGCAGTTCACGCTGGCCAACTATCTCGATGTCTTTCGCGAGCCGGTGTACGTGCCGCTGCTGATCAAGTCGGTGGTCATCGGCATCGGCGCCATGCTCGCCACCTTGGCCATCGGCTACCCGCTGGCGTATTTCATCCGCTTCCACGGCGGACGCCACCGCAATGCCCTGCTCATGCTCGTCATCCTGACCATGCTCTCCAGCTACCTGGTGCGCGTCTACGCCTGGAAAGCCATCTTGGGCAACAACGGAATACTCAACTCCTTCTTGATGCACGTCGGGCTGATCGAGGAGCCGCTCACCTTCCTGCTCTACAGCAACAGCGCGGTGCTCTTCGCCTTCATTCAGATCTTCACGCCGTTTATCGTCCTGCCCGTGTACTCGGCCATGGCCAACATAGACGACTCGCTGCTCGAGGCCTCGCGCGACCTGGGCGCTTCGCCCCTCACCACGTTCCTGCGGGTGACCTTGCCGTTGAGCAAGCCCGGCGTCATCGGCGGCGGACTGCTCGCCTTCATCCTCATCGCGGGCGACTTCGTCACCCCGACCCTGGTCGGCGGCGTGGACGGCATAATGATCGGCAAGACCATCCAGAGCCAATTCGGCTTCGCCTACAACTGGCCGCTGGGCTCGGCGGTGGCCTTCTCCATGCTGGCGCTGATGGCGGTCGTGGGCGGGCTGTGGGCGCTGGTCGTTAACCTGCTGCTTCCCACCGCCGGAGGCGAGCGATGAGGACGCCCTGGCATCTCTGGCGCGGGCTCGCGCGGGCGCCGCTGACGGCGTACGCCCTGCTCGCGTACGCGTTCCTGTTCTTCCCCAGCGTCGTCATCATCCTCTTCTCCTTCAACCAGTCGAAGGTTACCGTGTGGCCCCCGCGAGGGTTCACCCTGGACTGGTATGGCGAGATCTTGCGCGACCCCACCCTGCTGGAATCCATCGCCAACAGCCTCATCGTCGCCTCCCTGGCCACCATTGGCTCCGTCATCCTCGGCACCATGGCCGCCATCGCCCTCAGCCGCTACTACTTTCGCGGCAAGCGCCTGGTCTACGCCGCCATGCTCGCGCCCATCGCCCTGCCCGGCCTGGTCACGGGCATCGCCATGCTCTCCTACTTCGAGTACCTGGGCTTGCAGCGCTCGCTGGCGACCGTGATCCTGGCGCACATCGTCTTCACCTTGCCGTTCGTGGTCACGATCGTGATAGCGCGCCTCTCCGACTTCGACCCGGCGGTGGAGGAGGCGGCGCTCGACCTCGGGGCCTCTCCGCTGCGGTCGTTCCTCACCGTGACCCTGCCCATCATCGCGCCGTCGGTGGCCGGCGCCGCGCTCGTCGTGTTCGCGCTGTCCTTCGATGAATTCATCATCACGTTTTTCGTCATCGGCAACCAGAGCACGCTGCCGCTGAAGATCTGGTCGATGATGCGCTTGGGCATAGCCCCGACCATCAATGCGGTGGCCTCCATCATCATCGTGCTCTCGACCATACTCGTGTTGATCGGCACCCGCTTCGTCCGCGTCGCCGGACGGTGAGACAATGCGGCGCAGGTGCGCGCCGCCGGCTGCCGGAATAGGTGGGGCGCGGCCGCGGCTGCGCACTTCTTTCGGGAGGGGAAACATGGACGCAATCGAGGCGATCGCAAAGCGCACCAGCGTGCGCGCGTACAAGCCCCAGCCGCTGGGGCGCGAGGTGCTGCAGGAGCTGGTGGACTGCGGCAATCGCGCGCCGTCGGCCATGGGCGTGCATCCCTGGCATTTCGTGGTGGTCACGGGCCGCGACGCGCTCCGCAAACTCGGCGATGCCACCGACCACGGCAAGTTCATCGCCGACGCAGCGGCGTGCATCGTCGTCCTGTGCGAGGACGGCAAGTATTTCCTCGAGGACGGCTGCGCGGCGGTCGAGAACATCCTCATCGCCGTCGCCGCGCGCGGCCTCGGCGCCTGCTGGGTGGCGGGGGACAAGAAGCCCTACGCCGAGAGAATCCCCGAGTTGCTCGGCGCGCCGAAAACCCATCGCCTGGTCGCCCTGCTGCCCGTCGGCTTCCCCGCGACCGCGCCGAAACCGAAGAAAAAGCCCGGCCTCGACCAGGTCCTGCACTGGGAGCGGTATTGAGCGGCGACGCGCGCTGGTCGCCGCATCATCATGGTGGCACAGGTTCTCAGAGCCTCTAACACAACCGCTGTTCTCGCGAATGTCATTCCGAGCCCCTCGACTGCGCTCGGGATAAACTCCGCGAGGAATCTTGGTCTCGCTCGAGCACACCAAGACCCCTCGTCAACACTCGGGGTGACATAGTAACGAGGTTTTGTTAGAGATTCTCAACCTGTGCAATGACTCACAGGATCATATCCTGTGCCACCTGTCCTGGGCGCGCGGTCGCCAGACCGCGCAGATGCCCCGCGACTTCAGGCGAAGTCGCGCCCAGCATCGGCGGTCAGGAGAGCGCGGCCGCGCGGAGTGAATTGCACAGGCGGAGCCGGAACTTTCGCGCGCCGGCCATAGTCAAAGCCCTTGAAAGACGAGCCGCCGTCTGTTCTGGGCGCGCGGTCTCCTGATCGCGCGGATACCCGCGACCCGCCTGTGGCGGGTAAACATTCAGACTTGTCCGCCTGGTGGCGCAGATTTTCAATCTGCGAACCAGATGGCAGGATACAATCCTGCCCCACCATCGAGACCGCTTAAGCAGGGACGGGAGGCCTGACATGGTAAGACGTTTGCTCGCAGTGCTGCGACGGCCGCAGGTCACGCTTGCGCTGATCGCCCTGGCTATGGCATCCACTGCGGTTGCCGTCGGCCCGCGCGAAAGTGCCGGTGACGCCGACATCAGCCCCCTCGAAACGCGCGTCCTAGGCCAGTCGCAGTGGCTGGCCGGCAGCACCGCCTCGCTGCGCGTGATCGTGACAAATCACAACACGGGCGACCCGCTGCGCGCGTGGGTGCGCATCGGCGCGCGGCCCCAGCCCGCCGGCGAGGAGCAGGCGGCCAAGCTGACCGTGCTGCATGCCAGCCGCACCAACGAATCGGGCACCCTCGACGCCGCCTTCCGCGTCCCCGACCTCGAGCCCGGCCCCTACGAGCTGGTGGTGTGGGTCGGCGCCGGCAGCGCGGGCGTTGATGTCGTCAAGCAGCCTCTGCGCATTGCCAAGCGCGCCGAGGTCCTGCTCACTACCGACAAGCCCATCTACCAGCCCGGCCAGGTCATCCATCTCCGCGCCCTCGCACTCATGGCGCCGCAGCGCCTGCCGGTCGCGGGCGAGAAGCTCATCTTCGAGATCGAGGACGCCAAGGGCAATAAGGTCTTCAAGCAGTCCGCTGCCGTCTCGCGCTTCGGCATTGCCAGCGCCGACTTCCAGCTCGCCAGCGAATTGAACCTCGGCCGCTGGCGGGCGCGCGCGATCCTGCCCTTCGGCGCCGCCGACAAGACCATCACCGTCGAGCGCTACGTGCTGCCGAAGTTCAAGGTCGTCATCACCCCCGACAAATCGTTCTACCTGCCGGGCGAGACCGCCACCGGCAAGGTGCAGGTGGACTACATCTTCGGCAAGCCGGTCGCCGGCGGCGAGATGCTTATCACCGCCTCCACCTTCGACATCGGCTGGACCGACATCGCCGAAGTTCACGGCCGCACCGACCAGAACGGCACTTACCGCTATTCCATCGAGCTGCCCAAGGGCTTCGTCGGCCAGCCGCTGGAGCAGGGCAAGGCGCTGGTCAAGCTTGACGTCGAAGTGACCGACCGCGCCGATCACACCGAGCACGCGGCCAAGACCATGCCCGTGGCGCAGGATCCCATTAACATCGTCGCCGTGCCCGAGAGCAAGACCCTGCGCCCCGGCCTGCCCAACACCATCTATGTCGTGACGGGCTACCCCGACGGGACGCCCGCGCAATGCCGGCTGGAGGTGCGCGCCGCTGGAGCCGCCACCAAGTTGCAGACCGACGCGTTGGGCATCGCCGATTTCGCTATCACGCCCACCGGTCCGGTGTCGCTGGGCATCACCGCCGACGACGGCAAGGGCAACACCGCGACGCGCGACATCGCTCTGGGAGCCGAGAGCGGCGCCGACGCCATCATCCTCCGCGCCAGCGAGGCCATCGCGCGCGCCGGCGACAAGCTCGACCTGACCGTGCTGTGCACGCGCCAGACGGGCACCGTTTACCTCGACGCCGTGCGCGACGGGCAGACCATCCTGACGAAATCACTCGACCTCTCCGGTGGCAAGGCCAACATGTCTCTGGCGATGACGCCCGACATGGTGGGCACCGTCGAGCTTCACGCCTACAAGATCCTGCCCGACGAGAACATCATCCGCGACACGCGGCTGATTTACGTCAAGCCCGCCGACGACCTGAAGATCGCCATCACCACCGACAAGCAGACCTACCGCCCGCGCGGCAAGGCGCGCGTGGAATTCGCCGTCACCGACCAGGAGAACCACCCCGTGCTGGCGGCGCTGGGCGTGGTGGTGGTGGACGAGGCGGTCTATGCGCTGCAAGAGATGCAGCCGGGCCTGGCCGAGATCTACTTCACGCTGGAGCGCGCGCTGATGGAGCCGCGCTACGAGATACACGGGCTGCGCCCCGCAAGCGTGGTGCGCGGTGAGCTGCCGATAGAAAAGCCCGGCCCCGAGCTGCAGCAGGAGGCCGCGCGGGTGCTGTTCGCGGCGGTGGATCGCCCGGACCGCTTCAGCTTGCGCGTCAATACCTACCAGCAGCGCGTGGCCGAAATGCGCGAGAAGTGGGCGGAGAGGATGTTGCGCGACGCCGAGAAGATCAACCGCGCGCTGGAGCAGTACTACCGCCGCCACGGCAGCTATCTGGAGCCGAACGCCGACATCAACGTGCTCGCGCGCGAGGGCTTGCTCAAGCGCTCCGACCTGCGCGACCAGTGGGGCAACCCTTACCGCGTCCGCTTCCACCAGGCGAACGCCTGGCTCGACAGCGCGGGCCCGGACGGGCGCTGGGACAGCGTGGACGACCTGCGCAGCGCCGAGCTGCGCTTCAAGGGGGAGGTCGGGGACGCCTTCGCAGTAGACGGCCGGATCGCGGGGGGGGTAGCGAGAGGCCCCGCGGCCCCCCTCGCGCAGATGCTGCCGGAAGGCGTCGCCGAGGCCAAGTTCAAGCCCCTCAACGCACTGGTCACCGCCGGCGGCGCAGAGGCCGAGCCGGTGATGGTGCGCCAGTTCTTCCCCGAGACCATGTTCTTCGACCCGCAAATCATCACCGATGAAAGCGGCCGCGCCACCCTCAACCTCGACATGGCCGACTCCATCACCACCTGGCGCATGAGTACCATGGCCTCGTCGCTGCGGGGCCAGCTCGGCAGCCGCGACATGGCGCTGCGCGTGTTCCAGGATTTCTTCATCGACATTGACCTGCCGGTCGCGTTGACGCAGAACGACGAGGTCTCCATCCCGGTGGCGATCTACAACTACCTGCCGCGCCCGCAGGAGATTCGGCTCGAGCTGGAGCGCGGCGACTGGTTCGAGTTGCTGGATGACGCGACGAAGACCGTAGGCATCAAGGCCGAGGACGTGGGCGTCGCCTACTTCCGCCTGCGCGTCAAGCAGATCGGCAACCACCGCCTACAGGTCACCGCGCGCGGCAGCGAGATGTCCGACGCCATGCAGCGCCAGATCGAGGTCGTGCCCGACGGCAAGGAGGTGCGCGAGGTCATCAACGACCGCATTGACGCCGACGTCAAGCGCACCGTCGTCATCCCCGCGGAGGCGATCGAGGAGGCCAACAACATCCTGGTCAAGATCTACCCCGGCGTCTTCAGCCAGGCGGTGGAGGGGCTGGACTCCATGCTGCGCATGCCCTTCGGGTGCTTCGAGCAGACGTCATCGGTGACCTACCCCAACGTGCTGGTGCTCGATTACCTGAAGACCACCGGCCAGGCCAGCCCCGAGCTGCGGATGAAGGCGGAGGGGTTCATCAACGTCGGCTATCAGCGGCTGGTGTCGTACGAGGTGCCGGGCGGCGGGTTCTCGTGGTTCGGCAACGCGCCCGCGCACCAGGTGCTGACCGCCTACGGCCTGATGGAGTTCTCCGACATGGCGCGGGTGCACGAGGTGGATCCCAACGTCATCCGCCGCACCCAGGAATGGCTCGCCGGCCGCCAGCAGGCCGACGGCACCTGGCCCCTTGATAAGGAAGGCATCGCCGAGGGCATCATCAACCGCCAGACCGATGTCTTCCGCACCGCGGCCTACATCACGTGGGCGCTCGCCGAGTCGGGCTACAAGGGGCCGGCGCTGAGCAAAGCGCTCGGCTACATCCGCGCCAGCTACGCCAAGCAGACCGATCCCTACGCCCTGGCGGTCGTCGCCAACACCTTCCTGACCATTGACGCCAACGACCCCGATGGCAAGACGGCGATAGACATGCTGGCGAGGCTCGCGGTCGAGGAAGACAAGGTTGCCTACTGGAAAGGGGCCGGGCGCACCTTCACCGGGGCCACCGACCAGGGCGCCGACCTGGAGACGACGGCGCTGGCGACATACGCCCTGGTCAAGTCCGGGCGCCACATCGGCCTCACCAACAAGGCGATGAATTACCTCATCCAGGCCAAAGACTCTTTTGGCACCTGGCACACCACCCAGGCCACAGTGTGGGCGCTCAAGGCCATGCTCGCCGCCGTGGGCAAGGCGACGCAGGAGATTAACGCCGACCTCACGGTCTCGATCAACGGCAAGCAGGCGGCGACGCTCACCATCACCGCCGAGGACTACGATGTCATGCGCCAGGTGGATCTCAAGGGCCTGGTGCGCCCGGGCAAGAACGACATCACCATCACCTTCTCCGGCAAGGGCAGCGCTCTCTACCAGATCGTCAGCATCTACTACCTGCCGTGGCAGCGGGTTGCCCAGCCGCCCAAGGAAGCGCTCGACATCGAGGTGAGCTACGATAAGACCCGCCTGGCGCAGAACGACACCGCCACCTGCTCGGTCAAGGTGACCAACAACACCGGCAAGGTCGCCGAGATGGTCATCATAGACCTGGGCATTCCGCCGGGGTTCGAGGTCATGGCCGAGGACCTGCAGCGCATGGTGGACAAGGGCATGTTCCAGAAGTTCACCCTCGCCGCGCGGCAGATCATCATCTATCTCGAGGAGATTCCGCCGAAGCCGCCGCTGGAGTTCTCGTACACCCTGCGCGCCAAGTTCCCCATCAAGGCGAAGACGCCGCAGTCGAAGGTGTACAAGTACTATAACCCCGAGGTGGAGGGAATCGCCAAACCCGTGGAGATGGTGATCGAGGGCCAATAGGGCCTGCCTGCCGGGCAAGAGGCTGCAAACGCGATCCGTAGGGGCACAGCATGCTGTGCCCCTACCACGTCTTCGGGCGGGGCGGACCCTCCTCAGGGCTATCGTGCAGTCAGCGCCACCACCGCTTCCACGTGCCCCGTCTGCGGGAACATGTCCACGGGCTGGATGGGGCCGACTTCGTAGGCCTCCGACAGCAAGGCGAGGTCAGCGGCCAGGGCCTGTGGGTTGCACGAGACATACACAATGCGCGGCGGGCGCATCTCCAGCAGCCGCCGTATCACGCGCGGCCCGCACCCCGGCCGCGGCGGGTCGAGAATCACCACGTCGAACGCTTCGCCCCGGTGCTCGCGCAGATACTCGCGAGCGGTGGCACAAACGAAACGCGCGTTATCAATGCCGTTCACGGCCGCGTTGCGGCGGGCGCTCTCGACCGCCGCCTCCACCGATTCGACGCCGACTATCGCGCGCGCTCGACCAGGTGTAACCGAATCTCCTGGGTCGGGCCGCCCTGCGAACTCCTCTCCCTCGCAGAGCCTGCCCTGAGCCTGTCGAAGGGGAGAGGCCGCCCCGCCTTCGCCGAAGGCGAGCCGGGTGAGGGTACGTCGGCGAGACCTGTCACCCTCTCCTTGATCCTCTCCCTGGAAGGGAGAGGTGTGGCTGGATCGCGATTTCACGACTTCGCGGTCACGCCCGTGCGCCAGCGTCAGGCCGATCGTCCCCACGCCGCAGAACACGTCCAGCACCCGCTCCCCGCCGCGCAGCTCGGCCGCCTGCGAAATGACCTCCAGCAGACGCGATGACATGGCGGTATTAGTCTGGAAAAAAGACTCCGGCGACAGCATGAAACTCAACCCGCCGACGCGCTCGCGAATCGAAGGCTCGCCCGCCAGCGCCTCCACGCGTTCGAACTTCACCGCCGCCGCGGGCCCGGAGTGGATGGTCCGCAGGACGCCCCTCGGCCGGAACTCCCGCACCGCATCCACCAGCGGGCTGTCGGGCAGCGGGCCCTCGGCGGTGACGAGGTTGATGAGAAAGTCGCCGGTCACCGGGCTCTCGCGCATCACCAGGTGACGCAGGAACCCCTCGTGTCGCCGTTGATGGTAGGGAACGAGCCCCGCCTGCGCCGCCCACGCCTTGACCGCGAACGCCGCGCCGAGCATGCGTTCCGGGCACAGCCAGCACTCCTCGACATCTATGCGCTGCCACCACTTCGTCTTCGGGCTGTAGCCGAGGGCGAGCGCCCCGTCCTCTCGCTGATCGAAGGTCATCTCGACCTTGTTGCGATAGCGCCATTCGTCGGTCGCCGGTAAGACGTCGCGGACCTCGCACGGCTGGGTCTGCGGCAGCGCCGCCATCGCCGCTTCGACCAGGCGGCGCTTCAACCGGAGCTGAGCGGGGTAGGGCAGGTGCTGCAAGTCGCAACCGCCGCACGTGCCGAAGTGGCGGCAGCGTGGGGCGACAGTCTTCTCCGTGCGCCCAGTCTCTTCGATCATCTTCGCCAGGAGGTTTGGTTTCTTCGGTGAGGGCATGTGTCTGCCGGGTCGTTGCATGTCATTCCGAACGAGTGCAGCGAGTGAGAGCCTGCCCTGAGCTTGTCGAAGGGAATCCCCTGTCGGGTGGCTCTGCCATCCCGTTGGGACGGGCAACGCCATCCCAGAGGGGGTTGCAGGGGTTGCAGGGGATTCCCTCCAAAGGCGGGCAAGCCTCGCGGAGTCTGCCCCGAGCACAGCCTGCCCCTTCGCTTTGCTCAGGGCAGGCTCTGAGCGGCTAGGCTAAGGCCGCCGTGGCGGCCCGATGAATCGGGCTTAGCCACTTGCCGAATGGGTCGAGGGGCTCGGAATGACAGTTCGCAGCGCCAACGCTCCTCTCCTGCCCATCGCTTTCCCCCAACGCCGACCCGTGTTATACTGCCACCACACGCCATGGACTCCACCCGCCCCAACGTCACATCACCCACCGAGCTGCGGCGGCTGCTCGCCGAGTATGGTATTCGCCCGGCGAAACGCCTGGGGCAGAGCTTTCTGGTTGATGCCAACATCGTCGCCAAGATCCTCGCCGCGGCCGGGGTCGGCGGCGGCGACAGCGTGTTCGAGGTCGGGCCGGGCGCGGGCGCGCTGACCGTCGCGCTTGCGCGCAGTGCCGGCCGCGTGGTGGCGCTGGAGATTGACCGCCGACTCGTGGACCTGTTGGAGAATGTCCTCGGGGGCGCGCCCAACGTGAGCATCGTGCAGGGCGACATGCTGAAGGCCGACCTGCCCGCCTTGCTCGCCGACGGCTCGTGGAAGGTGCTGGCGAACTTGCCGTATTCCGTCGTCGGCCCGGCGATCGCGCGGCTGTTGGAGCAGCGGCGCATGTTTCCGCTGATGCTGCTGATGGTGCAGCGCGAGGTCGCCCAGCGGCTGGCGGCCGCGCCCGGCGGGCGGGACTGCGGCGTGCTGTCGGTGCTGGCGCAGGCATACATGCGCGTGGAGATGGTCGGGCAGATTGGGCACAGGTGCTTCTATCCGCAGCCGCGCGTGGATTCGACGTTGGTGCGCCTCACGCGGCGCGACGAACCTGCGATAGCCGCAGATCTCGAACCGGCGTTTACAGCCGTGGTGCGCGCCGCCTTCCGGCAGCGGCGCAAGACGGTGCTCAATGCGCTCGTGGGGGCGGCGGAGTTGGCGCTTACGCGCGCGCAGGCTCAGCATGCACTGGATGCAGCGGGGATCGAATCGCGGCGCCGGCCCGAGTCCCTTTCGCCGGCTGAGTTCGCCGCGCTCGCGCGGGCGGTCGCGGGCGCATCGCAACCGTAGGGCAGAAGCTCGTCTTCTGCCCACCCTCCTGGGCAGGAGGCAAGCTCCTGCCCTACGGCCTAGTGGACGGTCTCGCCCGAGTCAACGATGAAGGCGCCCTCGCGAGCCTTGCGCTCTTCGTCCAGGCGGTCCAGCAACTCCTCGGGGATGAATATGGGGGCGTTGGCGCGCAGGGCGATCGCGATGCCGTCGCTGGGACGGCAGTCCACCTCCTGCTGGCTGCTGTCAACCATCAGGATCAGCTGGCCGAAGTAGGTGTTGTCGCGGACGTCGTTGATAATCAGGCGCTCGACCTTGATGTCGAACTGGGACAGGATGTTGCGTATCAAGTCATGGGTCATCGGCCGCGGCGGATGGCGCTGCTCCAGCTCCATGCTGATCGCCACCGCTTCCGCCGGCCCGATCCAGATGTTCACCGCCCGATCACCCGACTTGTCCTTCAGGATCACCACCGGCTGGTTGTTATGGTCCACGGCCACGCCTTCCACTTGGAGCTCGGTCATTTTCGACTTCAAGGCGTATCTCCCCGAGGGCGGCGGGCCCGTCATTGCGACTGCGCCCGACCAACCGGTCCGAGCCCAGCATAGCCCTCCGTAACTATCGTGTCAAGCCGAGCCTCGGCCCGGGTGTCACCTCAAAAGGATGGGGATTAGAGCGAGGGACTCCTCTCCCTGAAAGGGAGAGGAGTTGCCGCCGCGCACCCACAAGAAACGGTCACACCCCTCGGCCCGGCTTGACACGGCGGTGGGCCGCCCCCGACATCGGCCGTCCGCTGTCAGTTCTCCTGCGAGGCGGGGGCCGGTTTCTCCATGGCGGCCGGCGATGGCGCCGCGGAGCCCCGCCATTGCTTGCGCGCCTCGGCTTCGCGCCGGACATCGGCCAGCACCAGCTTCAGCATCAGGTCGGCCTGCCGGTTCTGTTCCGCTTCTCGGGCTTGCGCGGGCTTTGACGCCTCGTTCCCCGAGGGCGGCTCCTGCGATTCCGCCGCGGCCGTCACCGCGTGGACAAGCCCTGCGCCGAATCCCCCGTCAGCCCCTGCGAGCGCATCAGGATCCGCGCCGGTCATCTCCCCGGCCATGCTGCACAGCGCCCGGCGGTGGCCGGGCGGCGTATCGAGATAGGCCGCGCTCAAGCGCCAGCTCAGCTCCTGCGCGCGCCAGCGCCGCAGCGCCGCCATCGCCTTGCCCGACAACTCCAGCGCGCCGTGCGCGTTTCTCAGCGCCTCGTCAACCGCGCCCTCGGCCAGGCCCAGAAACGCAAACGACCGGTCTATGGCCCCGAAGACATCCATGGCCGACGGTAGGCTGCTCACCGCGGAGGCGAGCTGGGAGGCAGCCTTGTCCGCGAGGTCGGCAGCTTGCAGCGCCTGCTGGCGCATTCCCCCGGCTTGCGTTTCGGCTCCGGCTATCCCGGCGGCGACCTCGGCCGACAGCGCCGCCCACTGCGCGCGGTCCACCGTGGTGGCCGGCGCCGCGGAATCCCGGGCGATCGCCTGTACCACCTCCACCGCGCCGTCGCCGTTGGCTTGCAGCCCCTCGCCCACGGTCGCCACGCGGTCCGAGGTCTCCGCGATCATGTAGAGCGTGAACTGCGCTTTCTCCATCACGCGCTCGCCCGCCAGGGTGGGACGCCCCAACGCCCCGGTCATGCTCATGCGCCGCGCCAGTCCCCGCACGTTGTTCTCCAACGACTTGGCTCGGTCTCCGATCTCCCGCACCGGCTCCTCAACCTGGTTATGCCAGCGCTCGGCGGCCGCGCGCGCCTGCTCGGCCTGCTGCTCCTCGGCTGCCGAAGGAGGCACGGCCGGCGGCGCGGACGCAGCCGGCAGCTCCGGGAGCTTCTCGTGGTCGCGCAGGCCGAGTCCCTCCGCGCGCTGCCAGGCCTGCCGCGCCGGCTCCGGCTCACCCAGCTCGGCATACGCGCGCGCCAGGCCGGCGTGCGCTTCCGCACGGTCCGGCGCCAGCTCTATCGCCCGCTGGTATTCGACCACCGCCTGGTTGGCGAGGTGGCGCGCCAGGAACCCATGTGCTACGTGTGTCGCCACATCAGCGTCCTTGCGGTTAACCTCCGGCAGCTCCGCCAGCCGCTGCTGGCGCCGCTCGCCGGTGGGATGGGTCGAGAGATAGACTTCGATGGTGCTCGGCTTGCGCCCGTGCTCCTCGTCGAGCTTGCGCAGGAAGGCGGCGAGCTGGGAAGGGTCATAGCCGGCGGTATAGGCGTACCCGGCGCCGAGCCGGTCGGATTCCTGCTCGTCCTGGCGGCTGTGGCGCAGCAGGTAAAGGGTGGTGCCGATCTTGCCCGCCGTCAGCAGGGTGGCGGGCGCATCTATCACCCCGAACAGCAATGACGCCCAGAACTGCTTCTTGAACGCGTCCAGCGAGTGCTTCTGCGCGACGTGCGCGATCTCGTGTCCCAGCA
>Ga0315294_10005216_pt1 | contig 14241 bp, 14 predicted proteins | sample YL17G13_40_MG_FD_203626 | JGI IMG/M metagenome (GOLD analysis project Ga0315294, IMG submission 203626) | Sediment microbial communities from Yellowstone Lake, YNP, Wyoming, USA - YL17G13_40 | ecosystem: Environmental > Aquatic > Freshwater > Lake > Sediment | place: USA: Wyoming | collected... | reverse complement strand
CATCAGGTCGGGGTGGACCGAGACCCACACATGGTGCAGAGCGCATGGCGTGGTGAGGACCCAGCTCGCACCGCGCAAGGCGAGCAGCTCGGCGCCTTCGATGTCGATGTTCAGCGCGTGGGGGTACATACCCGTCTTCTTCACGAACGTGTCGATGGAGATGGTGGGGATGTCCTGCGGGTTGCTCAGGGAGCGGTAGGCCATCGTGTCGCACTCGGGCCCCTCGAGCACGGCCTTCGTCGGCCATGATGTCCAGGACTTGTACTTCACCGGATCACTGGTCTCCCCGACGAACCCGGGCCACATCGCCATCGGCATCCGCAGCCCGTTGTACTCCCAGTGTTTTCTTAGATTCGTCCAGAACTCCGGGGAAGGCTCGAACAGGACCATGTTCTCGGGCCCGACGAACTCGCGGGCAATGACGACGGAAAGTGCCCCATCCTCCGCCCCGATCTCGAACAAGCAGTCGCCATAACGCAAGTGGCGCTGCATGTCGTCGAGCCTCTTGCACTCCCACCCCGAGGGGATGGAGGCGTCGCCCGTCAACCCATCCCAGTCAGCAATCACGTCGGTCGTCCAGATTTGCCACCTGCCGTTCACAATCTTCTGGCGCATCAGATGTGCCTCCATGTCTTCTGCTTCATGTATTGTTCCGCTCGCGGTTGCGTCGTGTGTTCTCTTTGCTGGTCACGGGCTCCAGGTGGGCCGGGTTGACGCAGAGCCGATGAGGACAGTGACCACCGGGGCACGACGGGTCGGCGTTGTGACAGCAGTGGTCGATGACCAGCCCCGCCGGGATAGGCCCGTTGGCGAGACGCCAGCTCATTCGATGGACGGACTCGCGTCGTCCAGCTTCTTGGAAGAAGGCATACCCATTCCCGCTCGGCGCCCCATTCCAATGCCAACACTCGCCCTCCACCCCGACGTCGACGAAGGACCAGAATTTCTCCTCCGTCGTCCCTTTCGCCAAGGGCCGTCGGCCTTTCAGGGGATCGCCGTGTCGCTCCGCTCGCTTCGCATGACTAGCGCAGAGCCCGTGGGCATGGGTGGGTGATTGGCACCCATCGACCGAGCAGGTCGGGCGTTTGTACCCGTCCCAACGATTGGGTCGCAACATCGTCGGGTCGCCAGTCTTGTACCACCGCAGATAATGGGCACGGCACCATCCGCGAGCCTTCACGCTGGAATCACAGCCCGGAACCGAGCATGTCGCGGGCGCTAAGGAGGTCGACGAGTTGGGACATTCTGTGCTCGTAGGTGTGGAAGGCGAGCGTGTGCTTACGGCCCTGCTCGGCGATGTTGTGGCGCAGGTTGTCGTTGGAGAGAGACGACTCGATGAGGTGTCCGAGTTCGTTCCAATCGAAGGCGTCCCAACACTGGAGATGTGCGCCTTCCTGCCATAGCGATCCATCCGTGACCCCTCCCACTCGGGGGTGGAGCAGATATGCTCCACGTCCCATGCTCTCCGGCAGCCTATCAGAGACGTACCGCCGGAGGCCGGTGCCGGTGAAGCACGAGTCGCCGACGACGACCTTGGCCGAGGCGTAGAGGTCCTGGAGGTCGGTGCCGCGAATCGCGTGCTGGCCATGCTTCGGCCAGAACTCGCAGCGGTCACGGAAGTTCAGGCGGAGCCACTGGACGAGCGCGTGGCGATGCTCGGACTCGCGGTGGTACCCGCCGTCATGCGAGCCGACGAAGGCGACGTCCGAGGCGAACTCCTCACGGAAGATGCCCAGCTTCGCCTCGTCGCGCGAGATGGCCGGGGGGAACCAGACGTGGTTGACGCCCATGTCCTTCCAGAGATCGTCGTGCCCTCCGTCGGCGGTGATGAGCAGCTCGACCTCGAAGAACGGCTCGGTCGCCACCTGACCCTCGCGAGCGAGCCCGAACCAGATGTCCAGGTGGTAGCCGACCACGGGGATCTTGCGGTCGCGCGCCAGGCGCAGGAGGCGGCGCTGATCAGCGTCGGCCATCTCTTTGCTCCAGCCGATCCCGGCCCAGTCCCAGCCGGTGCGGGTCCACAGGATGAAGTCGGGCGTCGCGTTCTCCAGGAGGGCGGCGATCATCTTCGTCCACACGGTGGGGTCATTCTCCTGGACCTTCTCGACGATGATGCCGTTGTTCGACATAGCCCGAGCGACGTGGTTCTCGGTCGAGTGCGGAGGGACGAAGCTAGAAGTTCCCGACATACCAGACGGAGAGGTCGGTACGCGAGAACTTGGGGGCATCACCCGCCTTTGCGGCGGCGCTGACGGCGCCCCGCTGCTTGGGCGCGGGGGCCTTCTTCGGTGCGGGGGCCTTCTTCGTGGGTGGCATGGTCGACATATTATGTATCAGACCGTCGGCGCCGCAAGGATCTGCGCCGACGGTAGCGCCTCCTCACGGAAGATGCGCTCCTTCGAGTCGGCCGTGCGGGTGGCCACGAGGCGCATGGAGTAGTACCCCGCTCCGATCCCCGCCAGCTCACCGACGGCCCAGTCGACGGAGACGTTCGGGCTCGTCGACGAACCGGTGATCCCCGTCGTCTTTGTATGGATGATCCTGTTGCGCCGCGTCAGGAACTCCACGCGGAAGGTGTGGCCGGAGGAGAAGTCGATGACGTTGCGCTCCCAGTCGCGCCACTCGACCAGCCAGCTCGGCAACTCGCGATCCGCGTACAGCTTCATCCTTCGCTCCAATCAGTCGGTCCTCGGTCTGGCCCGGCGGCGACCAGCGAATCATACGCTGCGACCCCGCGTCGCTCTGCCCAGGCCATCGGGAGGGCCTCGGCCCAGGCGTCGAACCAGATCGGCTCGACCCACATGCTCGCCTGGCTCTCGCCGTGGTCCGGGGGCGCGGGGAGGTCGAGGCGCGGGGCGGGGTCGACGGCAGAGAGGTCGGGCAGCTCGGTCCACCCGGCGGGGCCGGGCTCCACCCACACGTCGTGGCCGTCGTCGGGTTCGGCGCGCCCCCAGGCGGTGAGCGAGCCCGAGCCATGCATGGCCGCGGTCATCCCCGCCTGCGACGTGGTGGTGCCGGTGAACGTGCCCGAGCCGGAGAGGGCTCCTTACGCGTAGGTGACGTCGTTGTAGCTGGCCAGGACGGCAGCTACGGGGCAGAAGTCGAACACGAGGATGCCGTACCCGGCGACGTAACGCGCGACGGAGTTGCGGGTGAGGTCCGCCAGCTCACTGCCCGCGCCGATGAGCTGCATCTCCGTCGAGGCCCAGTGGACGGGGCCGGATGCGTACACCCAGTCCGTCGACGCACTCCCGGCGCCCTGGCCGTTCGGCTGAGGGGTGGAGACGTACCCGGCATCGGCGACGACGATGTTGCCGAGTGGCGTCTTCCATTGGCCGTCGACCAGTTCAAGGTCGTACGTGGCGCACGCCTGAGCGAGGAGCCCCGGCGTCATGTGCAGGTAGCCCTGCCCGCCCTTCAGCGTGGAGCCGAGGTCGTTCTCCAAGATCGCCAGCGCGCTCCAGATCGGGGTGGCAGCGGTGCCGAACGCGCGCTGCGTCGGGGCGTGAGCGACATCAGCGAAGCCCCACCCGGTGGAAGCGGTGCCGGTGATCAGCTCGGTCGCGAATGCCGCCGAGACCATGTTGCGGAACCGATCGGCGAGGAACGAGTCGAACCCGTCGAGCCCCTTCTCCAGGATCTCGCCACGCATCGCGTCGGCAATCGTGAACGGCTTCTGCGACACCCACGGCGAGTCGGTGTAGACGGTGTAGCCCATGAGGGTCCCGTTGTCGACATCGACCGATCCGGTCTGGAGCCCGCGACACGGCCATGGCTGCCACTTCACGCCGTATAGCCAGCGGTACTCGCCCGACTCGCCGGCCAGCCCGGATTCGGGATCGACGGATGGCTCGTTGAAGATGGTGGGCATGACGTCCAGGAGGCGCCGCGGCAGCGGAGTCGCGATCGGCAACGTGATGGGGACCTCGAAGTTCGCTGGCATGACTTCTCCTGTTCAGCGCGCTGGCGCAGCCGATCTGCCGGGATGCTACATCGCCGGGGTGTCGTTGGTCGATGACGGACGTCAGGGCTTGCTTGTCTTGCGGCGATTCGCCATCTGCTCCGCCCGTGTCGCCCAGCGCACATTGCCAGGCTCGTAGTTGCCATCGTTGTCGATGCGGTCGATGGATAGCCCAGCCGACGGGCGACGACCGATGTGGGCGATGAAGGCCCCGAAGTCGCCGCGCCAAACGGGGTCGACGACGATGCCCCGCCCGCCATAGTCGGCGTAGCGCCGGTCGTTCGGGTTGTGGCATCGCTGCTTCATTGCCGCCCAGCATCTGTACTCGGGTGTCCCGTACATCCCATGGGTGGCCGTCGAGGCCATGCTGCCCGCGTGCTGACAGCCACAGGAACGCGTGTTGCCCGACAGGAGGTGCAGTGACGGAACCTTCCGTTCATTGCCGCAATCACACCGACACGCCCACACCCGCCCACCCGAGGCGGACCTGGCATCGGCGTCAAGGGATACGGCTACGAGTCGTCCGAACCGCTGGCCCGCGATGTCGCGTACGGGAGAGACTCGCGTCTCTCTGACGAGGCACCCGCAGGAGCGGGTTTCGCCTGCCACCAGGCTCGACATCCTGGTGACGACCTCTCTCCCGCAGTCACACCTGCATGTCGCCCACGTGGCGCCGTCGCGCCTCCCCTGGGAAACGACGACGAGGCGAGCAAAGTGCTCGCCTCGTCGGTCTATCGGCTTCCGGCCTCTGGCCATGATGATCTCCTGTTCGAAGCGTGGATTCCCGCCAGGGACATCCTACCACTAGATCAGGAGATCAACCATCAGGACTGGTAGCCGACTTCGTCCCCACCCTGACAGTTCAAGACGATGTCGTCCACCTGCACACCCGACCAGCAGACCTGGATGTCCAGGATGTGTGCCGGGCAGGTGGTCGTGTTGACGATCCCCTCGAAGTTCTCGAAGAAGAACGTGAACTGGTTGCGGGAGTTCTGCGTCGTGTCCCGGTACAGGCCGTTGCCGGTGACGCCGATCGACAGCTCGCCCTTGTCCATGAGGGCGAACTTGCCCCGAGGGGCAATGAGGATCTGGACGGTCTGTGGGAGCAGGTTGAGCGTGCTCGCGCCCACGGCCGGGATGGCGACGGCCCACGACGGGGTGTCGATGAACCAGTGGACGTTCACGCCGACGTCGCGGAACATGGCCTCGATCTGAGCGTCCGACGGGACGGTGGCCGGGCCGCTGTCGACCTTGCGGCGACGCAGGACGTCCATCTTCATGCCGTACAGGACCCAGCGCGGGATCCACGCCTCCAGGTTCTCGGTGATGTCCCAACGCTGGCTCTCCTGGTAGAGAGCGATGTAGTTGAGGATCGTCGAGGTGATCGTCACCGAGCCGCCGTAGCCCAGCCGCGGGGTCGTGATCGACGTCGCACCCGAGGACATGGCGTTGAGGAGCAGGGTGTCGGCCAGGCGGGCGTGCGCCGCGCTCAGCCGGTTCAGCCACGCCTCGACCAGCTCGGGGTAGCTCATCGCGAGCAGGTTCTTGACGGTCATGCACCGCCACACGCCGTACATCTTGTACTCCGTCGGCGAGCCGCCGACGATGGAGATGCACGCCTTCGTGGCGTTGGCGTTGTCGTCGTCGGTGTCCTGCCAGCGGCCGTAGCCGGAGGTGATGTCCGACAGCGACGGGCTCGGCATGATGCTGACGCGCATCCGTGGGGCCTGGAAGCCGGGGAGCGAGTTGAACACGGGGCGCCGGTTCGTGTTCGTGCAGGCCAGGTCGTAGTACGGCGTGGCCGGGGCGACGAAGGCCGCCATGATCTCGTCGCGGTCGAACTTCGCCATGTTGAAGTTCATGTTGTCGGAGAGCTGGCGCTCGGCCGGGTAGTTCGCCTGGACCTTCGCCACGGTGAACTGCTCGCTCGAGTTGGCGTTGATGGTCTTCGACCGATCGACGAGGGCGGTGGCCAGCTCGGCCCAGGAGTTGAAGCCCTCACCGGACGACTTGCCCGGGACGCCGTCGGACGCCTTCAGGTAGTCGAGGATCTGGACCTTCGCCTCAGGGACGGCTACGGCCGTGCCGGTCGGGCCGAAGGTGGTCTTCACCTTGGTGGGCACCTTCGTCAGTTCGGGCTCGGCCTCAGCCTCGGGCTCCGGCGCCGTCTCCAGCTCGGGCTCGGGGGTGACCTCCGGCTCGGCGTCGCCGTCGTCGGCCTCCAGGGCCGCGGCTGCGAGGGCCGCAGCGTCGCGGTCCTTGGCGTGCGAGATCAGGGCGTCGCGCTTCGCCAGGAAGGCCGTGGCCTCGCTGAAGGACTCCGCCGAGAGGGCGGGATCGGCGAGCACCGTCTTGGCGGTCGCCTTGATCTGGCGAGCCAGTTCTCGTGCGGCCTGCGCGGAAAGCGTGGTGATGTCTTCGGGAACCTGGGGCCACATAGCGAGCCGCCTCCTGTCGATCGGGCTGACGGGCAGGAGTCTGCACGGCTGGGCCGCGCAATGTCTACTCGCCGTCGTCCAGCAGGACCAGCGCAGCGAGCACCTGGGCGTAGCGGAGGGTGTGCGCGACTTCGGGCTCCACCTTGGGCGCGGCCTCGACGACGGGCTCGTCGGTCTTCAGGCAGCCCGGGAAGGAGGCGACCAGCTCAGTGACGCCCGTGTCGGAGGTGACGAACGAGAAGCCGGTGGAGAACGGGTCACCGGGGACGTCGAAGCCCTCAGCGTTGACGGAGACGATCGCCTTCAGCTTGCCCGAGAGCCAGTGGCCGGAGATACGCGAGGCGCGGGCCGCGTACACGACCTCGTCGGGGGTGCCGGGGCGGACGATGCCGGAGATCCACGGACCGAGCCGACCTTCAGAGATGCGAACGTCGCACCATGTGTTCTCGATCCCGCCGTAGCTCTGCTCCAAGTCCTGCTTGCCGCCAGCCTTGCGATGGCCGCCGTAGGCGAAGATCGGGCCGGTGCCGACGATGCCGCGATCGGTGAGCACGCCGGGCTTGTTGAAGCTGGCGTAGCCGTCGGTGGGGCGGGGAATGCGCAGGCATTGGCCGACGACTCCGTCGTGGCACGAGTCCCACAGGCCGAGGTGGCCGTAGACGAAGCCGTTCTCGTCGACGACGACCTTCTGCGGCCGGTCCGACTCGGGACGGAAGAACAGCTCGTACTGGACAGCCGCATCGACGTAGGCCGCCATGATCTCCACGGGCTCGGCCGCGGACTCGGTGAAGACGATGTTGACCCCGTGCTCGGGAGCGTCCATGACCAGCTCGACCATCGGGTCATCGCCGAGGGAGGCCATCAGCTCGTCGTTGGACATCTCGTCGTCCATCTCCATGCACGCCTTGGAGAAGGCGGGGGTGCAGACGCCGGTCGTGGCGGCCAGCTTGGCCTCGGTGAAGTGCACCCGGCATTCGCCGGTCGCCAGATCCTCCTCGAACCGAGCCTTGACCTCGGCCAGATCGACGGAGTTGCCGCGCATCGCCCCGGTGGCGCAGGCGCGAGCGTGGCGGCGGCCGAACTCGTCATTGAGCAGGAATCCGCGGCCGGATGCCTTCCCGGACTCGGGATCGACGGTGACCTCGAACAGCGCGCCCGTGACGTCGGCGCCGTCGTGCCCGTAGGACGCCTTGAACTGGCCGCGGATGGACAGCGGCAGGTCGCGTGAGGTGAACCCGTCGGCGTCGATGATCCGCCCGTCGCCCGTGTTCGTGTTGAGCAGCGCCAGGATCGGGAAGCTGACCGCCTTAAAGAACCCCGGCGGGAGGGACGTGGGCTGCTTGCCGAAGGTGGTGGTGATCATGCTGGCCTCAGCTTTCGCGGGGTGTCGGACTTCGAGTCGGAGGGGGAGCCGGGCTTGCCGACTCCAGGTCCGACCGGGGCATCAGGGGCAGGGGAGTCGGCGTTCGGGCCGGGCGCCTTGGTCGTGGCGACCTTGTCCCAGTCAATCTTCTTCGCCGCGGCCAGGCCGAAGGTGGCCAGGTACGCGTCGTTGTTCTTGCGGCCGAAGGCGCGGATCACTTCTTCCTCGGACGGGGCGTCGGCCTCGGCGATGCCGGTCATCCGGCGAGCTGCGGAATCGGAGGTCAGGGCCCGGTCGTGCGCCTGGCGGGCGTCTTCGGCGAGGTTCGTCTTGACGTTGGCGGCGGTGAGGTCGTACCAGATGCAGGTGGAGTTGATCTTCCCCGGCGTGGCCCCGGCAGCCTCCATCTCGGCGCGCAGGATCATGCGCGTCAGGGCCCAGCACATCGTCTCCATCTCCGGCTGGATGTTGATGCGGCGCTCGTCGTCCGACACGGCCCAGGCGGAGTTGCCGGTGAAGAACGAGCGCCCGTTTCGACGGGCCAGGTACGTGTGTAGGCCCGGGACAGTCGGGCACCATACGCGCCCGGAGTACGGGATGATCTCGTCGATCGCTCCGTCACTTCCCGAACCGCGCGACTGCTGGGCCGCCTTGACGGGACGTACCGACGTGGAGTGCAGGGCTCGCACCACCGTGCCGCCGTCATGGCCGGGCTGACGGCTCACGGCGTACCCGGCGAGGATGCAGGCCCGCTCATAGGCGTCAAGCGAGGAGGGGTCGCGCTGCCAGATGTCCCGCTCGCCGGTCTTCCAGTGGTGCCCATCCCCCATGCAGGAAACGTCGATGAACAGGTGAAGCTGCGCGAGGGTGAGGCTGTCGATGAACGAGTCGGTCGGGCGCTTGCCTGGGGCGACGACCAACAGAGCGTCTGCCGCCCACTTCCGAAGACGGAAGATGGTGACGGGACCCCCGAACGAGGACTCGTTCCGCTGGATGGCCTCAGTGAATCCATCCTCGCCAAACTCAGCCAACAGGGCGGCGCGGAGCCGGGCCGTCTTGCCCGGGTTTGCCGTGTGAGACTGAGCGATCGACACCGATTGGCCGATGTTCCCTTCGGTCCAGAACCACGCCGCAACTTCGACGAGGGCGTCGTTCCACTTCGCCACCACCGGCAGCGAAGACGAGGGGGCGCCGGTCGTGATGTAGTCGTTGGAGTTCAGCGACGCCGAGGTCACCCATCGGCGGTTGCCATAGCGGGTCACGGTCGGCCAGCGGTGGGCGAGGGTCGTCAGTGATGAGTGGGTGCGGGACTCCAGGTGTCGCATCGGCTCATCAACGACATCCGCCACGTACAGGTCAGAGACGGTCGACCACTCGGTGAGGCCCGTCTGGTGGTCCAAGGCGAGGACTTCATCGCCAATGAGGATCGAGTCGACCGTTTGCCACCCGCGACGCGTCCACACCTCGGTCTGATCGTCCTGGCACCAGTGATTGCTGTCGCCCATCCCTTTGACGTCCATCGGCTGCACGTCGAGGCCGTAGAGGATGCGGTCGATCAGCTCCGACCGCAGGTCCATGTCGGTGCGGTAAATCTCACGGTCCATGACGATGTGGCGGATGCCCTCGGCGTAGGCGGAGGGGCCGGTCATGAAGATCGGCACGGCCGCTTCGGGCGTGTCGAAGTTGCGCACGGCGAACGTCGCCGCGTTGATCAGCGAGTCCATGACCGTGTTGTCGCGGACCTTCTCTTTGGTCCCATCCGGCTGGCCGGAGCGGACCTCGTTGATCTCGTTCGGGATGTAGAAGATCCCGTTGAGGGACATGCGCGACAGCAACTTGCCCTTCAGGTTCGCCGTGAGGAGGTGAAGCAGTTCGCACTGCGTCTCCAGGGCGTGCATGGGGGAGTCGGGGAGGTCGATCCACTGCGGGGAGGGCTTCCACACTCGCCCGATGACGTCCCCGGCGCGGACGTTCTGTGTGATCGACTCGCCCCCACCAAGACCCGGGGCGGTGACGCGGCGGATGATGGTGTCGGGGTTCAACCCACCTTCGACGACCGAGGTGGACATGCTCCGCAGCTCGGCCAGGTCCATCTCGTCGGCGCAGAGGAAGTCGTACCCCTCGACCTCTCCATCGTCGCCGCGGACACGGATCAGCCAGGTGTCGCCGGGGATCTTCATGTGGATGTAGAAGCGCGCGGCGAGCTGTCGGACTCCGCCATACGGGGATTCGATCCTGGACACGATGTCGGCGGCCAGACCGGACTTGATCTCCGGGCCGATCTCGCCGTTGGCCAGCAGCTTGTGGGGGGCCAGCTTGATATACCCGGCGATGCGCGAGCCGCGGCTCACGGCGTAGTGGATCTCCCCGATGTTGCCGTACCACTGCCACGGGGCCTTGGACTTCGCCCTGGTCGAGGCGACGGCGGCCTTTGCCCACTTGACGTCGAAGCCCTTGGCCAGATCGACGACTGCGGACGCGAGGACCTCACTGCGCTTCTCGTCTCGCTTGATGTCACGCGTCTCAACTCGTCGGCGAAGGCCCATGCTCATCTCCCAGTTTCGGCGCATCGTAGGTGGCGCCCTCGGCGTAAGTCACCACCGTGCGGAGCAGACCGTCCTGGATGATGTCGATGAGCGGGGGGAGACCGAGGTGGTGGCGCTCCTCGTTGACCAGGACTCGGTACATCTCCGGGTACAGCCGGGTGAGCCGCTTGCGGGCCTGGTCCGCCGCCCTGGCCCTGGCCTTGTCTCGCTGCTTTGCCTCCGGCGACTGCTTGCCTGCCTCGCGGCTCGCGGCGTGCTTGGCGACCCGTGCCTCGGTCTTCGTCGGCAGCGATCCCGCCCAGCGTCGGTTCTTCTCCTGAACCTCGATCTCGCGGATGCGCTCCATCTCGGGTGTCTGGAGGAAGCACTCGAAGCACCGCCCCTTGGTCTGCCATGCCGTCTGGACGAGCGCCAGCGCATCACAGACGTTGCAGTAGACGTATCCATCGACGACCGGCTGATTCGGGGTTCGCGGCATGAGGGCATATTAGGCTTCGGTCAGCTTCGTGCCACGACCACGGTCCCAGCGACCGATCCAGGGGGTGTTGCCCTGTGGGGCGCCGCGGATGATGGCATCGGGCCAGTCGGCCACTTCGCGGTCGCGTCGGAATCGGCTGACCTTCATCTCGTACCGATCGTCGGTGGGGTCGACGTGACCGACGGGCTCCAGGGTCAGGCCGAACTCGGGCCAGCGCATGAACAGTGAGGAGCCGAAGGGATTCATCTCGCGATACCCCCCACCGTTTCCCTTCGGAGCGTGGTGCTCCAGCATGATCGCAAAGCCGTAACGGACGCGCAGGTCGTCCAATACCTCGACGAACCCGAGCGCCGCCTGCTCCATGTCCTCGGACGCCTTGCGCCGGTACATCTTGTAGAGCGGGCCAGCGAACACGATCTGCGGGCGGACCTTCTGGAGCACGGCCTCGAACTCGGCCTGCGTGCGGCGCTGGCGGAGGTCGATGCCACCCTCGCGGTGCCAGATGTGCATGTTGTCCGCTGCCTCGGACACGATGTCGACGATCATCATCCGGTTCGAGATGCGCACCTGATGGGCGATGGAGGACTCGGCGTTCTCCACGTCGACGTACAGCACGCGGCTGGGCTCAATGAAGCGCGCCGGGTTCCACGGATCTCGTCCTGCTGCGGCGTGGACGGCGAGGAACCGCATCAGCACGGCCTTGCCCCAGCCTTCGGGGGCGACGAGGATGACCCGCCACAGCGCCTTGATGGTGCCAGGGAGGAGCCACGGGCGGTCGTCGATGATGTTGTTGGCCCGGCCCATGAACGCGTCCAGCGCCCACAGGTCACGGATCTCCGCGCTGCGCGGTGCAATCAGTCGATCGGCTGAGACGTCGGAGCCAAGGATCTGCTCGATGTCGCCGCCGCGGTAGACGTCTTCGATCAGCTCCGAGTAGCGGGCAATCATCCTGCGCCGCCGGGAGGCTTCGATCACGAGGTCGGCGTAGGCCGAGTAGGCCGTGATGGATGGCGTCGCGTTCTGGTAGGTCAGCAGGTCGCTGATCTCCACGCCGACGGCCTGGGCCTTCAGGGTGATCGGGTCGATCGGGCGCCCGCGGTCGTGCAGTTCGCACATCGCCAGGTACGCGGCCTGGTGGGCGGGAGCGTAGAAGTCCGAGGGGTCGACGACGGCGATGAGGTCCTTCATCAGCGACGGGCGGAGCAGGATCGCGCCGAGCAGGGACTCCTCGGCTTCGATCGCCGCCGGGATCTCGCGGCTCACTTGTCGACCTCCGGCTGGATGATCCCCATGAACTCCTCATGGAAGAACTGGACATCATTGCGGGCTCCGAGCAACGGGTCACGGGTGATCCCGAGGTCGAGCGGTCCGGTGTCGAGATCACCCAGGCCCCACAGGTCACGCTCGGGCTCGTCATCGGCCTGGAAGAAGGAGCCCAGGGGGGCGAACAGCACCGTCAGCTCGGTGCTGGACTCGTCCTGTTCGTAGAGGTGGACGGTCGCCCCGCTGCCGATCAGCCGCTCAACGAGGTCGGATGGCGACCAGCGTGGGAGCCAGACCTCGGCACCTTGGACATCCAGCCCCCGGGAAGCCATCACCCCAAGGACGGCATCGAACATCCCGTCGCCGTTCACTTCTGGCTCCAGCGCTGGAGGTTGAACGCCCGGCGCATCGAGTCGGCCCAATCGACCTCGTCGCTCATGTACGCCTCGGGTGGGCCGGAGAAGCGGGAGACCTCGCTGATGCGGGACAGGTCGATGGGGTTGTACGGGTCGATCGTCGGGATGCGGCGGAGGGCGACGGCGAAGCGGATCGCGGTCTCGCCGGAGTCGAAGCCCATCTTGCGCATCCTGACGAACAGTGACCCGATGGCGTCGGTGGACGGCATGAAGTAGCGCATGTCGACGACGTCCCTCGCGAACACGTCGGCCGCCTCAACCGCGTCCGCCTCGTCGCCAGTGGCCTGTACGCCGGGGGAGTAGATGTCGGGCGGGGTGTCGTTCCAGCGCTCACCGTTGAGCCAGGTGCTCGGGTGGGGGGTGAAGCGCTCGTCGGTCTTCGAGTCGCGCCAGTAGTCGACCCACCGCGCGAGTCCTGCTTCGATCACTTCAGGAGCATGGTTCTCTCGAAGGGCACGCGCGTAAGCCTTCGCGCAGGTCTTCTTCGCGACCTTCCTGGGAAACATGCTCCAGAAGGACTCGAACGTGTCTTCTTCCGGCTCAACGCGCGAATGGGTTAGTTCTTGGTTTTCAGTCTTTGGTATATCGCCTGACTCACCGACGCCGGGAAAGCCGTCGCCGGTCTGACCTGGGCTTTCGTAGATTTCGGTGTACGAAGTCCACGTCCCGTCGCTCTTGCGCGACCTCACGACACGGGCGTACCCGGCCTCCTGTAGCTCGTTCATCATGGCCCGGACGGCATCCCGCTTGTTGGGGCCGACCTTCGCTGTCCGCTCGGAGGCGAAGGCCCAGTCGTCGGGCTTCGACAGCATCCAGGCGAGCAGGCCCTTCGCGGCGAACGACAGGCGGGGGTCTTCGAGCATCTCGTTGCGGAGCACGGTGAACTTCTCGCGCTTGGCAATGCGAATGACTGACATAGGTCTTCCCTTCAGGTTGCCCCCGAGGTAAGATGTCCCCGAGGTGGTCGCAACCTTGATGTTACAGGGCCGCCGGTAGATCGTCAAGATCCCGGCGGCTCTGGCATTTACAGGCTGAGTTTGCGGTGCGTTTGCAGTCCGCTTGCGGGCGATGTATCATGTCCCCATGTCACCGCCCCCGAAGATCGAAGTACCGCCTGGAATGATCCTGGAGGAGACACCCGACGGGTACGTCGTGAAGCGCTCCGGCGACCTGCTGTCGAAGACCATCGCCTTCCGGCTGTCCGCCGGGCACTACGCCGACATCCGCCCGTTCCTCGAGTCCTTCCCGCAGAGGTCCTGGGCCGCGGCGATGCGATGGCTGCTCTCCGACGAGCGCGTCCGGGCCGTGATGGCCGAGCGCGTCCGCTCCACCTCCAAGCGAAAGAAGGCCACCTCATGACCCCTTGCCCCGCCCGCATCCGCCCATTCCCGGACTCCAAGATCATGGACTGCGGCCACCCCGCCTTCCATACTGGCCCACACGAGAGCGTGCTCCTCAACTACGCGTACGGCGGGTCCAGCACCACCGTGACGTGGCTGGAGGGCGGCCGATGCTGGCGGAGCGGGGGTGGTTCGATGTGTGAGTTTTGCCTGGACGAGATCACGCAGGGCAACCGGCCGCCCATGACCGACCAGATGTGGACGCTGGCGGCGATCGCCTGGGACTGGTACCAGCTCCCCGGCAACGACACCGGCGGGGAGCTGCACGTCGTGCTCGACGACATGAACGTCGAGGACGACTGCCTGGCCTTCTGCCGGAACGCAGCCATTCGCGCGGCGGGACTGGGCCCGATCGAGCACCTGGCCGAACGAGTCG
>Ga0315294_10005214_pt1 | contig 14243 bp, 20 predicted proteins | sample YL17G13_40_MG_FD_203626 | JGI IMG/M metagenome (GOLD analysis project Ga0315294, IMG submission 203626) | Sediment microbial communities from Yellowstone Lake, YNP, Wyoming, USA - YL17G13_40 | ecosystem: Environmental > Aquatic > Freshwater > Lake > Sediment | place: USA: Wyoming | collected... | reverse complement strand
AAGACCTGGATCTCTCCCCGGCTCGCGGGCTCGATCGCAGCTTCATCCTGCAGCTGGCCCAGGGGGAGTGGATCCGCTGCCATCTGAACATCCTGGTGTTGGGACCCACCGGCGCAGGAAAGTCTTACCTGGCCTGCGCACTCGGCCAGGCCGCCTGCAGACAGGGCTTCTCGGTGCGCTACCACCGCACCTCCCGTCTGCTGCACGAGATCCTGCTCTCCCACGCCGATGGGTCCTTCGCCAAGCTGCTGGCCAGCCTCGCTCGCTTGCCGCTGCTCATCCTCGACGACTGGCTGCGGGATCCGCTCACCGTCTCCCAGGCCCGAGATCTGCTCGAGGTCCTGGACGATCGCTACGGCCAGTCCTCCACCATGGTAGCCACCCAGGTCCCCATCGAGGACTGGCATGCCCGCTTTCCCGATCCAACACTCGCCGACGCGATCCTCGACCGTCTGGCGCACAACGCTTACCGGCTGGAACTGCGAGGTGATTCCATGCGGAAAACACAATCACCGTTGCCACTGATGACCAGCTGAGAGTATGATGTCTCAACCAGCGCCGCCGCGCTCTCATGAGGTGGACGATCTACAATGGAACTACTGGACGAAATCATTTGGAATGACTGGACGCATTCGCCCGGACTCAGTGGACGATTTCATCGGAATACGCACGCATGTTACCAGCACCAACCAGAGAAGGCAATGTGTGGGAAGGAGAGGACTAGGATCTCGGTGAGGCGAGGACGGATCGGTCGCAAGATCCTTCAGCCACGATCGCACGGAAGGCCAGGGGTGCCCGGCCTGGTGACTCCCGTGAAGACGTCGCCCATGCGAGGCCGGAGGTCGATCGGTCACCGCTGCATTGTGCCGGCGGGATGGAGAGACGACCAGTGCAGGAGTACATCTCATCAGAAGCGGGGGACATCCTCTTCAAGTCGGGGTCGATCAAAGCCTTACTGATCCGCAGCGGATGATCTTGGAGTAGCCGCTGTTCGATATCGAAGAAGGAACAGCAGGGACCGTTCTCGTCCTCCTCTCCGTGCATGCCTCAACCCTCCGGCGAGCATCGTCTCTCTATCCTTCCACACCGAAAGGCGCTTCTCGATTCGATCTTCGCACTAGTTATCCTAGCACCCCCTGCGGTTCAGAGCCCTCGGTCGTCCTTGCAGGGGTTCTTGCCAGCACAGGGCGATGAAATGGGAAACGACCCACCCGCAGCAATGATCATCTCCACGAAATCATCCATCTCGAGAGGCGCTTGGAAAGCCTCTACGCGCCTACGCAACTTCTCCGGTGTGCTTGCCCCCACAACGGTGACATCGATCTCCGGGTTCTTGAGTGAGAAAGCCAGGGCCGCCGTCTCCAAGGAGACGCCTTTGCGTGTACAGACTTCCTCAACACGCCGCGCCGCCTCCGTCACGGGGCGCTCCGCAAGCCGGTAGTTATAGCGCGCACCCGGTACGGGACCCGTCGCGAGGATGAAGCCCGCGAATGGCGCATTGTTCAGGATCGACAGGTTCTTTCCTCGAGCTTTAGGGCAGACGCTTTGCATCAGATCTTGGTTCAGAAGTGTGTAGCTGTGATAGGCTTGGATATGGTCTACCTCGTTTGTGTCGATGGCGGCCTGCAACGTCTCTAGTGACTGCGTAGCCATTCCGACGGATCGGACGACTCCTCGGGCCTTCAGGTCAAGCAGGGCTCGCAAAGCTCCCTTCTCGCTTAGGATCTGGGGCAGATCTTCGGGTTCGACATCGTGAAGGTGCACGATATCAAGGCAGTCAACCTGGAGCCTCTTCAAGCTTCTTCCGACCGATTCGTAGACTGTCGCAGCGGAGTACTCGCGGTACAGAATGCCAAGTTCTCCCAGGTAGGAGCAAGCCTTCGTTGCCAATACGAGATCTTCGGGGATACCCAGGTCATGTAGGGCGCGCCCGACGATCTCCTCTGTGCCGTAGATGGGTGCAACATCGATGTGACGGATGCCCAGGTCAAGGGCTGTGCGCAGAGTATCGAGAACTTGGTGATAGGGGAGTTTGAGCGGCCAGATGGAACATCCGAGGCCGAGACGGGTGCTGGTAATTCCACTGCGGCCCAAGACTACGTGCGGAACCGATGTCGTTGCTTCTGTACTCATTGGCTAAGTGCTCCTTCTACTCACTGACTCCGTTTCGCGCCTGGTGGCTTCTGCCGATCTCTTGAACCTGCCATGGTGGGATCAGAACTGGTATGCAGTCTCACGACGGGGTCTCCGTTCGCCATTCCGGCCAATAGCACAACTGGCTTCCTTCACCGCCCTGCAGGCGGTGGCGTGGTCCGCTTTCACGGAGGAGACTGGCCGGTCGCGGCCAGGGGCAAGTTGATCGAAGCCAAACAGTTCAATTGTATCTTGTCAGCGGCCCCCATTCACCCCCCCGAACTCGGCGTCGAACACGCGCCAGCCGTGCGGGGCGAATCAGTCATAGGACATCCCGTGGACGACCGTGGTGACCGGGTGGGCATCGATCCCGTAGTCATTCCAGTCAACCACGAAGGACAAGTTAGCCGGCGCCAGGCCGGATGCGGCTGGCGCGCCGTGCCCCGAAGGGCCGGTATTGAACTTGAGGTGAGGAAGGAACGTCTTGCCACCATCTCGGCGTGCCCCGACGGCCTACCAAGATGCCGGAAGCGAAGCAGGTCCTCCGATACCAACGCCCGCCCCCGTGCCTTGGGCATGGCGTAACGCGGGTCCTCCGTCTGCAGGTACTTGATCCGCAGCGGCTCGTTGAACAACGCCGGCGTGGTGTAGATCAGTGGAATGGTGTGCCCGCCTACTAGCACGAAACGGTCACCGAAGCGCTTCTCCGGATGACGGATGTCCCAGCGCATCACGCCGCTCAGCAGCGTCACCAGCAGGGCGTGCACCTTCGAGCGCGAGCCTCCCGGATGGCCGCTCTGCCGGTAGTTCAGGATGATGTCGATCAGCTGACCGACGAGATCCATGGTCTTCTCCCAGTCGTTGAACTCCCGACTGAGATCGCTATCCCGTTGGGCAATCCGCTCCTCACCCGCCAGATCCATGCGTCACTCCTGGCTTCATGTATCCGGCCGCGAGGCAGGGTGTTCTCGATGTCATGAGCCAAATAGCGACGGTTATCAGGCAATCGCCCTGGCTCCCGCCCACACAGGCTGGATGCCGGTGATGACCTGCCCGGGCGTTTCCATCTCCTACATCGGTTTGGCCTCGAACCCCACCCAGGGCGACAACAAGGGAGGCGGTCGCGGTTGCCCGCCTTGCCGTACGCTTCGTATCCAGCAACCCCCGCCAGGGCTCAGTGCAGTCACTACGGCACGGCTCCGCCGCGGGCGGCCACAAACAGCGTGTACCATTCCTCGCGGCTCAGCTCGACCCGGTTGGCCCGAAGACTCGCCGTCATGCGCTCCAAGTTGGTGGTGCCAATGATCGGCTGGATTGGAGCCGGATGACGGAGCAGCCAGGCGAGTGCCACGGCTTCACGCGTTGTGCCCTTTGCCTCTGCCATTCTTGCCACCGCCCTCGCCGCAGCTACAGTCCGCTCGTCGCTACTCGGCGGTGGGTCAATCAGCCTGCCCTTGGCCACAGGCGCATAAGCCTGGATCAGGATTCCATGCAGGCGGCAGTAGTCCAGCGTCCCGTCTGCCCCGGCATGACCAGTATCTTCCTGGTTCGCTCGAATGCCGTCATCGATCAGAGATGCATGTATCAGGCTCAGCTCAACCTGGTTGACGACCAGTCGCTGATTGACTGAGTCTTGAAGCAGTGCGATCTGCGAGGCGGTGTGGTTACTTACGCCGAAGTATCGCACCTTGCCGTCGCGCAACAGGTTGTCGAAGGCTCTGGCTACCTCGTCGGGCTCGACCAGTGGATCAGGCCGGTGGAGCAGCAGGATGTCGAGGTAATCCGTCCCAAGGCGGCGCAAGCTACCTTCGACCGAGCGCACAATATGGGGATTGCTGAAGTCATAGCGTTTCGGATCACCCGGCTGCGCGTCTCCGCCTAAGCGGATGCCACATTTCGATACAAGGACGAGTTTGGGCCTCAACCCGGGCGAGTCTTTGAGCACGGATCCAAAGACGGCCTCCGATTTTCCCAGAGTGTAGATGTCCGCATGGTCGAACAGCGTTACGCCCTGCTCGACAGCGTAGGCCACCAACCGAGCAGCCTTGGAGTGATCAGCCTCAGTAAGGGGCGTGCTATCCCACCGACCACCCAGATTCATACAGCCGTAGCCGAGCCGGCTTACTTTCAGATCAGTGCCCTGTATTTGATAGGTATTCATGCTATCAACCCTCGATCTCCAAGCCCCCACTGCGCCTAATCCGCCGGACTTCACGGGCGGCCTTCGGTATTCCCGGCGCAGTCGCATCCTATCCTTCAGCCCAGTTGGTGTCTCTCAGGAATGCGACGCCCAATTCTCCTACATCTGCTCCTACGCCTCCAATCTCACCTACGACCCATCGACCTGAGTCCCCTGACCATTCTTCAACCCGACGGCCGCCCGGGTCCACTCCCTCGAAGACAGTAGTCCCCCTGCTACCCCGCGACATGTGGCAAGAACACTGGTGTCTCAGAATCTTCCCTCCAGGCCTCCGGCATGGCTATGACCGTGATTGCTGGCAACGGACAACGCTCCTGCTCGGCTGTCAGTGCCGCTTCTATCACCGGACGTCCCGACGCTGCCAGGTGGTAAAGAGAAGGCCGTCGCACCTCGCCTTCTTACGTACTGATGTCAACTGCGCTGCCAGTTCCTCTCTGAGGCTCCAAGGCTTGGATTGCGATAGATCGACCGCTGCGTAGATCTCAGCACGCAGTGTTCCGTCATGCCGCGCAAGCCAGCGTATCAGTCGATGCCGAAGGAGCGTGAGTCCACTATGGCGCCCGACTTGATAGATCCTTGCTGACGCGATGCCCATTGCCCGGGTGCCTCTCGAGAGATGGAGATCTTCGCGCACGCAGGTCTCCATCTACATCCCGCCAGTTTGATTTCCCGGTGCGGCTCTTCCCTCACAGGCCCAGGGCGCCCTCAATCGTGGTCCATGTGATTACTTGACCTTCTTGACCGGCGCCATCCGTCAATCGATGTACTCCCGATCAACCATGGCGACGCAGGCATAGAACGATGGGTCGATGACCTGGCCCACAGAGACGCGCCCAACGAGGTTGAGCAGGATATACGCATCGATAGAATCGAATCCGTAGAACCGCTCCATCCTGTGAATGAGATCTATGTAGGCCGCTCGGATATTGTCAGCAAGCGTCGCTCCCGAGACGCATCCGATGGATCCAATCCAGCCCGCCGAGTTGACCTGGGGCAGGTTCACATACTGCGCCTCCGAGTTCGGAATCAGATCAACCTTGATGTCGACTTCGGCTCTCGTCTCAAGGGCGCACCCTGTGATCTCACCGGCTCCTTGCGCTCCATGACAGTCGCCGAGGGAAAGCAGACCGCCGTCCACATTGACGGGCAGGACAACCGTGCTTCCGACCGTCACTTCTGGGCAATCCACGTTGCCGCAGTAGTCGTGCCCCTGAAGGTACGACCGAACGCGATCGTACTTCGGCGCCGTGCCGATGGTCCCCATGAACGGATGCATCTTGATGTCAATCGTCTTGTGCTTCGTTCTCAGCTTGGCTATCCCGTCCGCCATTTTGACTATTCTCGTCCTCGGCTCGAGGGGGGCCTGCAGCGAGTACATGCTTTCCAGTGAGCCCAACTTCTGGAAGACCGCCGTGTAGCCAAGGGATTCAGGCCCTCCTGGCGTGATCCGGTTGATCGTGACCGACAAGCAGTCCCCAGGGCGCGCTCCTTCAACGTAGATTGGACCCGTAATGGGGTCAGATCCGCCAGCCTTCTCAAACAGGATTTCCGCGCTCTTGTAGGTATCTTCCTCGCTGCGCACTAAGGCGGCGTTAGCGTCTTCAGTCTCGACGATCAGCCTCTGACCCGACTTGATGGTCACGATCGGCTCGACGCACCGATCGAAGTAGTATGACACCTGGTCACGTCGCAGACGAGGCACCGCCTCGTCGCCGATAGCTGGTTTTCTCATTGGGTTCCTCGCCTTCTATGACAGGACCTAACCGCAGCTTATGAGTCGAATCCACTAGTTGATGCTGCAGGCAGCGTGGGCTTCCACAAGTCCCAGCCCTCCGAGATTAGTTGGCATGCTGACCGGCTACGGTAGGTGCGGATAGTATGTCCATCGCAAAAGCCCGGCTCCTTCGCAAAGCGCCATCGATTTCCTCAAGCGGCGGCCAAGGCTCACCCTGGAACTCTAGCTCGATGGTGATCGGACCGGTGAAGCCTCCTTCGATGCAACGAGAGAGGATTCTCCTGAGGTCCAAGTAGCCCGTGCCCAGCTCCGGGAAGTTCCATTGATCCGGCGGTCCACTCTTATCTTTCAAGTGCAAGCCGGCCAAGTACGGAAGAACCAAATCGATCTCTTCTTCTGGACGCACTCCCCCGAAGTGCAAAGTGTTTGCCGTGTCGTACACAATGCCAACCTCGTCCTTCCCAATGCGTTCAACGGCCTCTCGTGCTTGCGCGCCTGTCTGAATAAGGGGCCCCCGGTTCTCAAATGCCATCTTGACCCCGTTCTTTCTTGCCACTTTGAGCAAAGCTGGCAGTGCAGCATAGAAGGGTTCCGCCACCGTCGGGTCGAAGTCCCTTGGGCCGAGAGGCCCGACTCCCATGCCGATGGCTGAAAGCTCAAGAGCAGCCGCGAGATGCAAGGCCGCGTGTGCGTTCCGCACCCCCGCTTCGGTACCAATATCCGCTTGTCCGCCCAGGCTTGAGATCTTGAGGCCGTGGCCGGCGACGCGATCCACGAAGCTCGCGATCTCTCTATCCGTAGCCGACAACGACAGATCCTCGGCCCATGGTGGCAAGACCAGGATTTCAACATATTCGAAGCCCGCGGTCGCTAGATGCTCGAGATTCACATCGAGCGGATACTTGTGGTAGCAATTCGTACTGGCAGTTAGGATGTTCTTCATGAGCCGGCTCCCTTCCCGTATTCTGGTCCACCATCTGCGGCGACCTCGCTCCTGCAGCCATGCTCGCTCGGGCTTCGGGTTGCATCACCCATCGATGCGCGGGCCGATGTAGTGCCTCACCCTCAGATGCTCGGCCTACAGGAGCGCCTAAACCGAGGTCTCCAATCATGTGACATCGTGGATCACCGCCTCATACGTGGCCTCCTCATCCGGTGGTTCTCCCATTCTGTCCTGGCAGACTCTGAACCAGAGACTCTGTACATTCGACTGCTGTCACGCAACTTGCTCAGGCTGCCGCGGCAGAAGCGACCGTCTCCACAGTGACACACACAGTGGAATGCGGCATCATTGTCCGCTCTCCGGCCTGTCCCAAAGGCCCCAAGGTCGTAGATCACCACGAAGTCCGCGTTCTCCATCATGATGCTAGAGGGCCGACTTCCGATGATTTCATCGACGACATAGACACCACCTCCACAGGTGCCCCGACAACTAACCTGGGCCATGACATCATAGCGGCCGAGCCTTCACTCCGCGGCCTCATGGCATGCCTGGTATTCCTCTTTCCGAACGAGCAGTGCCTCCAGTAGCAGGACCTCCGCTCATCCCTGCCTGTATGTCCTCAGACAAAATGGGACGTAAGGAGCGATTCGCCAAGACGCACTTCTCACCCCTAGTATAGCGAAGCGGAGGCAGAATGGCCGAGAAGAGGGAGAGCGTAGAAGCCGCCGTCCGGACGATCCGCCGGGTCACGCGCAAGAAGTACTCGGCGGAGGAGAACGTCCGGATCGTCCTGGAGGGCCTGCGGGGTGAGACCGGGATTGCCGCCTTGTGCCGGCGGTAAGGCATCGCGACTAACCTGTATTACCGCCCCGCCAAGATCGCGGGACCTTCGGGTGGAGCAAGGAGTTCCTCGAGGCGGGTAAGCAACGGCTGGTAGGCGACGCCGAGCGTCAGGCGGATAGCCGTCAGGTGAGCGACATGCGGGCGGAGCTGAAGCAGCTGGTGGCCGAGCTGTCACTGAGGGACCGCGTGCTCAAGAACAAAGCTTGCTGGGCGCAGGAGATCAGCCGGTTCGGGGACTACTACTACCACCAGCGGCACCACGAATCGCTGGGCAACGTCACCCCGGCGGACGTCCACTTCGGCAGAGCCAAGGAGGTGCAATCGCGACGGGAGGAAATCAAACGCAGGACACTGGAGGCGCGGCGTCAGCAGCACACCCAACTGCTGCGGATGGCCGCATGACCGCCGAGGCCGCAGAAGTGTGTCTCAACTCGGAGCCCCGATTTGTCCCACTCTCGCTGACACAATACACGGTGGTCCTTGCTGCAGCACGGTCAAAGACGTGAGAGAGTGTCACAGCTTTGTCAGCCCGAACCTCGAAAGCGGGCATCCAGGTCAATCACCTTCTCGACCTTTCGCGTAGACTGCCCACCAGCGAATTCAGAGGAAAGCCAATGAGCCATGATCTCATGCGCCAAGGTTGGCGTGACAATCAGGGCCCCCATCGTCATCACTTGCGCGTTGTTGCTTCTCTTCGCACGCTCAGCAGAGTACGTATCGTGGCAACACACGGCCCGAATCCCCGGAACCTTGTTGGCAGCGATCGCCATGCCGATCCCTGTGCCACAGACTAGTACACCGCGGTCAGTCTCCCCAGATCTGATTCGTTCCGCTAGGGCAACGGCGATATTCGGATAGTCGACGACATCATGTTCTCCGTTGCACCCGACATCAATCACGGCGTGCCCCAAGCTCCCCAGGAAGGATATGAGGTCAGCCTTAAGAGGGTATCCGATGTGATCACTTCCGATCAGAATCGTCATGGTCAGCAACGCCCTTTCCAAGCCTTGTCTTGGCCGCCGTCACTTCTATCGAATGAATGATGGCGACGAAATCTTCCGCCTTCCAGGCTGCCCTTCCAATGAACAGACCGTCAACCCCGGGCTGTGACAGATAGAGATGGGCGTTTTCCTGGCTCACGCTCCCACCATACAGGATGGCGATCTCACCTGCCGCTTGTTCAGTGTAGGCATCCGCAACTTGCGAACGCAACCATGCAACGGCCCCACGCACGGAATCGGGGTCGGCGGGAGTTCCGCCGTCGCCGATTGCCCATGCTGGCTCATAGGCGAGCATTACGTGTCGAACTTGCTCAGAGGGGACTCCACGCAGGGCAATCCTCACTTGACGAGCAAGTGCCGGATATGCCACACCATACTCTCCCTCCTCCACCGTCTCCCCGACGCAGATCAACGGCCTCAGACCATGTCTTAGTGCCGCCAGGGTCTTCAGGTTCACTGCCTTGTCTGTTTCGCCGAAGTGGAGCCTCCGTTCACAATGCCCCAGCTCCACCAAGGAGACCCCACAGTCCTTCAACATCAGAGGGGAGATTTCGCCTGTATGAGCCCCACGTTCTTCCCAATGCATGTTCTGCGCACCGACCATAATGGGCGTCTCTTTCAGCAAGCTACTCACGCGATGCAAGACGGTATAGGGCGGAACGACGAAGACCCCCATTGAGGGCTGTGAGATCTCAGTGAATTGTCTCAGTGCAATCGCATAGGCCTCCGCTTCAGGGAGGGTGTGATTCATTTTCCAGCCCGCGCCAATCCAAACCTTGTGCACTCTCACTCCCTCAACAGATAGTCATACATGGACTTCAGGATTGAGCAGCCCCCGGTTTCTGTACCAGAGTCTACGTCAGTCCCGAAGCCGCTGTAGCGAGTAGCAGTGATCCCAAGGAGGGGGCCGGATACACCTCCGGCGCCTGGCGGCGCTGAGTGGCTGCCAATTGACGCCGCGTGCGTTTGGACAAGGGCCCCGCTGCCTGAGCGCTGTGGGCTTCGAGCACCGCCAAGCGCTCCCAGCGGGTCCCAAGGCCGGATCTTCGCAGGGTCTATCTGGCAAGTACGGACTACTTCCTGATCCGGTTGAGGATCGCTTGCATGAATTGCGGCAAATCTTCAGAACCCCGCCCCGTGATCAGGTTGCCATCCACCACAACCGGTTCATCCCGGTAATGGATGGGGGTGACCGATTGGATGATATCGTCCTTCATTTGCGGGGCGCAGGTGATCGTCCTGCCGTCCAATATGCCAGACATCACCAGTATCTTAGGGCCACGTTCCACAGCACCGATCGGTTTGCCAGCGGCATTCATTTCCTGCAACAATTGCCTGAGGCCCGGGTGACCCCGGATCATCCAGGTAGCCAGGCCGCCGGGGAGAATGATCCCATCCAGCTCGCGGAGTGAGATCGCCTTGCTGTTGAACTCGGCATCATGGTCGCAGGAGGCGATCACGCCCGGTTGGGGTAGTGCCCGCTCAACCACCACCCGCCAGCCCAGGTCGCCCCATTCCGAGTTAGGGCTTCCCAGCCGGACTTCCTTACCCACGCCCCGACCCAGCAAGACCGCCTTTCCGCCCTCCTCCTGAACTCGCAGGCGAAGGTAGTCCACCTGGACCGAGTCGCTGGCGTCATCCACAACGATGCCCCAGGTCTGGCTTCTCAGTCTGTCCGGGTAACCCGACGGTACCTGCCGCCCGGTCATCTCGGCCATCACCCTCAGGATCACCCGGAAGAACTCGGGTAAGTCGGGGGGAAACACTGCGGTGACGATATTTCCGTCCCGCACTGCCCGCACCCCCTCAGGCACAATCGCACCGACCATGCGCAGATCATCCATCATGCTCCAAGCTGCTGTTGCTTTGACGCCGTGCAATAGACCGGCCGAAATGAGCACCTGCTGGCCATGGCAGATCGCAGCACACAGTTTCCCCGCCTGGTGGCATTGCCGGACGATGTCAATCACTTTCTGGTTCAGTCGCAATTTTTCCGGTCCCAGTCCACCGGGGATCACAACGCCATCGAAAGATGTCTGCGGCAACTCGTCGATCATCACATCGGCATAACCGGGCGAATGATCTTCCAGCCGGTATTCGAGCCGGGTCAAACCGATGACGGTAACTCTGGCTCCCGCTTCTTTCAGTCGCAGTCGGCAAAAGTTGTATTCGGTCGGGTTTGTGTTTTCCTCTACGAACACTGCAAAATGCATACCTTCTAACATGGCATTCCTCTCCGCCCTAAGCGTCGGCAGGATGCCCACGCAGCCGACGAGCCAAAACATCAAAGGCAGTTTGCGACCCCATTCGGGCAATGTGCTTGCATGTCGCACTGCCAACCCGAACAACTGTATCGTGACAGCGAGAGTGGGACAAGTCGGGGCTCCCAGCTAGGACACACTTCTTTGGCCTCGGCGGTCACCCCGGACGTACCTGGGGTCAGGCGGCTGCCCGCGGAATCTGGGTGTGCTGACGGCGCCGCGCCTCCAGCGTTCTGCACTTGACCTCCTCCCGTCGCGATTGGACCTCCTTGGCCATGCCGAAATAGACGTCCGCCAGCGTCACGTTGGTTAGCGATTCGTGGTACCGCTGGTGGTTGTGGTAGTCCACGAACCGGCTGATCTCCTGCTCCAGGTCCCACGGATACTGAAACGTCAGCCGCTGCACCAGGTTCTTCAACGAGCGCTGGCAGCGCTCGACCTTGCCCTGAGTCCTCGGACGGTAGGGCGCCCCGCGGGTGTGCTCGATCTGCCGGCTTTCCAGGAACCGGCGAAACTCCCCAGACATATAGGACGGTCCGTTGTCCGGGAGCAGGGGGGGTGAGGCCGAAAAACCCCCACCCGGTCAAACCCGGCACGCGCCAGAGCCTACCTAAGCGTCTCCTGGACGTCCGTGGCCGCCATGGGGGGTGAGTTTCCAGGCCAGTATGTATAGCGGGAGTGGTCGTCCAGCGCGGTCGACAGGTAATACGAGCCCCAGCCCTGGATCTTGAAGTAGGTCTGCCACAACTCGTTCACCCGGCGGGTAGGATAGGCGAACCGATCGGCGACAGTGACCGTTGGAAGGCTGGGCTTTCGACCAAGTCAAAGCGCTTAAGCAGCCGGAATACGCTCGATTCTGAGACGAAGTGGCCTGTCTGGTCCGCCGTCTCGCCCCGGCGGGCCGTGCCTTCCGGACCGAACGGGGTGAACAGCCAGGCCAGTTGCCGGGCCGGCTTCTCCGAGTGGGCTCACACCAACTGGACGATCTGGTCGCACACCGGCTCGGGCCGCCGGTTCCAGAACTGTCGGCGCTTCGACGGCTGCGGCTCCAGCCCTTCCTCCCCTTCCTGCTGGTATTGCTGGTACCACCGGTACACCGTCCCGGCCGTCTCGCGCCGGCGGGCCGGGGCTCGCGGCCCGAACGGGGTGCCCATCCGGGAGGAACTGCTACGCAGCACGTCCAGCTCGTCCAGGGCGCGCCCCACGGGCAAGGCAGAGTGGTCGACCAGGTGGATGATCTCCCGCTTCTCGGCCGCCGAGCGACGAGTCATTTGTCCCACGTCGGCTCCTTGCCCAGCAAGCTTTTCTTGAGCACGCGGTTCTTCAGCAGGAGCTCCGCCACCAGCTGCTTCAGCTGCGCCAGCCCCGCGCGCATCTCGGCCACCTGGCGGCTATCCGCTTGCCGTTGGCTGTCCCCCACGAGCTGCTGCTTCCCCGCCTCCAGGAACTCCTTGCTCCACCCGAAGGTCCCGCGACCTTGGCGGGGCGGTAATACAAGCTGGTCGCGATGCCTTCCCGCCGGCACAAGGCGGCAATGCTGGTCTCACACCGCAGGCCCTCCAGGACGATCCGGACCTTCTCCTCCGCCGAGCACTTCTTGCGCGTGACCCGGCGGATCGTCCGGACGGCGGCTTCTACGCTCTCTTTCTTCTCGGCCATTCTGCCTCCCGCTTCGCCATACCAGGGGCGAGAAGTGTGTCTTAGCAAATCGGTCCTGATGTCCCATTGGGTCTGACGACATGCACGCGAACAGGACGCTGTCCGCTCACCGCCATGGCGGTTAGAGACTGCCTTGCCCGAGAGCCCAACCTGTCGGACACGAGCGTGGTTGTGGTCTTTGTGATGATGACCACCAGAAGTCCCGGCTACCGTTGCTTTGATCGTAGGAAGCTTGTCACTCGGCGGGCAGATGTTCGTCACTTGACGGCAGGGGGAGGCGGGCAACATTCTGATAGAAACGTTTGCGCAATCGATTGACCAAGCGTTTGTCTGGGCATGTTCCACAATGAGCGCCACGATCGAAGATGTCGCCCAGAGAGCCGGTGTTTCGACCAGCACTGTCTCCCACGTAGTCAACGGCACCCGCTACGTGAGTGATGCGCTGCGCGCCCGAGTTTCTGAGGTGATACAGGAACTGGACTATCGGCCCAATTCTCTGGCTCGGAGCCTGCGGGTTCGCGAAAGCCGGACGATCGGGCTCGTTGTCCCGGACAACACGAACCCGTTCTTCGCGGAGGTCTCGCGCGTAATCGAGGACATCGGCTTCCGCGAAGACTACAGCGTTTTCCTGTGCAATAGCGATGGTCACGTCGACAAAGAGCGAGCGTACGTCAACTCCCTGGTCATCAAGAGGGTCGATGGAGTCATCTTCATCACCTCCGGCGGTGCGACAGAGCCTCTGCAGGAACTGACACGCCATGACACTCCTGTGGTCGTCGTCGACCGCGAGGTGCCGCTTTCTCTGGCTGACCTGGTGCTTCTCGATAACAAGACAGGTGGTCTGCTGGCGACCCGACATCTGATCGGCCTAGGCCATCGGCGGATCGGGTGCATTACGGGCCCGTCCATGCTCACCCCGAGCGCCGATCGTGTACTTGGCTATCGAGAGGCCATGGATGAGGCCGACATCTCTGTAAGGCCAGAGTGGATCGTTGGGGGAGATTTCCGCCCGACAAGTGGGCAGTCAGGTATGAAAGAATTGTTGGATTTGCCAGATGCCCCCACCGCCGTCTTTGCCTGCAACGATTTGATGGCCATAGGGGCCCTGCGCGCGATACGGGCAGCCGGCCTGAACGTGCCAGCTGATGTCTCCATCGTCGGCTTCGACGATATCCCTCTGGCCTCCGAGGTAGGACCTCCACTTACCACGGTGGCGCAGCCAGTGGAGAAAATGGCCCGGATTGCCGTTGGCCTGTTGCTCTCACGCATCAACCGCAAGCGGGATCTGACGCAAACCGAGCGGCATGTCTTGAGTCCGTTCTTAGTCGAGCGCGAGTCGACCGCCGTGCCCAAGTGAGTTGGAAAACGGGGTAGCCCGGGAGTGGGGTGGGGCAGCCAGAGTCCAAACTCGGGAACAGATGGCAGAAGTCGTCGTTGTCGGCAGTTTGAATATGGATCTTGTAGTGCA
>Ga0315294_10005213_pt1 | contig 14244 bp, 10 predicted proteins | sample YL17G13_40_MG_FD_203626 | JGI IMG/M metagenome (GOLD analysis project Ga0315294, IMG submission 203626) | Sediment microbial communities from Yellowstone Lake, YNP, Wyoming, USA - YL17G13_40 | ecosystem: Environmental > Aquatic > Freshwater > Lake > Sediment | place: USA: Wyoming | collected... | reverse complement strand
AACAAGGGCTCGAGGGCTAAGGTTCGTTGGGTGCCCTGACGTTCACCGAACCGCCGGATGCGGACCCGCATGTCCGGTGGTGTGAGAGGGGGAGCGGGCGACCCATCCTCCCTACTCAATTGAGGCAGCATCCGTCTGGAGATGCCGGGGGCTGGATCTGCCAGCCGGTGGACTGGCCGGGCACCAGCCTCACAGCGTCGCGCGGTACTTCTCCGGAAAGCAGATCACCCGGTAGGCACACTGGGCGCAGATACGCTCGTCGTCGATGCGCGGGAAGGCGTCCTTGTCGAGGGGGATGTTCTGCTCGATGTCGCGGCAGTACTCGTACATCTCGGCCGTCTCCGCCCGCACCTGCACGGCGAAGGCCTGCAGGTCGGCGGCGGTGAAGGATTGCTGAACTTCCTCGTAGGCCGGATGGAGATAGGCCAGCGTCGGGCGGACGCGCTCCGGGTCGACGCCGAAGTGGGTTGAGGCCCACGTGGCGTAGCCGACGAGCTGCTTGCGGTGCTTGCCCGGGTCGGTCTTGCCCGTCTTCCAGTCCAGGATGTGGATCAGGTCGCCGAGAGGGAAGAGCACGTCGACCTTGATGTACACCTTGAGTTCGCCCAGGCGCGTCTCGCCGTAGCCGGGCGGGTCGATGATCCACTGGCCGGAGGCCGGCGCGGCCTCCTCGACCAGCCAGCGGAAGCGGTTGCTGGTGAGCAGGTTCTCCAGGCAGGCGTGTACCTTGGGCTGCAGGTCCTCGGCGCGCACGGCCTCCACCTCGCCATAGACTACCTCTTCGAACGACTCGCCCAGAAGGCTGCGCTCGATGGCCTGATCGGCGAAAGTAAGAAAGCGCGGTCGATTGATAGGCTCGGCCGTTGTGCGCAGCCGGTTGAGCAGCGCCTCGATCACCTCGTGCACGATCGAGCCGGTTTCCATCGCCACCGTCGTCAGCGCTTTGAAGCGGTTCAGGCGGCGGATGGGAACCTCGCGGTCGTACTTGGGGTAGTAGTGGAAGAAGTAGCGTCGCTTGCAGATCGAGAACAGATCGTAGCGCGAGAGCGACCAGCCGAGGATCGGGGAGTAGGGGTATTGCTGGATCGGGAGGACCACGGCCGGCATCTCCTCGAGCAGGCGGGAAGCTGTGCCTGTGCGGAGAATCATACCGGAGGCGCAGGGGTCGGGCGAAGAGCATCCGGGTGCTCATTCGGCGAGCCCTGCTTCCTGTATAGTTGTCGCCGCCGGCACGAGACACCCTGACGAGTGAACGGCGAGGGGATGGGGGGTGGTACTGCCGGCCGACGTCATCGTCCCAAGATCGGAGAGGAGGCGCCGTGGCACCCAAGCTGTTCGTCCGGGAGGGCTGGCTGGGTCCTGGAAGGCGGGACGGGAGGATCGACCCGCTGCCCATGGCCGAAGACGGTCTGCACATCGACCTGGGTGCGAAGGGAATGTACGAGTGGTGGTACTTCGATGCCCACCTCGATACGGGTCACACGCTGGTGGTCTTCTTCCACGCCTCGAATCCCAACCCGGGCCTGGAAGGCAAGATCGGCATCGAGATCGTCCTCGTCCGGCCGGACGGCAGGCGCCTGCAGACGTTCGCGGCCTATGACCGCTCGGAGTTCACCGCCGCCCGGGACCGGCCTGAGGTGCGCATCGGCGGGAACAGCCTCACGGTGACCCAAGCGGAGGGGAAGCTGCCGGTCTACCGGATTCACGTCCGGGAGAAGGAGCTCGGCTGCGACCTCACCTACACGGCCGAGGTCAACGGCTGGAAACCCGGAACGGGCCTGTCGCACTTCGGGGAGCGCGGCTACTTCGGATGGGTCGTGCCGTTCCCGCGGGCCTCCGTGGAGGGGACGATCACCGATGGCGGCCAGACGCTGCGCGCCTCGGGCGTCGGCTACCACGACCACAACTGGCTGAACTTCGCCTTCTCGAGGGTCATCGAGTACTGGATGTGGGGGAGGGTCTACTCGAAGAACTTCACCCTGGCCTACGCCTACATCCAGTGCAACGAGAGCACCGATCGCCACGCGGTCAAGGTGCTGATGCTGGCCGAGGGGCGGGAGGTGGTCCTGAGCACGGGCGAGTTCGAGTTCCTGCAGCAGGACTTTGAGTACAGCCCGAAGGCGAAGCATCGGTTCCCGCGCCAGATCGTGATCCGCGCCCCTCTTGAGGTTGAGGCCGCCTTGCGCGTGAACCGGGTGCTCGAAGCCCAGGACATGCTGGAACGCTACCATCCGCTCCTGCGCTTCCTGGCCGGGACGATCCTGCGCCTCAGGCCCGGGTATTTCCGGCTGCTCTCGGATTTCGACCTCCAGGTCACACTCAAAGGCCGGGCAGCCCGCGAGGCGGGGACGACGCTGCACGAGATCGTCGCCTTCAAGCCGCTGGGGTGAGGTCGCGGGCCCCGGCACCGGGAGCGGTTTGCCGGACGCGCATCAAGGAGAGGCTATGAGCCTGGAGCGGTTGGAGAGCCTGCGGCACGACATGAAGAAGTGCGTGCGCTGCAGCCTGTGTAAGCTCGTCCCCATGCCCACCATCCAGCAAACCCGCTTCACCAGCGCCTGCCCGCCGGTGGATGAGTACCACTTCCACGCCTATTCGGGCGGGGGTATGCAGGTGATGGCACTGGCGTTGCTCGACGGCCGCATCGGCGCCGACCGGGATCTGGCACAGGTGGTCTCGGCCTGCACCACCTGCGGGCTGTGCGACGTCGCCTGCAAGTTCATCATGGTCGCCGAGCGCCAGGACGTCATCCTGGCGCTCAAAGAGCATCTGGCTGAATCAGGCCTGGGGCCTCAGCTCGCAGAGCCAGAGCCCCGGCGGGTCCATTGGGCGGAGGGCTTGAAGCTCAAGGCGCTCCCGGCTTCGAGGGCCCCGCTGCTGCTCCTCGCCGGCGCGGGGGCCGATCGCGACGCGCCGCATGCAGGCACGGCGCGCAAGCTGGCGCGGCTGCTGCAGCACGCCCGCGTCGACTTCGGCATCCTCGAAGGCGCGGAGCCTGATAGCGGCATCGAGGCTTACTGGAGAGGGCACCGCGAACGCTTCGAGACGCAGGCCCGGCGGGCGGCGGCGCGGCTGGAGGCGACAGGGGTGAAGACGGTCGTCACGCTTTGTGGAGAGGACCTGGGCATGCTGCGGGCGAAGTACCCGCGCGCCGGGTTCGCGCCGAAGGCGGCGGTCGTGCATGCGAGCGAGCTGCTGCTGGCGCTCCTCGCCCGGGGCAGGCTGCGCCTGACCCGCCCGCTGCGGCAGTGCGTGACCTACCATGATCCGTGCTACCTCGGACGGCAGAGCGAGCCGACGCAGGCGTGGCAGGGCCAGGAGCTGCGGACGCACGGCGTCATGACCTACTTCTCCCCGCCCAAGCCCGTCAACTATGGCGTGCAGGGTGTGTTCGACGCCCCGCGCAAGGTCCTGCGCGCCATACCGGGCCTGCGCCTGGTGGAGATGCACCGCATCCGCGAGTACGCCTACTGCTGCGGCGGAGGGGGCGGGGTGCCAGAATCGCACCCGGAGGTGGCGTGCTCCGCCGCCAGGCAGCGCGTCGCAGAAGCCCGCGACGTCGGCGCGGAGCTGCTGGTCTCGGCCTGCCAGCACTGCCGTCAGAACCTCCGCCGCTGGCAGGAGGAACCTGCGATGCCGGTCGTCGACCTGGTGGACCTGGTCTACGACGCCGCTGGGTTGGGATAGCGCCATGGCGACTCCCATAGCGCTCACTCAACTTCAGAACTGCATGCCAACCGGAAGCCTGAGTCTCGACCGCGAGGAGCGGGTGGCTGCCGCACGATTCACCCGAGGCCAGCACGGGGAGCTTCCCGTCTGCATCCTTCGTCCCGCCAACGCCGACGAGCTCGGCAACGTCATCCGCCATGCCAACGACGCCGGACTTTGCCTGGCCGTGACCTCTTCTACCGGCCGCCACCGCCGGGGCGGCATCACCAACCCGGGCGACCACGTCCTGATCGACCTCTCGGCGTGGAAGGCGATCGATGGCATCGACCGGCGCAACCGCGTCTGTCGGATTCAACCCGGCGTGACCTACCCGGAGCTGCAAGCGGCGCTCGCCGCCTGCGGCATGACGGTGCCCATGCCCCTGGCCCCACGCAGCGGCAAGAGCGCGCTGGCGGCGATGATGGACCGCGAGCCGACGACCTGGGCCAACAAGCAGTGGGACAGCGGGGATCCGGTCGCCAGCACCGAGTTCTACTTCGGCAGCGGTGAGCGATTCCGCACCGGCGCGGCGGGAGGACCGGGGAGCCTCGAGCAGCAGCGCCGGTCCGGCGGGGCGCAGAAGCATCCGGCCGGCCCTTCGCAGACGGACTTCCACCGCGTGGTGCAGGGCTCACAGGGAACGATGGGCATCGTCACCTGGATCACCGTGCGCACGGAGCTCCGGCCTTCGGTTCAGGAGGCCTACCTGCTGGGAGCGGCCAGGCTGGAGGACCTACTGGACTACGTGTACGCCGTGCAGCGCGGTCTGCTGGGCGAGCAAGCCTTCCTTCTCAACCGGATAGCGGCGGCGCTGCTGATGTGTGGCGGGGAAGCGCGGGCCTTCGAGGCCATCAGGGCCTCCCTGCCTGAGTTCATGTGCCTGCAGAACATCGCCGGCTTCGAACGGCTGCCGAAGGAGCGGCTGGGCTTCCACAAACAGGACATCGCGAGGATGGCCAGTCAGAGCCGCCTGCGCCTGGAGCCGCGCCTCGGAGGGCTCTCGGCCGCGGCGCTGCTCGAGCAGGCGACGTCCGCCTGCGGCGATGTCGACTGGCGCGAGGCGTTGCAGGGCGACTGCCTGTCCCTCGCCTTCCAGTCCACGCTGGATCGGATGCCGGCGCTGCTGGAGGTGTTCCGGGAGAGCGCGATGGAGGTGGGCGTTGACGAGGCGGAGATCGGCACCTACCTCCAGCCGATGGTGCAGAACCATGCCTGCCACGTCGAGCTCATGATCCCGTTCCTGGCGGGCAGCGCGGAGGACGCGCGGCGGATGGGCCGGCTGGAGCGACAGGCGACCGACCGCCTCCTGCAGGCCGGCGCCTTCTTCAGCCGCCCGTACGGCGCGGCAGGGGAACGGGTGTGGGAACGCAACCCCGAGAACACAAAGCTGGTGCGGACCATCAAGGGGATCTTCGACCCGAAGCAGACTCTGCAGCGCGGCAAGTGGTTCGTCCCCCGGAGTGGACCTCGCCCGCAGCTGGCCACGACCGGGGACCTCTCGGCGCTCAAGGCGATCGTCGGGGAGCGGTGGGTCTCGACGGCGCCCTGCGTCCTGGACACCTACGCCTTCTACATGAACCCGGAGACGATCAACAAGGATGGCTCGCAGTGGCTGCCGCGTCCGGCGGCGGTGGTGCTGCCGCAGTCCACGGCTGAGGTGCAGGCGATCCTGCGCTTCTGCTGCCGCAGCGGCTACACGGCCAAGCCGCTGTCGACCGGCTTTCATGCCGCGGCCGCCGCCTCGAGCGGGAACGTAATCCTCCTGGACCTGAAGCGGATGAACCGCATCCTGGAGATCGACCTGAAGAACCAGATCGCCGTGGTCGAGCCGTACGTGCGGGCCGTCGACCTGCAGACCGAGATCGTCCGGCACGGTCTGAACTGCCACATCGTCTCGAGCGGCGCCAACCATTCGCTCTTGGCCTCGCATGCGGCTGCCTGGGGATACGGCGTGGCCGGCGCCGCCACCAGCTACTCCGGGCGCAACCTGCTGGGTGTGGAGTGGGTGCTGCCCACGGGCGAGGTGGTCACGCTGGGCAGCGCAGGTGAGGGCTGCGGCTGGTTCTCGCCCGATGGCCCGGGACCGTCGATGCGCGGCATCGTGCGCGGCTTCCAGGGCACTTTCGGCGGGTTGGGCGTGTTCACGCGCTGCGCCATCAAGCTGTACAAGTGGGACGGCCCGCGCACGTGGGAGGTGGAGGGGCAGTCGCCGAAGTACGTCCTGAAGAAGGTGCCGCCACGCTGCGCCCTCAACGCCATCGCCTTTCCATCGCGGGCAGCGGAGAGGGACGGCGGCTACAAGATGGGCGAGGCGGAGCTCAACCACGGCGAGTTCCGCACGCCGATGTTCTTTGCCGCGCTGGGGCTGACCGAGACCAACGAGCAGCTCAAGATCGCCCTGGAGAGCGGCATCTTCCACAAGATCGGCCGGGACATCGTCAGCACGGCCGTGTTTGCCGCCTCGGACGGGGAGTTCGCCTGGAAGATGAAGGCGCTGCGGCAGATCCTGCGCGAGACGGGCGGGGTGCTCTTCCCGATGAACGTGCCGATGCGGCCGGGCCTCTTGAAGCTCGTGGGCAGGCTGACGCGAAACGTCCGCGATCCGCTGGCCGTGCTGAGGCCGTTTCCCGCGCTGCAGGACTTCATCCAGCGGCTGCCCGTCTGGCAGGGGCTGCGGCGGGAGAAGCAGTCCACGCTGTTCTGGCTGCTGTTCCGCAATGCTACCAACACGCAGGCGGCCTTCCGCCCGTCACAGGGCATGGCGACCATGCTGGGGGCGTTCGATACCTGGGACCTGGCGCACACGCAGGCCGAGTATGTGGCGCAGCTCAAGCAGGACTACATCCGGCAGGGGCTCATCCTCGATGACGGCGGCGACCTGGGCTCGGGCGGGACGTTCGAGAGCGGGCACCTCGGCTACCTGGAGGGCATCATCCTGTACGATCCGGGCACGCCTGCCTCGGCGCGGGCGGCGCGTGAGCTGGTGGACACGGGCGTCCGGGACGCGATCGAGCGTGCCATGGGTGTGCCCATCGCCGCCTTCGGCGTGGAAGCCAATCGGACCTTCGGCCCCGCCTGCGGCAACTACCACCTTTGGCTGGGGCGAATCAAGGCGGCGCTCGACCCGTACGGCGCCTCCGACCCGTTCTTCTATGCCGAGCCGCTGACGCAGGACGAGCGCGGCGCGGGGGTCGACCCGGCCGCGCCGTCCGCCGCGCCTGGCGCGGCGCTACGATGAGTTCGACCTTGCCGGGTGCGCTGCAGCGACACCTGCCTCGGCTGGCCGCAGTACTTGCCGCCTTGCTGCTCACCGCCGGTTGTGCGCTTTTGGCCGGCTCGGCGGGAAAGGCGCCCGAGGCGACGCCCCCGATCGCTTCCAAGCCCGCCCGCACAGCTGAACCGTCGCCGACGCCGGACAAGTGGTGGCTGTGGACGAACGGTCCGCAGCTCCGAGGGGCGAACATCTGGCAGCGCATCGTCGTCCCGGAGCTCGACGGCCCGGAGTTCCTTGGGGACGGGTACATCGGCCCTCCGGTCACCCAGGCCGACCTCGATGCGCTGGCGGCACTGGGCGCCAATGTCGTCAACTTGTCGCATCCGGGGCTCTTCACCGAGAGGCCTCCATACGTCCTCGACGAGCAAGTTCAGGCGAACCTCGATCGGCTGGTCGAAATGGCGGCCCAGGCCGATCTGTTCGTCGTCATCTCCTTTCGCACCGGGCCGGGGCGCTCCGACTTCACCTTCTACCGCGACGGCGCCGGCGACTGGTTCGACCCCGACCTGTTGATCGAGTCGGTGTGGACCGACGCCGCGGCGCAGGACGCCTGGATCGACATGTGGAGGTACACCGCTGAGCGCTACCGCGACAACCCGGTCGTCGTCGGCTATGACCTGATGTGCGAGCCGAACGGCGAAGGCATCTTCCTGGACGTGTACGACCCAGAATCGTTCTTCCCCGAGCACGCCGGCAGCCTGCTGGACTGGAACCAGTTCTACCCGCGCATCGTCGAGGGCATCCGCCAGGTAGACACAGAGACCCCCATCTTGGTCAGCGCGCAGGGGTGGGGCGCGGTTCGCTGGCTGCCGGCGCTCGAACCGGCGGACGATCCGCGCACGGTCTACATGGTGCACCAGTATCAGCCGCAGGATAGCTACACCCACCAGGGTGCGGACGGCGAGAACACCTACCCGGGCGAGTTCGACGTGGACTATGACGACAGCGCCGACCACTTCGATCGCGCCTGGCTCGAGGGACTGCTGTCGACCGTCGCCGACTACCAACGCGAACAAGGCGTGCCCGTTTCGGTGAACGAGTTCGGCGTCGAGCGCTGGGTGCCGAACGCGGCCGAGTTCATGGCCGATCAGATCGAGCAGTTCGAGCTGCTCGGCATGAATCACAGCCTGTGGGCCTGGGACCCGGCGTGGGAGCCGTGGACCTCCAGCTTCAACGGGTTCAACTACCTGTTCGGGCCTGACCCGGAGAACGCCTCGCCGGTCGACAATGACCTTCTGGATGTGATCACGGGCTACTGGTCACGGAATACGGTCAGGCCGTCCACATTCAGCTCTGCGGAGGGTTGAGCCCGTCGACGCGGTGTGACGCGTGGACGGACCGCGAGCGCAGCTACGGCAACGGAGTTGGGGGCGGGGAAGGAGCGCGAGCCATCGACGCGCCCATGCCGGCGCGAGAGGCTCGACGGCCGAGCGCCAGGTATCCCAGCGTCAGGAAGGCGCCGAGAGTGAGGCAGCCCGACCACAGTGCGCCAGCGCCAAAGCGCTGGTAGACCCAGCCCCCGAGCAGAGGGCCGGCGAAGGCGGAGAGGCCCCACGCCGCCCCGAACGCACCCTGGAACAGCCCGCGCAATTCGACCGGCGAAAGGTCGGCGACGATGGCCGGGGCGATCGTCGAGGCAGCGATCTCGCCCAGCGTCCACACCCCGATCGACAGCCCGAAGAGAAGCAGCGTGCTTGCCAGCCCGGTGAGCCCGAAGCCGGCGCCGGCCAGGAGGGCGGCCACGGCCATGGCGCCGTAGCGCGGCCAGCGCCCGGCAGCGTGGCTGGCGGGCAGCCCCAGCAGGACGATCAGCACGCCGTTGACGGCGATCGCGAGGCCGTACTGCTCAGGCCCCAGCCCGTGCGAGGCCATGTCCACCGGCAGCGTGACGTTGGCCTGCATGTAGATGATGCCAAAGCCCAGCGCCAGCGCGCAGAACAGCAGCATCAGCGGTGAACTGCGCAGTTGGCCGATCCGCTGCCGCAAGGGCGCTTTCGAGGCGGCGTGGGCCTCGGCCGGGCGCGTCTCCCGCACGCCGGCCAGGACGATCAGGCCGAAGGCGAAGGTCGTCGCCGCGTCGCCGACAAACAGCAGGAAGTAGTCGAAGCGCGCCATCAGCCCGGCCACGACCGGCGCGATGGCGAAGCCCAGGTTGATGGCCCAGTACAAGTAGCCGAATGCGCGCGGCCGGTCTTCGGGAGGCACGAGGTCGGCGATGGCCGCGCTCACCGCCGGCCGGTACAGGTCGGTCAGGAGTCCCTGCGTGAAGGTCAGCAGGGCAAGCAGCGCCAACGGTTGAACCAGGCCGAGGGCGATCATGTTCAGCGGGGAGAGAAGGAACGACAGCAGCATCACAGGCCGTCGGCCGAGGCGATCGGCCAGCTCGCCGCCGATGAGCGCGGCGCTGAACGATCCGGCGCCGAACAGCGAGATCATCAGCGCCGCCTGGCTGACGGGCAGCCCGCGACGCTGGGTCAGGTAGAGGGTCAAGAAGGGGATGACGAAGCTGCCCAGCCGGTTGATGAGCGTGCCGAGCCACAGCAGCCAGTAGGTGCGGGGCAGCGAGGCGAGGATGGCGGCCAGGCGAGCGCGCATGCGGAGCAATCCTATCGTTCGTCGCGGTGGACTACGCGTGACGATCACACGGCGTCGAGAGGGCCCAAGGGGCTATCGGTGGCGACCGACGTGGAGGTTCGAAGGGCAGGACGCCCTTCAGCGTGCAGCGGCGGACCTTTCGCCAACTTGCGCCACGCGGAATCTCCCTATACTCATACAAGTATCCACGGCGGGACCGCGCCTTGGGGCGAAGGGTCCCATCCCGGCCTCACGCGACAGAACCTGGCGGCTGAGGCCGCCGCGCGCGAGGCAGGGCGGCAATCTGCCTGGCCGGGGAGTGGGTGGCAGGCTGACCGCGCAGGGGCATCTTGGGCCGTGAGCCCTTGGCGTGCCGGCCCGGCATCGAATCCACGGAGGTAACCATGACCAGCTTGAGGCACCCATCGACCCCCGTCGCACTCTTGAGCTTCAATCTCTCCCTGGCCCTGGCGGCGATGGCCTGCATCGGGGTTCCGCCGACGCCCAAACCCTCATCCGGCAGCGTGCTTCCCCAGCAGCCGGCGGATGGCGCGGGCCGAATCTTGGGTAGTCAACCCACAGTCCCCCCCGCCGCGGAAGTGCCTGCCAGCGGTCCACACCCGTTTGTCGAGGGCGACTGCGCTTGCCTCGGATTGCCGGTGGCCTCGATGGAGTCCGGGGACGACCAGCTGATCTGCAACTTCGAGTGGGAGGTGACGTCCGGTGACAGCAAGGAAACGAACCAGGTTCAATTGATGGTCGAACCATGGCTCAGCGAAGACGATGCGCGTGGCCAGATCAAGGCGGAGGCCGACCGCCTCGCTGGCCCCGGGATCGAGGTCACGCAGGAGGGCGACGGAGCTGTGTACGCCATCGAGGCCCAAGGCACAGGCGGCTTCTTCTACGGTGAGTCGAGGGTGGTCTTCCCCCAGGGCTACTACCTGAGCACTCATCTGCGCGGCATCTACTCAGGCGCCGGGGAGGCAGCGTCGATCCTGCAATTGGCACAAGCGTGCATGCAGGAGGCTTTGGAACGCTAGTCTGGTGATGCGTCGGGGAGCCATTGCCCGATCTAGTCAGGCGTCGCCGCAGGGCACGCGGCGCCTGCGCGTGCGTGGCTCAGGACAGCGCGCAGCCTACGGGACAGTCGATTGCCAGGTCGTGCGAACAGAGGGCTGGATGACCGGGTTTGCGCCTCTGCACACGTGAATCACTTCTCTGCCGGATGAAGGCAGTTCAAATGGAGGCAACCATGACCAGTGTGAGGCAACCATCGACCTCCGTTGCTCTCTTGAGCTTCAGTCTCTCGCTGGCCCTGGCGGCCATGGCCTGTAACGCGAACCCGCTGACAGGTGCTCCCGATCCCGACGGCGTGCTTGACTCCCTGCCTCAGGAGCCCGAAGACGAGGAGGGGAGCCCGCCTGTCGCACAGGAGCCATCCGGCGACGAGCCTGAGTACGGGGGCGATTTTCTTGAGGCGGACTGCGCCTGCGCCGGCTACGAGCCCAGTCGGGTCTTCCCATGGGGCAACGCCAGCGTGGACTGCCGCTACGATTGGAGCGGCGCCAACATCGACCAGAATTCGCTGGCCTTCGGGGTCGTGCACTACTACCACGAGGATCGGCTGCTGCCCGACTTCCAGCAGGAAGTTGCCGACCTGACCTCCAGCTACGCGAGCCAGGCCGACGACAAGTGGGAGGCGCGTGAATTGCGGAACGATAACGAGGGCTACGTGTTCCTTGCATACGGTCCGGGGGGCGGGGGCAAGCAAGGAGACATCCCGCTGTGCGGCAACGGTCGGGGCGTCTTCCACTATGCCGGTGAGTTCCTGATCTCCATTGAGCTGTCCGTATGCGACCTGCCGTACTCGGATCAGGCCTATGCCTTGGCCCTGGCCGACATGGAAACCTGCGCGCGGCGAGCGGTTGAGCGCATCCGGTAGCCAGCAGAGGCGCGGGCCATCATCCTGCCCCAAGGAAGGCGGGTTTGGCGCCAGCCTTTGACACCTGCTGCGAAGATTCGTCTATCCCTTGAGGCGAAGCGGATCCTGGCGGACCCTCTGGCGACGACGCCGGATCACGAGCATGGTGACGGCGGCCAAGAGCGTAAGGCCGACCGCCGCGCCGATCCAACCGGCTGCTGGCAGGCCGCGGCCGGTCTCCGGCTGCGCCTCGAACGCCAGGAATGCCGAACGTTCGATCGGCGTGCCATCTGCGGCCACGGCCGTGGCGGTGACGTCGACGGCGTACAGCCCGGCGAGCGCCGGCCGCAGCGTGACCTCGGCTTGCGATCCGCGGATCGTGAGTGGGACTTGCTCGGTCGTCCCGTCCGGCCGGCGGATCGAAGCTTCGGCCTGGCGCACGGCCAGATCCTCGCTTCCCAGGCGGACGCTTGCCGTCAGCGTGACGGCCTCGCCCGTGTGCGGGAGCAACGGGTCCAGAGCAGTCTCCAGTTGGGCGCCGCCGACGAAACGGGCGGTGAGGGCGAAGTCGGCGCCCTGATCGGGCGTGGCGCTTGAGGCTTGCAGCCGCACGCGCCACTCGCCGGGCTTCGGATCCTGGAAGCCATAGCCCAGGTAGAGCAGCGCCTCCGGATCCTGCACGACGACCAGCCCGTTCTTCTCGGCGCTCAGCTCGATCGTCTTCCCGCTGGCTCCGGTCACGCTTACCCGGAGCGAACGCGTCGTGTCGTACAGGGCGAAGCTGGCCACCGTGATCCCCGGGTCGATCGGGATGGTCAGCTCCGTGCCCGAGCCGGCGTCCACATGCCCGGTGAAGAGGCGTGAGAACTGGACGGTGTCGGCTTCGGGCAAGGGCGGTGGCGGATCGGCCGGTTCGGCGAACGCGCTGACGGGCGCCCGCAGAAGCCCAAGGACGAAATCGTCGAACACCTGCTGCGACAGGTTGAGGTCCATGTGCAGCACGGGCAGGCGAACGGCATCGACAGGGATGGCGGTGACGCTCGACAGCGATACGCCAGGTCTGTAGGCACATCGGTGCACGGGGACTTGAAACCCTCCAGGATCGGCACGCCGGCCAGGGCGTGGAAAGCGACGCCGTGGCGGTGGCTGACCTGCGGGTTGAAGATCTGGCGCACGTAGCTGGGGCGGAGCTCGAGCGTTGCCGGAAGGTAGAGCCCGAGTGAGGCGGGCAGGTTGGCGCAGTCCGTGCCGGCCATCGGTGAGCCGAGCATGATCAGTTGGGCGACATCGCGTTCGGTCATCACCCGGTCGATGTAGCCCCGTGCGATCAGGCCGCCCATGCTGTGGGCGATCAGGTCGACGGTCTGAGCGCCGGTGCGCTGCTTCACCTGGTCGATGTACTCCCCGAGGATCGCCGCATTCTCGAAGATCGTGTTGGTGGGTTGCGTCGGCTCGGCCAGGTTGCCGGTGTTCATCGTCCCCGGCACCTGCCCATCGCCGACGGCAAAGCCGGCCAGACCGTGCTGCGCCAGGTAACCGGAGGGACCGAGGTAGTTGGTCCACGCTTCCCAGGACGACGAGAACCCGTGCACCATCACCACCGGGCGCGGATCGATGTCGAGGGTGGTCTCGGCAAGAACCTCGAGGTTGTCGGCTGCCAGTGCCTGGATCGAGCGGCTGCCCGAAGGCAGACCTGCGCCGTCCCAATACCAACCCAGTGTGGCGAACGGTTCGGTTTCGCAGGCAGTCTGTGCCGCGACGATCGTGCACCGGGCCACGCGCGGGCCGTCCGATCCGAGAGAGAAGACCACGGGCACGGATGGGCTGGCGGCCTCGGCGAGCGTGAGGCGCAGCCGGACGGTGTCGCCATCGGTGATGCGGCCGATGACCGAGCCATCCCGGCCCAGCACCTCGATCCGCGCGCCGGCCGCAGCCAGCGCCCGCGTCGGGAGAGGCAGCGCGGCGAACAGCATGAGTCCCAACGTGAGCACGAGTACGATGCGGGCAGTCCGCATGGTGACCTTCCTTAGCCGTCAACGACACAATTACGAGTATTCCGACCGAGGATGGCTATTATACATCCGGATGATTAGGCCCGGCGACACCCTCGGCGCCTGCCGGAGGTATCATCCCCATGACATGGCAGCGACGGCATCGACCGGATGCCAGGACCGCCCGCGATGACCTTCAAGATCACGCGCTTCTTCATCCGCCTGCTCTACCGGCTGATCACGCGCATCCAGGTGGTCGGGGCGGAGCATATCCCCGCCTCGGGCGGGATGGTGGCGGTTACGAATCACGTCGGCCGGCTCGACGCCGGGATACCCTACTGCCTGCTCGACCGTGACGACATCATCATGCTCGTGGCGGAGAAGTACCGTGAGGTGGCCATCTTCCGCTGGCTGGCGACGGCGCTGGACGGGGTGTGGGTCGATCGCTTCAACGCCGATATGGCGGCGGTGCGCACGTGCCTGCGCCGGCTGAAGAAGGGCAGCGTCCTGGTGATCGCGCCCGAGGGGACGCGCAGTCCGAGCGGGGGGTTGATTCCCGCCCGCTCCGGCGCAGGCTTTCTGGCAGCCAAGGCCGGGGCGCCGATCTTGCCGACAGCGGTCATTGGGACCGAGGACGCCGTCGTCAAGGCGCGGCTCCAGCGGCTGCGCCGCGTGAACGTGATCGTACACTTCGGCGAGGCCTTCCGGCTGCCGCCGCGTCCCGATCTGGACGCTCAGGCCCGGCTGGAGGCCTACGACGACGAGATCATGTGCCG
>Ga0315294_10005212_pt1 | contig 14245 bp, 12 predicted proteins | sample YL17G13_40_MG_FD_203626 | JGI IMG/M metagenome (GOLD analysis project Ga0315294, IMG submission 203626) | Sediment microbial communities from Yellowstone Lake, YNP, Wyoming, USA - YL17G13_40 | ecosystem: Environmental > Aquatic > Freshwater > Lake > Sediment | place: USA: Wyoming | collected... | reverse complement strand
TGCCCATGGACTGGCAGTACATGGATTGGATCTACGTCCTCGGCCCTGCCGGCGGCATCAACTCCAACATCATCGACATGTCCAAGTGGCTGCGCCTGCAGATGAGCAATGGCTCTTTCCATGATAAGCAGCTGATAAGCGAGCAGAACATGAGATACATGCACGCGCCTCAGACTGTGGTCTACGGGGATGCCAAACTCTACAGCAGCCTGGGATGGCTCTACGAGGAATATGAGCCCTATCCTCTGGTCTGGCACAATGGAGGAAGCTTCGGCCACCGCTCCATGGTAGCCTTTATGCCTGACGCCAAGCTGGGGATAGTGGTCCTATCGAATTCAGCCGTGGGCGTTCCTGATATTCTGAGCTACTGGTTCTTTGACCGCTACTTTGGCAAACCGGCGAAGGATTACAGCAATGAGTCCATGACAGAAGCCCTCAAGATGGAGGAGCTTGCTGATGCTTTCAAACCCAAGCGTCCTGATCCACCCGACCCGGCCCTGCCTCTGGAGAGGTACGTGGGCAACTACAGCAGCGAGGTCTACGGTTACATCAACATCACTGCAGAAGAGAAAGAGAATCGTCTTTTGGCCACCATGGGGCCGCGCAGGCTGCAGAACTTCCTTTACCCCTGGAACAGAGACATGTTCTTTGCTCATATTCCTGAATTCATGAACAAGACTGGGTTTGCCGCTTTTAGACTGGACCCGAATGGAAATCCCGAGAGCGTCGAAATGACACTCTTTATAGAGGGTGAGTACGGGAGGAGGGCCGAGTTCAAGCGATTGAATTGAGCAAGAGAGATATTTTATCTCTTTTTTTTCCGGTCCAAAGTCCAGGCCCCATTCGCCGGCCAAGCCGCATCCCTGCCGCCCCCCCCACGGGAGTGGGCCAGCGGGAATGCGGGCGGGCGGATGTCAATTCCTCCTCTACGAGACAAATGCCACCGCCTTCCAGGTCTTTTCCAGCAGCTTTCCGCAATACCCGGCATCGAACTCTGATGCGCTCCTCTTCGAATCCACCTCCATCCGCCAGCGTCCCTCACCATATAGCCCATCTCCATGCCCGGCGCAAGCGAGACACTGTGCCTCGGGTGCGCCATTATTGTTGAGCTGAGGGGTATTTGAAAACAAGCTCTTTACATAAACCATAAATATGGAGATGGGATAATCAATAATTACAAGAAGTAGGCGCAATATCACGAGAGAATTTTCTCCCTCTTGTGAGATTGCGCTCTATTAAAATGACTTAATATGTCTTTCCTTGTTTACTATAAAAAATTATCTCTACCCTACTCCCCACGTATACATTCTAATCACAACGTGGGCCGCATGGTGTTGGCCCCGGCCCTGTCCTTCTGCATCACGGGGCTGGCCGAGGATAATGGCACCAGCATTAAACCAATAACTCTGTTTTCGCCTAGCTCCATCGATATCGCTTTTTAGTGGCATTTTGTGTGCCAAGTATCCATTTAGTTATTTGCCCCAAAGGGAAGGAGCGGCAGGTTTAGCTGCCAGCCAGCCGCTCACATCCTGGAATGGATATCTGTCCATCTTTCCGCCCTTGATCATCCTGGGCCAGTTCTGGCTTGGATTGCCTTTGGCGACATGACCGCTCCAGTAGTTACCACCCGTTACATTGCCCATGTCCCAGCTGTTGTTGCCCGCTGTGTCTTGCGAATGCTCGTTGTTGTTGATGAAGTTGTTGTGGTAGATCTGGTTTTCTGAGGAAGAAATGACCTGCATGCCTAAGGGATTATTGGTGATGTTATTCTGGAGGATCTGGTTGTGGTTGGAGAGGTTGAGCCAGATTCCCGTCTCGTAGTTGTGGCTCACAACATTGTTGCGAAGGATGTTCTCATGGCAGTCGAGGAGGGAAATGCCATTCTGGTTATTTTCCGAAGCGATGTTCTTCTCGATCTGATTCAAGTCCGAGCTGACCAGGAATATCCCGCTATACCTGTTGCTCAACAGATTATTGCCTGATATCTCATTGGCCGTGGAGTTCACCAGGCGCATGCCATAGCAGCTCGATACATTGTTCTCCAAGATCTTGTTATCTCTCGAGTTGAAGAGTAAGAGGGCATCGTTGGTGATGGCCGTCTTCTTTACAGTGATGTTGTCGCAGTAGGCCAGGGTGAGGTGGGCCAGCTCTTTATTCTGTATCAGCAGTCCAGACTGGCTGTAGATGTAGGCCATGGGTTTTCCGTCCACCAGATTGGATTGGGCGATGGAATTATTGAAGCCCTCTTGCGAGGAACTCTCTACGTAAAGGCTCCATGTGATCTCCCGGAAGCTATTGTCTTCCAGCCTGTTGTTGGAAGATTCTGACATTATAATTCCGTTCTCACCCTTTGAGATCCGGTTACTGCTCAAGTTGTTCCCCTTTGAGGAAGCCATCTGTATAGCTGTATCCTCTATGTTCAATATTGAGTTCTCAAGTACTGTATTTCGGTTGCTTGTGCCAAGGCCAAGGCCGACGGAGCAATTCTCTATATTACATTGTCTTATCAAGTTCTCACTTGAATTCTCTAGCGTTATTCCGTATATTACGTTCTTGATTCTGTTGTTGCTGACCTCCTGGCCGCTGGAGTTTATGAGGTAAATGCCCTGGGCGCTTCCTTCCACTGCATTATCCCTTAGATTGTTTGCATCACTTTCTGATATACCGATGCCCAACACCCCTCCACTTACTTCGTTCCCTGCTAACTCTATTCCGCTGGTATTCGCCAGAAAGATCCCTATGGTGCTGATGCCCTCTTTTTCTTCAAAAGATACGTTATTCTCGGCGAGCCTGGTGATGCTGCTGTTTTGCAGCCAAATGCCGTAGGTTTTGCTTTTCACATGGTTAGCATCTATCTCGATGTTATTGGAATCCTTGAGCCAGATGCCCCAAGTAGATCCGGTTACTTGGTTGTTGACAATATTGTTTTTCCCGGTATTCCACAGGAAAATGGAGACATCGCCACCCTCTATCTGATTCTCTTGTATGTTGTTCTCGGTTGAGTTGTCCCTGAGGGCGACTCCGCCCTGGCAATTCTTCATGATGTTCTTGGTTATGGTGTTCCGGTGCGAATCGCTGACAAGTATGGCGGGATTGTCCTTCTCAAACTTGTTCTTCTTGATGATATTTCCGCTGGACTGAATGCTAATTCCGGGCCCGGTGAAGTTCTCCAGCGTCAGCCCTTCCAGAGAGCATCCCTTTGCGGATATGGTGATCCCTGTCTTTTTTTCGTCTCCTCTGAGGACTATCGGCTCACTCTCGCCGCTGAGGGGCATAAGCGACAGACTTTTGTTCAGGAGAACCTCCTCCTGGTAGGTTCCAGGCTTGACGTAAATCGTATCACCATTGCTTGCAGCGACAACCGCCTCTCCAATGGTTTTATAATTGGCGAAGCCGTCATCGTCCACGATGTAGGTTCTTGCTCCATCAATGGGCATAAGCCAGATGAGCAAGGCTATGAAGATGATCACCGACAATCTTGGCATGCACATCTACTTGCCAAGGCCCCTTTTATAGTTAATGCAATTGTCCTGAGGAGGCAGGCCTTGAGAGCAAGTCAACCCCTTTATTTCCAGTGGAAAAATAAACCCGAAATTATTTTCTAATGAATGTCAGTTCCCTCCTAGAAATCTCAAAATGTATGATTGATTCCATAAAGTTATTTAATAAGTCATATATCTGGGAATGCGTAAGGATGGGTCTCTTGAATCGTTATGATGAGCCATAGTTTGCGTAAGTTGCGGCAAGAACTCTTCCTGAAAAGCGTATCAAGTCGCCGCATGCGAGCGGTCTTTGCAGGGGATCTCATCAGAGACTGGAGAACTCTCGAGGAGGGTCATCATCTCCCTCCCGGCCAAAGCGTGCAAAACCTTATTTACTCTCGCGCAAAGGTATGCGGTCGGTGATCAGATGACAGAAACAGCACCGCACAAGCACTGTGTGGTCTGCGGCAATGCCGTGGGGGGGGATGAGAACTTCTGCGACGAGCTTTGTGAGTCCAAGTTCAAGTCGGCGCAAAGAAGGCAGCAGCTATTGTTCGCAGCATTCATTGTGCTCATGGCGTTAATTCTGTTCCTGCCATCGCTTCTGAAGATGATAGGGTGAGAGATGCGAACCATTGCCGCAATTGAGGTCTTTCTAGCCGTGATGGCGCTAGCAGTTTGCTGTGGCGCAGCAGGGCAGTACATCTATGTTAAAGAGGTCACCATGCACCTCCAGGGAGACAATGCCATCTTTGAGATGAACTACTCCCTGGAACCCTTCACCAGGCTATACGTGCTCGCTTTGGGATGCAGATATCTCGAACCGGAGCTGCTTTCCTTCCTGGGAAACTATAGCAACGTCAAGCTGATAAAGGCGGATATGGACGGCGCAGCCCTGCAGGTTAGCGGTGCAGGAAAATACAATAGCGGCTATTATCTCTTCGATTCCCGGCCCTTTGGGTCCAAGAACAATCCCATCCAAGAAGGCATAGCTAAGTTCTCAGTAGTGTATCCGGAAGGATGGGTTCGCACCTACTACAATGTAACCTCTACTCAGAGCGTCTTTTACACGGCCAAACCTCTCTTCAATCAGTCCGGAAGATCCTGAAGCTGCTTTAATCCGCCCTTTCGGCGGCTCATTGAGCCGCGGTTCTGTTTTCCAGCTTTGCGATCCTCATATCCAGGCGCTCAATCAGATCGGTCAGGGCTTTCACTTCACCTCGCAGGGTTTCCAGCTCTCCAGGACGGTTCTCTTTCCAGAATCCAGCCTGGATTACGCCTGTTAATGGAGCATAAGCCTGCCATCTCGCCCAGGTCTCGACCTTCCAGGCGAAGGCTCTGGTCTCATTATAGATCAACCGTGTCTCTTCCAGCTCGCTCTTGGCCAGCATGGCGCTTTGCTCTGATTGGAGGGCGTTTTCCCGGGCACTGGCTTCCAGATCCCGAACCTTCTTTGTCAGATCTTGGGATTGGTTCAAGAGATCTGATGTTTCCTGGAAGATGCCCTTTGACTCATCGCGGAGCTTCTCGGACTGATAGACCATCGACGATGGCGAGATCTGCATGGGCTGGGGCGTTGACGGCAGAACAAATCCTCCGCTTCCAAAGTATGGGGCAAGAGCAGAGGTTCTCACCCCGGTCTCCAGGTTTATCACCTGATCCATCCTGCCTTTCCCGAGGGCCTGCGGCTGTATGGCCGCGGCTGAGAGCACGGTCGTCGAAAGAATGATTAATAATATAATTCTAATTGAAATGCCCAAACCTCCTGTATGCCTTAGCTCTCCCCACAGTTTAGGCATATGATGTCGCGGCGTTGCGTTCATTGTGACTAATTGGCATAACGCCTTATTGCGCAAATCCGCTTCATTAACTTTATTTTCTCAATGTATTGCCTAGATCGAGGGAAGCTCGGGCTGTAAATTAATGAAATCTCTTTTTATATATAACTTGTCCTAAGATAAATTAAAAAAACAGGCCATCCGCTGCGGAAGGCTTCAGACCGTTAAGACGAAGTTATAATTCTTCACCGCCAGGACCCTGCCCAGGATCGTCTCCAGAGTGCGGCGCATCTTCTCGCTACGTCTAGGATTGGCGAAGATCTCGGGATGGTGGAAGAAGTAGACCAGAGAGGCCAGCAGAAACTCGGCTGTCTCGCGAGGATTCTGAACGCTGAAGCATCCTTCTTCTGCGCCGAAGGCCACAACCTCCGCCAGCAGGGGAACCAGCCTGTCCACCGTCCGTCGCTCCATCTTCTCGTGCATCACGGCATTGCTCTCCTCATGAAGATAGTCCATGAGCTTGCGCCGAGCGACGTTGATTCCTATGATGCTGTTGACCATGAGATTGAGCTTGAATGCTGTGGCCAGATCCCGCTGCTGCATGATCTCTCTCACATTGCTCTCCAGCTCTGCGATGTTCTTCTCTATCACCGCCTCCAGAATATCCTCCTTGGAGGGAAAATAGTAGTAAAAGGTGCCGTGAGCCACCTGGACTTCCCGAACGATATCGCTGACTGCCGTCTGCTCGTAGCCCTTTTCCATGAAGAGACGCTCGGCAGCGTCAATGAGCTCCTGTCTTCGTTCCTCTGGGTCCTTGGTGATCCTTTCCTTTGTCTCCTTTTTCAAGATTTCCGGCCCCTAATCGACGAACTATCGGTCATGGATTCCCATATTTAACTTGATCTCTATAGATCGGGGCCTGAGCCTTGAAGGTTTTCAGGATCTCCAGGCTTTCCAGGATGCCAGCTTCGGTCTTCTGCTCCAGGGCCGCAGAAAGTCCCTTCTCTTCGATCATGTGCAGCACAGGCGCAAAGTCGATGCTGCCCCGGCCAAGGGGCAAATGATCATCATTGCCGCCGCAGTTGTCGTGCAGGTGTATATGCACCAGCTCGGGGCGGCCAAGAAAACTCTGCAGAGTGCTGCAGGTCTGGGCGTGGCCCACATCCAGCACCAGCCCCATGCCGTGCAGATCCAGGTCCGGTTTATGGAAGAAGAGCCAGTCGCTCTTGGGCATGTTCTCGACTGCTAAGCAAATGCCCAGCTCCTCCTGCAGGGCCCCAAGGTCCGCCAGCGACTGGTCCAGGGCCTGCAAGGCGTCTTGGGCGCAGAAGCTCCAGGCGGTGTAGCCGGGATGGATGACATAGAGCTCCGCTCCTGCGGAGGCGCTGGCCTCGATCGCCCGGCGGTGCAGCTTCACGGATGCCTCTCTGAACTCAGGGTAGATGCTGGCGATATTGATGTCGGCCACCAGCCCGTGCACGGTGAACTTCAAGGAGAAGGATGACAGAGCCTCCAGGTTCTCGGGGCGAAGCAGGCTGTGTCTGGCCTCGCAGAGGATCTCGGCGCGGTCGGAAAGCTGCGAGATGCGGGCCAGAGCCTCGGCCATCGGCAGATCCTGGTAGGCCCAGGTGGAGATTCCGAGCTTCATGGTCATTCTGCAGACTGCACCCCCGTTGGTAGACAGATAGTTGAGCGGCAGTATTTAAAGCAACCTCTCCATTTCGAATTGATCTCGGGACGAAAGAGGCTTGTATCTCCAGTCCTTTCTGAAAGCTATGCGCACCTTCATCATCGTCGGCCACAGGGCCACAGTCTCGCCCAACTTCTCCCTGGAAGACATCCCCGGCACCTCGGGCCGCCTGGACATCCTCTGCCGCTGCATCAATGCCGCCTTCGTCCTCTCGCACGGCATCAGAAAAGACGTGAATGTTTACCTGGTGCTCCTGGGCGGGGAAGTGCCAAAGACGATCTGCCTCAAAGGTGGGACGCTCCGCCACCTCAATCCCGATGAGCGCACCACAGCGGCGCTGCTCAAGAAGGCCCTGGCCCTGGCAGCCACGCCTGAGTGGGCCGTGTCCACCTCCGGCATCTTTGTGCGCACAGGCGGGCTGGCAGAGGTGATTGCGGATCTAAAGGCTATGAAACTCATCTATATGAGAGAGGACGGCGCAGACATTGGCGGCATTGATAATAGTAGCCTTTCTGGCGATGCCGCCTTCATTCTGGGCGACCACCAGGGGATGACCTCAGATGAGGAAGCTTTGCTGGAGCAGGCCGGGGCGAGGGTCGTCTCCGTCGGCTCTGCAAGCTTGCACGCCGATCACTGCATAGTCCTAGTAAACTGGATGCTGGATACTGGGAGGATTGGGAGTTGCAATGACTTCGTCGATGGCAGCCGCGATTCAAATTGCATGAAATCCGAAGGGATGTGAGATAATCTCAGAACTCCACACCGAGATCCTCGTCAAGGGCGGATAGGGGCATCATTAGGCATGGTTCTCTCACAGTGTCTGCCAGGCCCCATTCACATAGACTCTCATGGACGAACTGGACCTGGCAATATCGAGCACCCTGGGCAGGTCCCTATGGGCGCCCACCCACCATGGCTTAAATGGGTTCCTTGGCTTGAGATCTGCGGCAAAGGGGCTATAGGGAAGGGTCCAGTAGGGCCCAGAGTAATAATAGGGTTGGGCATAATTCCAGAAGGGGCCAGTATAGACCGGCGATGGGCCGTATATCCGAGGACTATCATCGTAGTATGGATAATAATATGGAAAATGGTAATTTCCATAGCTGTAGATCGGACCAGCGCCCAGCCAGTCCGGCAGGGCAAAGGAGGATGCCTCCTCGGCGCCTGCAGAACAGATCCAGCTGACTGCGATGAGAATGGCGATAATGGAGATAACGTCGAGCTTGCGTCTGGCAATAGTCATCTTGATAGAAACGATGTCCCAAAATAATATAAAACTTTCTTGCCCCTGCAGCACAAGAGCGGTTCAGGCCTGGCTAATGCTTCAAGATCCTCATGGTGCAGCCTTCTTCCCCATGCTCTGCTTCCATAGTCATCCCCAGGTCCGAGAAGACTTTTCTCCAGTGGCTTTCGACGCAGGTCTTGCAGTGCTCCCTGGCGATCAGGCTGGCACCAATGCGAGCAAAGGATTTGGCGCCTTCGAGCAGTCCGCAGCGATGGCGTCTAATCTCCACAAAACCGTCCCCTTCAATAACCTCCACCACGCTTCCAAAGAGGTTCTTGTCGTTGGTGGCCATGGCCAGTGCCACGTCTTTAGGCTCGGAGAGGCCCAGCTTCTTGAAGGTGGCCGCCACCTGGCGGGCTCCGATATCCTGGAACTCGCGAAGGCCCCTTTTGCCCAGCTTGCGAGCGACGTAGCCGCTGCTGCCGTAGAAGCTCCCCATCCACATGGCCACCACGCGCTGCTGGATCTGCTCTAGAGGAATGTCAGGGACATCGGTCATGCAAGAAGGCCAACTACCTGGAAGGATTTAATCCTATTGCGCTGCCATCCATTTCGCCGGATTATCAACGGACCTTATATCTTCTGAGCCGGAGAGACTTTGGCGGCAGGATTGCGGGGGAGGCGGCGCTGCCAATGGGCGGGCGCTGGGGCATGAGGCGCATGCTTCATGCGTGGGAGGGCGGGAGCGGGTGGCCAGCGGGCCCGCCCGAGCGGCCACGTGCCCGCATGCCCGCGTGCGTGGCCTGCTTTGTCAGACATCTTTTCCTTCCTGCTGCCAGGATCGTCCAGGCTGAATCTGGCAACTATAGCGAGGCTGTCGTAGCCTCAACGAAATCCAAGGGGAAATACGCCGGGAGATAGGGTGCAAATCCTCGAATTAGTGAACTTCAAAAGCCCTTTATATTAAAGATCTCCATAGTAATCTTTGAGAGTTGAGAGGACCATGAGAAGATCTGAGATCCTGCAGACGCTTGCGGCCCATCGAGATACGCTGACCCGGATGGAGGTGAAGACTCTGGCAATCTTCGGATCTGTCGCCAGGGACGAGGCCAGCCCGGATAGCGATGTGGACATCCTGGTGGAGTTCCAGGGCCCGGCCACCTTCAACGGTTACATGGATCTCAAGTTCTTCCTTGAGGATCTGCTGGGCCGTCCTGTCGATCTGGTCACCCGCAAGTCCATCCGGCCCAGGCTCAAGACACAGATTGAGAGAGAGGCCCTCTATGTCCAGGGATTACCTGCTGTATCTTGAGGATATGCAGACCTCCTGCGGGAAGATATTGCGTTATACTGAGGATATCGACTTTGATCAGTTCGCTGCAGATGAAAGAACTTACGATGCGGTAATTTTTAATCTAGTAATTCTTGGCGAAGCCGCCAAGCACGTGCCTCCGGTTGTAAGAGAACGCTATCCTAACGTCCCATGGCGCAAGGTAGCGGGCCTGAGAGATATCTCCGTACACAGGTACTTCGGCCTGGACGAGGAGATACTCTGGGATATTCTGCAAAAACAAATTCGGCCAATTCTAGATCAGATCAATCAGATCCTCGCCGATGAGGCTCTTTTCGATTCCGCTTGAAACCGGCATCAACACCCGTGCGCCCTCGTCAAGAAGGGCAACATGGAGAAGCTGGCGCGCCCCGGGGCAGGATCATTGCTGGCATCCTCGAACGTGAGCTGGAAAGGGCGGTGGAGGATGCGCTGCGCGTGGCGGGCGTCACTGAGGAGGACAGGCGGCAGGATTGCGGGGTAGGCGGCGCTCCCGATGGGCGGGAGCGGATGGCCAACAACTCCGCAGCCGAGGGCGCGGCCCCGCCCATGCGGAGTGCGCGAATGCACGCGGGAGGAAACAGGCCGTTATGACGAATTCCTCAACCTCGCATTGGCGGCCAGCGATTTGATCGCCGCTTGATTTATCCTTTTTTTCCGCAGCCCCTGTTTCCTTTGACCGCACCAGGGAAGAATGCTTGCTGAATCGGATTAAAATATAAGTTAATCCGCATATCAGCAAAATGGCATTGGTGCTAAGAGCACCTATGCTATAGAAGGAGAGATAGGATTGAAGGTCGCTATTATTGGCGGTGGCATTGCAGGCGCAGAACTTTTGAGGATTGCTCTGCCCGGCCCTTCCGAGATCACCCTGATCGAGCCAAAGCAGCAGATAGAGTGCCAGGCCCTCTACCCGGAGTATTTGGCGGGCATAGTAAGAATTGAAGATCTTACCGCACCCTTGAAGCCTTTTTGCGAACGAGTAGGCGCCAGGTTTGTTAATGAGCGTGCTATCCGACTGGAAAAGAACCTGGTGATATGCAACAAGAGCCAGATAGAGTATGACTTAGCAATAATTGCCACGGGCGCTGTCCAAAATTACTTTGGCATCCTTGGAGCTGATCGGACCTTTTCCGTCAACACCCTGGAAGGAATAATAAAAGCCAGGGATTTCCTGGAGCGCAGGAAGCCTGATAAGATAGCAATAATTGGCGCAGGACTGACGGGCATAGAAATAGCCTGTAATCTTACAGAAAGCATTGATGCAAGCATATATCTGGTGGAGACAAAGACTAGACTGATTCCCCAATTCTCTGAGAACGTCTCTTGCATGATAGAGAAGACGTTGTCTGAAAAAGGCGTGAAGACCTTGCTCTCTACTAAAGTTCAAGAGATCGAGGAGGATCGAATCATACTGTCCGACGGCAGATCCATGGAATGCGATATGGCTATCTGGACAGCAGGCATAAAGCCATGCGATCTCGTCCAGAGTCTGCCATTGGCCAAGTGGAGAGACGAATGGATCTTGGCTGATCCCTATCTGCGCGCCTCGGAGAATATCTTTGCCCTGGGAGATAACGCCTGGATTGACATTGATGGGAAAGTGGCAAGCAAGACTGCCGTGGAAGCTGAACGCCAAGCCAGACACATGGCTGCAAACTTGGCACGCCTGGCCGAAGGAAAAAACTTGAAACGCTACTCGATCCTGGCCTCAACAGACTCTCAGGTTGCCCTAATATCCATAGGGCGAGAGTGCGCAGTGGGGGTTTACGGAGATATGTGTGTAACGATGCCCACAAAGCTCATCCGTGCTCTGAAGTATTGGATAGATAAATCCTTCATCCAGCGGTTCAAATAATGAGAATATTGCGACGATCGGCATTGGCGATTCATGCATTAGCAAGCCTCCCTCTCAAGAACCTCCCCGTATGGCTTGCCTCGACCTGTGCCACCTCCTCCGGAGTGCCTGTAGCCACGATCTGCCCGCCCTTGTCTCCGCCCTCCGGCCCGAGGTCGATGATGTGGTCTGCAGACTTGATCACGTCTAGATTATGCTCAATCACCACCACGGTGTTGCCCTTCTCCACCAGGTCGTTTAAGACTGCGATCAGCTTCTTGACGTCGTCGAAGTGCAGCCCCGTGGTGGGCTCGTCTAGCAGGTAGACGGTCCTTCCCGTGGCCTTCTTGGACAGCTCCCGTGTAAGCTTGATCCTCTGGGCCTCGCCTCCGGAGAGCGTCGTGGAGCTCTGGCCCAGCTTGATGTAGCCCAAACCCACTCTCGCCAGAGTCTCCAGCTTGCTCCTGATAGCAGGCACATTCTGGAAGTGCTCCCTTGCCTCCTCCACGGTCATGTCCAGCACCTCGGCGATGGACCTGCCCTTGTACTTGACCTCCAGCGTCTCGCGGTTATAGCGGGTGCCCTTGCACTCCTCGCACTCGATGAACACATCCGGCAGGAAATTCATCTCGATCTTGATCAGCCCGTCGCCCTGGCAGGCCTCACAGCGCCCGCCCTTCACATTGAAGGAGAACCGCCCTTCCTTGTAGCCTCTGATTCTGGCCTCCTTGGTCTCCGCGAATGCCTTCCTGATGGGATCGAAGACCTTGGTATATGTCGCCGGATTGGAGCGGGGAGTCCTGCCGATAGGGCTCTGGTCGATCACGATGACCTTATCGATCTGGGAGTCGAAGGACAGCTCATCGTACTCTCCGGGGGCCTCGCTGGACCCGTAGATCTTCCTCATCAGGGCCCGATAGAGGGTATCGTAGATCAGCGTGGACTTGCCCGAGCCCGAGACGCCCGTCACCACCGTCAGGACGCCCGCCGGGATCGCCACGTCGATGTCCTTCAGGTTGTTCTCCCGGCAGCCCTTGATGCGGATGAAGGACCCGCTCTTCCTGCGGGACGAAGGAACCTCGATCCTTCTCCTGCCGCAAAGATACTGACCGGTCAGGGAACCTGGATTCTTCTCGATCTCCTCCGGAGTGCCTTCGGCAACAATCCATCCGCCGTGAATGCCAGCCCCTGGCCCGATGTCCAGGACGTGATCTGCTCTGCGGATGGTCTCCTCGTCGTGCTCCACCACTATCAGCGTGTTTCCCAAATCCCGAAGCTTCTTCAATGTCTGGATCAGCCGGTCGTTGTCCCTTTGGTGCAGCCCGATGGAGGGCTCGTCCAGGACGTAGAGCACACCCATCAGGTTTGACCCGATCTGAGTAGCCAGCCGGATGCGCTGGGCCTCTCCGCCGGAGAGCGTGCCCGCATTCCTGGAAAGAGTGAGATACCCCAGGCCCACATGCTCCAAAAAGCCGAGGCGGGATCGGATCTCCTTTAGCACCTGCCGGGCGATCTCCCGGTCCTTTTCTGAGAGCTCTGGCTCGAGACGCTCAAAGAATTGGATCGCTTCGCCGACCGAAAGATCGGTCACATCCACAATGGACTTTCCTGCGATCCTGACCGCTAGCACCTTCTCCTTCAACCTTTGGCCGCGGCAGGCCGGGCAGGGCAGGATCTTCATGAACCGCTCCAACTCCTCCCGGCGGTAGTCGGAGTTCGTCTGGCCGTAGAGCCGCACCGACTGAGGGATGAGACCCTCCCATTGGCTGTTGTGGGACCAGTAGGCATCCCCGTTCTTCATGCTCATCCGGAACTGGATGCGCTCCACTGAGCCGTACATGAGGGCGTTGTACTGCTCTTCGGTCAGGTCTTTTAGAGGAGTGAAGATATCGAAGCCAAAGTGCCTGGCTACGGCTGCCAGATGCTGGCCCCGCCAGCCGTCGATGGCGTTTCGGTAGAGCGCCACCGCTCCGTCCGCTATGCACAGCTCTTTGTCTGGTATGATCAGATCCGGGTCGAACTCCATGCGGATGCCAAGACCATTGCAGGCCTCGCAGGCTCCGAAGGGGCTGTTGAAGGAGAACATGCGGGGCTGCAGCTCCTCGAAGGCCATGCCGCAGACCGGACAGGCCATCCGGGAGGAGAACAGCCGCTCCCCTCCCTCTGCATCCAGGGCGATGAGCAGACCTTCTGCCTTCTTGAGGGCATTCTCGCAGGCCTCCACCAGCCGGGAGCGATCCTTCCTGGGGTCCAGCCGGTCCACTACGACTTGGATGTCATGCTTCTTGTAGCGGTCGAGTTCGATCTCCTCGTCGACTCTATGCATCTCTCCGTTCACCCGCACCCGGGCAAAGCCCTCGGCGTGAAGGTCACGGAAGAGCTGCCCGTAGGTCCCCTTCTTCTGGCGGATGATGGGTGCGAGGATGGTGACCACGGCACCGGCTTTTTTGTCGGCGTCTGCACTGATGCTGTCGGCGATCTTCTCCGGCGACTGGGACTCGATCCTGATGGCGTGAACTGGACAGTGAGGCACGCCGATGCGGGCGAAGAGCAGCCGCAGGTAGTCGTAGATCTCGGTGACCGTGCCCACTGTGCTCCGCGGATTCTTGGAGGTCGTCTTCTGCTCAATGGAGATGGCCGGGGAGAGCCCTTCGATGCTGTCGACGTCGGGCTTGTTCATCTGCCCCAGGAACTGGCGGGCGTAGGCTGAGAGGGATTCCACATAGCGGCGCTGCCCTTCGGCGTAGATGGTATCGAAGGCCAGGGTGGACTTGCCAGAGCCCGAGACACCGGTGATGACGATGAATTTGTCCCGGGGGAGCTCGACGGTGATGTTCTTCAGATTGTGCTGCCTGGCACCTTTGATGAGGATGGATTTCATTTTGCTAGCTCGCTGTATTCTA